>ERZ724508.2100-NODE-2100-length-10847-cov-4.433933_pt1 | contig 10847 bp, 10 predicted proteins | sample MGYA00376041_ERZ724508 | MGnify/ENA primary metagenome ERZ724508 (study PRJEB28724, sample SAMN07190887) | wastewater metagenome | isolation source: effluent of sewage treatment plant in Hong Hong | place: USA: Christiansburg, Virginia | collected 2016-03-01 ... | reverse complement strand
ATACCCAAAAGGAGCTGTTATTTTATCTTTTATTAAGTGGTTATTCCAAAAAGTTCTAAATTCAACATTTCCCCAAATATCTAGGTTTATTGCTGTGCTTCTAAAATATCCATCTTTGTTTTCTACTTCGATGAAATTTACTATAGTCATTACAAAGATTAAAAATAATGCAACTATAATCAATAAAAATCCTATTATATGTTTCATGTTATAGTGGTGTAAAATCCCAATCTTCTATATGTGTTCCAAAATTCTGACCATCTTCCATAGTTAATTGAATAACTGTAAACTGCATTACCCTTTCTAAGACAGCATTTAATAATTGAGAAGAATCTATAGGAGGAAGTTGTGCTCCTTCTACATAAGCAACCATATCCCAACTCATTGGTGTAGTTATGTTTCTTAGTTTTACTACTGTCTCAACTTCTACTTCTTCAATAATTTCAGTTTTTTTATAATAGTAATATCCTTTAGCTGTTACGCTATTTCTATCTATATATAGATTCTCAATAGTAAGATAAATATCTTTACTGTCTATTACATTATAACTAATGTCTAAGATATTGAATGGTTTGTTTGTTTTAATTGTTAACATATTTTATTAATATAATGTTGTGTAAATATTTGTTATTTCTGTAGAGGTCAATTCTCGGTTTTTCCAAAATCTAAGCCCATCTATTGCTCCTGAAATTCTTCCTGCTCTTAAAATACCAGTCGTATTTAACATGCATAATCTACCCGTAGCAGGTCTAGTTATAGTTCGTAAACCACCATTTATATAGATGTTTACTTCATTCACACTATTATTATTACCATTTCCAGTAATCGTAATCATATGCCAATTATTTACAGTAAGTAATGTATTAGCATTGGTAATAGTAAAAGATTGAGGTAAGGAAATATTATTTTGAGAATACCAGCGAAAAACTAAATTAGTTCCTGATTCAGTGACTAATTGCCATTCAAAATTTGAAGTGTCTCTTTTATTTAAAATTAAAGCATTAGACCATGAGGGAATTTTAAACCAAAAATTAATACTAAAAGGAGTATTACTTGAACCATTAGTAAATGAAAAATTGTTAGAATCAGCAACATCAAAATAGGAAGATACCCCACTAAAAGTGGCGCAATTACCTTTCACCCCTGCATTAGCATATGATACAGATGTGTCACTACCATTTTGAGCATTAATAACATCATTGCTATTACTGTTTAAAGGATAGTGAGCTACTTGATTAACCAGATACGGGTCAGATATTTTAATCATATTATAGTAGAATATAGGATTAAACGTACTCATTAGTAATTAGTTATTTGTAAATAATATGTATTTCCATTTCTTGATAAACAAGCTTTACTTCCAGCAATTCCACTTAATGTAGCAGTACCCGATAATGTTGTTAGTGTAGCTCCGGCACCTGCTATAAATGTTATATTTGATGTTCCTATTTTTTCATAGCTTGCAACAAAGTCTGCGTTAGAACTTGTTTGAACTGTTAAGTTTATAGCATTTGCTCCATTTGATATTTTAGTGTGTCTACCATGTTGTCCGTATCCTCCACTTGTTGTATCTGTGTCTATTGAAATAGATGTGGTTATTGTAATCACATTTACCGCATTTGCTGTTATTTGTGATTGGGCAGAACTTGTTAGTCCTTTTATATAACTTAGTTCTGTTAAATTAGGGTAAGTTGTTGTATCTGCACTTTTAACGTTTTTAGATGCGTCTATTATAGCCACTCTTGATGCAGTTTCTGAACTTACTACAATTGCTGGAGTTGTAACTGTTCCAGTAAATGTTGGAGATGCTATTGTAGCAAAAACAGAGTCTATTTTAGGCTTTATATAGTTGTCATATAGATTAGTTAAACTAACTTTTTTAGCTTTATTTAAATCTGCGGAATCAGATATATTCATAGTATCGGCATCCACAGGAGTAGTTTTAGATGTTAAACCACTACTAAAAGTTCCAAAATTACTTTCTGTTAAAGTGTTTTGCTTTCCGTCCCAAGTAGAAATTTGGGTATCTGTAACTAATCTATGTGTAGAATCGTCGTTTAATTCGCTTAATTCTGTTGGAATATCATCAGTTCCAGCTACGGTCATACTTTTATCTGGAAAAGTATAAGTTCTTGAACCACCTGTATTATAGTTAGCAAAAAAGCTTGTTATAGTATTCAAATGGTTTTTGAAAGCAATTTGAAATCCTGACAAACCTACATAGCCACTACTTGCATTTTTTTCTGATAAATCTTGTTTATCTGCCAAAGCATCAAAGACAGCTTTTCCATTAGGAGCATGAGTAATATCTCCATCTGTTATTGTTGAAGTTAATACATTAGCTGTAATAAAAGGATTTGTCCCATCACTGCCATCATTAGTAAGATCAGAAGTTTTAGTAGGAATAGAAGGAAAAGTACCTAAAGTAAGGTCTCCTTTTAAATACTGAGAAGAGTTACCTACAGGTAAGGCATCTTGTTTATTATTAAAAGTTTCCCAATCTATAGCACTTAAATATCCATCTTGTTCTATAGTAGCTTGTAATATAGAAACAACTTCATTAGTTTCTACAAGAGGAGAAACAAAAGAATAAATACCTGGACCAGGTGTAGTAGGAATAGGAACTTCTTGAGCAAGAAGATGTCCAAGATTTATTTTATGCCAATAATATTCATTATTAACCGGAATAGAATTATTAGAAACTAGACACTCATATACATAATTTTCATACCAAACTAAAGTACCTTTTTGATATTTATTATTATTAGTACTAGTATGATGAGGACTCCAACTTGTAGCAGCAAGACAATATTTTAAAAGAAACATTATTTGTTCTTTTAAACAGTTGTTATCTTTTCTAAGTTGTTCTAGTGGGTCCATAGGTAAATAAATAAGGGGGAGGTTACTAGAGAGAATCTTACTTTCCCTGCTCTCCTTCACAGGATATTACAGAGACTCTTGCTTACCTGATCAACTACTTAATAGTTTACCTCGGGACATCTTACTTGCCCTCTTCACCTCCCCCATAAGAGTTATATATTGTTAAGAAAGTTTGTATCTTATTGTAGGAGGAGTGATAAAGTCATTCCAGACTGCTGGATCACTCTCTTGTACAATATAATTAACAAACATTTTTATTCTTTGTAATGGTTTACTTAAATGGACAATACCATCTATAGTAACACTAACTTGTAATTCTAGATATACAAAAGCTCTGATATTCTTTTTTTCTGAACTTCTTACTTGACTATATCTTGTGCCATTTCCTCTTGTATAGATCATTAAAGGAACATCTTCAGAACCATTTGAAGCATAAAATTGCTCTGTTGCAAAATAATGTTCTTGCCCAAAATCTAGTATTTGATAACTGTTTTTAAGAGGAATAACACTAGGTCTAATTGGATCTGATTGTATAGGTAATTTAAAACTACCTTTTCTTCTATAATCCAAATCTTTATCTCCATTCACTTCTTGAGTTCTATCACTCACTCCTTTTCTTTTAGAATAAGTGTACCTAGAAATATGTAATTTAGGGTCATAAGCAGAAATCTTATTGTAGTCTTTTATTTTTACTCCTAAGTTTAAAACATTAACTTGAAATAATTTAGAGGGCTCATCTATCTCTGGATCAATAGGATGTAATACTTGTCCTGAAGCTAATATAGGATATAGATAACCTATATATCCTTTTCTTGAATAAACATTATCTTTAGCAAGACTAGGAATAGCTGTTGCAGGTTTATTATATTGTTTATCTTTTTTCCAATCCAAGGTTAAATTTAGAGAATTTATTAGGGTGTCAATATCTCTTTTATCAGATACTTTAAAGAAATTATAAAATAGCCCTCCATAGTTTATATCATCTACAATTCTTCCTGCAGGATATTGAAAATGATTTGGTAGTAAACCTTGTTCTCCTATTTTAGGTCTTCTCCAAACCCAAGTAGATTCTTCAGCAATACAGAATACTGTCATACCATGATAGTAAGTATATGCCAAAGTGTTATTAGTTCCTAGATTTTTTAAAGCATTCTCTGAAACAGCTTCTTGTTTAGGATTTAATGAAACTTGACTAGGAATTCTAAGTCCAGCAGGTATATCATTTACAGTCTTTCCCATTAGATCAGTTTTTTAAATTTAAAGAATATTGTACTTACAGTGTAAGGAGATTTTGAAACAAAAAGAGTACCTGATACATCTGTATCATAAGTAAGAGGAGAAACATATACTGTATCAAAATTATCAGTAATATCATTTCCTAATGCATCTGTAATTGAAAAACTTTGTACTTGTGTAGGACTAATAAAGAAAACTACTTTATCATTCAAAGTATAAGGAACTCTAAAACCTTGTTCAAATACTTCAAGAGTTTGAAAAGGTTTTAAACTTAAATACATTCCATTCACTAAAAGAGCTTCTGTTTCTAAAGTACTTAATGGTGAATCTTGTTGCCAAAAATAAACTTTACTACCTTGTTCTAAACTAGTAATAACTTCATAAGAAGATACTTGTAAGTTTCTCATGCATTGGTTTATTTTAAAATACTTGTATTTTTTTGTAATGTATTCCTTTTCTTCTGCATCTACACCTAAGAATAGATCTTTATAATAAAAAGCTAAGTAATAGTAAGAAAGAATTCTAATCATTACTTCTTTTACTGGAGCATTACCATAAGCTTTTTCTTTCAATAAAGCACAAGTAATATTATCAGTAAAATCACAAATAGTTTCTTCTTCAATCTTATCTATATAAGTTTTATATAAAGGAGTATTTAAAGTAGAAAAAGCAATATCTTTCATAAACAGAGAAAGATAATCTTCACAAACTGAACATTCTTCACAATCATTACACTTACTACACCCACAAATAATCTTTTCAGTCCCTTCTATTAAAGATAATAATAAGTTATTATAGTTTTTTATAATAACCGGAATACCATTTTCATTTTCAGTATAAGGAGTGAATTCATAATTACCATCAACTTTAATATCTAAAATTGCAGTTTGACCTACAGCAATAGTCCCTGTTTTTATGGTGACAGAAGTATCACAAGTTTCTCTAGTCAAAGTGTACCCTAATACTAATGATTCATTATTAGTAATTATATAGGAATCCTTATATTTAATAAAACTATAATTAAGGGCCATGATTATTTTAATGTTAATTGTTACAAATGTACAAAAATAAAAACACCTTTGTAAAAAACAAAGGTGTTTTTTTAAACTAATTTTTAAACTTATGCTATACCATCAGTAGTAACATCATTTACTACTGCCTCTACCACAGCTGGGTCAGTACTTGCAGCAGCAGCATCATTAACTAAAGTCTCAAATCCAAAAGTGGTTAAGAATGAGTCAAAGAAAGTTGCAACAGCTTGTCTAGTTACTGTACTAGCTTCTGGAATTGCAATTACAGTACTAAGGTTATTACTGTACTCTTGCCAACCTGATTCAGAAGTTTGGTTATACTGAAGAATGAATTGATCATATTTACCTGTTTTAGAAGCTAAATATTGAATGTTTCCATAATCCATACCAGTTACTTGAGATAGTTTGTAAGGTCCTGAACCTGCCCATCCTGATGCATGGTATTCTTTTTGTTGGATATTTACTCCACTACCTTCTTCATATACAGGATATTGATTAATAGTAGTTGCCCCTGAACCTCCAAAACCTTCAATTAGAGAAACAATAAGAACTGTCTCTAATAGTTTGTAGTAATGTAGGTTAATAGAACAGTAACTTCCAATTGCTAAAGGTTGACTTACTAATTGAAAATCAGCAAACACTTGGTCAGCAGCAACAGCAGTTGAATTAAAAACAATTAACTGTTCTACATCAGCTGCAGATACAATAGCCCCTTCAGCATAGTTAGCAGAAGTTCCATGGTCAGCAATAGTTAAAGCTTGTCTTGCAACAGCCTGAGCTAAAACTAATTTAGATTTGTCTGCATTAATGTTAGCAATAAATAATTGCGTCAAGATATTGGCATCTAAAGAGCCACATCCAGTAGTACAATCAGTAGTAGCAGGAGTTTTTACCAAAAAAGCTTTGCTAAATTGATTAAACCCTTGAATTCTATTGATTTTTGCATTACGAAATTCTACTCTTATTCCATACTCTGTTTCAGCATCAGCTTTGTAGCTACCTACAGTAACTTTCATAGCTTGACCAGCAGAGTGAGGTTTAAAAGTAAAGTCTGTAATACCTTTAGTTTGGATATACTGTCCAGCAGAAGTTCTAATATCTTCTAAAGTTCCTGAACCTGTTTTATCTACTCCTACAGCAAGCAAGATATTTCTAGTAGTAGCTGGAGCTGTTGCACCAAAAGCTAAGCCTGTTTCAGGATCAAAAGCTCCTAATTGACCTACAGCCAATCCATCTAAAGTAGTACCACTTGATGCTAAAGCACTGTTACCTGAAGTAACTAATACTTGAAAAACGTCATTGTTACGATTACTCATAATTTCTAGTTTTTTAATTAAACAATCTGATTAAAACCTAACTTACCTATTTTAACTTGTAAGTCTGAAGTTTGCACTTCACTTGCAGCAAGCATTACTGCTATATCAACAATTTCCCTATGGGTGTGGTCTGGGAGATCACAATTCACAGTACCTGTTAAGGTAACACCTGAAGGATGGGCATAGCTTCCTGTCCCAAAATCTTGGGCATTATGCATATAAGCCATTTTGCGTATATAAGACAATTTTGCTTCATCTATTGTAAAGGTTCCATCTGTAAAAGATTGAATACCTTGTGATTCATAAACTCCATTCACTTCTCTCCATTCAAAAGAACTATTATAGAATTGACTCTCTTCAAACAAATCATTGTGTTCTCTAACAAAAAGAACTGCTTCTTGATTCTTGCAATTTCCTTTTGAAAGTTTTACTCTACATCTTACAAAATATAAGTAGTTAGAAGGCAAGGCAATTACATTATTAATTACAGGAGTCCATGTACCTCCTACAACAAGACTCTTAATATCTTCAACTATTCTTTGAGACATCTCAAAACCAAGACCATTATCAACTTTAGGTTGTGCAACTTTCTTAACAAAAAGTTCTGCAGCTTCATTAAGAAGCCAATCAATTTCAGGAACTAATAAGTTCTTGTTTTTTTGACTGTCTATTTTGTTAAACTTCTTTTTGAAGTCATAGTGCATCTCCCTAGTTGTCATAACTCTTAGTTATTAATCTTAGATAATATTAACATTTTAATATCTTGATTTTCTTCTTTTGATAGGTATTCTGCAACTTCAATTTCATCAATACCTAATGGAGAATCCATGTGAAAGATTCTTTGACCCTCTTTTCTTAGTACTGATTTTTGAAGAGCTTCTAAAACAAGAGCATGTGATGCTGTTTGTTTTTTATCCATATTCAAGTATCTCAAGAACTCACTTGCATCCTTAGTAATAATCTTGTCTAGTTCTACAGCTACAAAATCTGCTGATTGATTCTTCATATTCTTACCACCTAATACAAGTATTAATTGTACTTTTCTATCTAGTGATAATTTAGAAGCTTCAATTATTGCAGTATTTTTAGTCTCTACTTTACTAGCCATTACTGAGGCTTGTTCTGCTTCATCAAAAATAACATGAGTAGCTTCTGGCCACATACCTAAATCATACTCTGCCATTGAATTGGCTACATACTTACTGGCTTTCATCACTTTGATTTTAATAAAATCTAGAGGACTGTCAGTATCAAAGAACATTGTATTGTTCTCTAACTTAATAATTGCCATACCTGAGTCCCAAAATGGGTGTGGTACATCAGAATTGTAGTGAGAAGATAAATCATACTTCACTCCTTTCTTGGCTAATTCTTTAATATCATTGTCTGATAATCCTGTAGCATATCTCATGGTATTTCCATCTACTAATGCTTGAATTTTTTTGGGTCTTGTGAAAGACTCCTGACCTGTTTTATTGTGCCATCTTTTTGACTCAATAGGTCTGACTTCTACTTTAACTGATGCCATAATTCTTTTCTCTTTAAATTAATGAACTTGATTTTAGGGAAACCTTTTTCCCTTTACCACCAAAAGCCCCCTTTTAGGGAGCTTTATAGCAGTGCTTCAAAACTTTTAGTTTCTAGAGAGTATTAACTCTCCGCATTTAGTAATGTCATGGATATGAATACCACATGATTTTTCAACATGCATTTCATAGTAAGAACCAGAGTGTGCAGAAGAACCACCATTTTTAGGGCCATAAGGACCATACATACCTTCAACATAAGTAAAGGCAAAACCATCTTTCTTATTCATGATTTTGATGTTGCTGTTTTTAGATTCTCCTGAGAAGTCTAAGAATGTAATTCTTTGAGATTCAATTGGGAAACCTGTAACTTCATCAATTTCAAAGTTAATCTCTCTATCATCATAAAGAGGATTGTGGATTAACTCAAGACTAGCACCATTAGCCATGTTGTATTTCACAAATTGGTAACCTGCTTCAAGTGCATTAGTGTGTACTGAGTTAGTCACTTTATTAGTGTAAACTTCAATATTTTTAATGAAACCTGATTTGTTTTGCCAATCTTGGATAGCTCTGTGGAATTGTAACATACCATACTCTCCTGTGAAACCTTTAACCTGTCTTCCAGCACCTGGTTTAACTCTACTATAGAAAATATCTTGCAAGTACTCTTCAATTAACTTAGCAGTCAATATAGAGTATCTGTGTTGGTGAGAATCTTCTAATTGCTCTTGAATTCCAGGACCCATTCTTACTGGTCTTCCATTAGCTCCTAATACAGTATCTGCAGATCTAGAATACCAATATCCTCTTTCTACTTCTCTGTACCATTGTTGCCAATATTCAACTTCAGCATAACGCATCCATGAATTGTGATAAGCACCTTTAGAATCCGGAATAGCTACAGCTAAAACTTCAGTAGAAGCATAGTCAGTAATTCTGTATTCTTTTCTGTACTTAGACATTCTGTTTCTAAAAGCAATTGGTAAACTGAATACAGTAGAACCTGATTGTTCAGCAGCTTCCTCATATTGAGAGAATAATTTACCCCATTGTTGTCCTGGCTTCAGATACTTAACAGGCATAAATGCTTGTGGATCATCTGAATTCATTCTTACAGTGTAAACAGTACCATCACCATGTTTAACTCCTTGAGTTTGTACACGTACTTGGTATTTCTTGTTAGAAGTACCTGGCATGATTACATCCCCTGGTAAGTACCAAGGTTCATCCAATTTAATTTTGAATGTTTTTTTGAATTTTCCAGGGGTCAAATTTGAAGAAATCTCCATATTTTCCACAACAACTAGAGGTCTAGTGTTAGCACCTTTTAATTCCCATTCCCATTCTGTATTACCAATAGTTTCTTCTGTTTTGGAATTACCCATCAACAAAGAAGACATTGGGTTATCAGAGTAATAATTCTGAGCTGAGAACAGCTTATCCATTTCTCCAAGAATACGGTGTGGTTTAGCAATCAGAGCAGCACCTAAGTGAGATTGCTCAGTCATGTTGGCATTCCACTCCATCTCTTTAACGAGAAGCTTGCTTCCTAATGTAGCCATTTTGATTTAAATTTAAAGTTAGTAATTAATTGATTTAATCCTCTAGCATATCCCAGAGGGCCTTTTTATTGGATTTGTGACCTCCACTTTCTGAATTTGATAATTCTTTTCTATCTACTCTTTCAACAGCTTCTTTGATACCTCTTGCTGCTTGAGTTTGTTTCTTTCTCTCAATAGCACTAAAATCAAAATCTGTTTTTAATAGTTTAGCTAAAAGAACTATCTTGTCTTTGTCAGCCATAACCTTGAATAAATCTGCTTGCATTTCACTTACATATCTTCCATCTTGTAACTCTACAGTTGGCTCTGAAATATAAGTAGGAAGAACTGTTTTATCTTGTTTAGATATAGGTAATCCTCCCATTTCATTCAAACTATTTATATGAGTAGTAATATTACTCTTATATTCTCTGGCAGCTTTCTTTCTACTTTCTACTGCTTGTGCTTGTTTTTGAACTTGACCTGCAGTTTCAGCTTCTTGTTCTGCTATGATTTTATCATAAGCTTTCTTAGATATATTACCTAATTTTCCACTGTCTTTTAAGAACTCTACTTGAGAGTCTATATACTCTTGGTCATAACCTTGATTTCTTAAATCCATTGTTACTGCAAGAACCTGAACATCTTCATTATCTATATCACTATTTTTAGTGATACCTGAAGTTGCATGTTGAACCATTTTACTTAACAGTTCTCCTACATTTCCTCCTTTAGAGGCAAACTTAACTAAGTCTTTAATATCTTGAGGAAGATCTTTAATTGTAGCTTCTACTTCTAAGTCTAAAGCTTTTTCCCAAGAATCTTCAATTAAGTGTTCTGCTTCTTCTTCAGAAAGTTCTTTACCATCTTCTAACTTATAATCAACAAGACCTTTTTCTTTTAAGAACTCAAGGGTCTGTTTGTTGTTTACATTAGTTGCTGGTTCTTTTTTACCTGAAGGAGTGCTTTTATCTTCTGACTCAGCATCTTCATCAGTAACTTTAGAAGGTTTTTCAAAAGAACTAAATTGTTCATTAATCAACTCTTGTTCTTCTTTTTCCTCTTTTTCTTTTGCAAGAGTTTCTTCTGTTTTAACATCATCTTTTAATGCTATCTCTACTGCATCAACTTCTAGATTAGTTTCTCCGAAGAAATCATGTTGCTGTGATGAATCTTCCCAGCCTGCAAATTGGTCAATGGTTTTCTCTGTTCCACTCATAATTGTGACAAATTTAAGTTTAATTATTTAATTAATTACATATTCAAAATGAAGTTATTATTGAGTTTTCTTTCTCTTATTAATTTGATCTACAT
>ERZ724508.2099-NODE-2099-length-10849-cov-11.026126_pt1 | contig 10849 bp, 11 predicted proteins | sample MGYA00376041_ERZ724508 | MGnify/ENA primary metagenome ERZ724508 (study PRJEB28724, sample SAMN07190887) | wastewater metagenome | isolation source: effluent of sewage treatment plant in Hong Hong | place: USA: Christiansburg, Virginia | collected 2016-03-01 ... | reverse complement strand
AGCCCTCGCCGGCCCCGGTGGCCAAGGAGCTGCGGGCGACGCTGGCGGACATCGCCAACACGCCGGCCAAGGAGGCTGACCCCGTTGACGAGATCAGCAACCGTCGAGCTGCTCGGCGTGCAGGAGCCGCGAGTTAGCAACTGCCCGCCGATGGTCTCCACGTCGGGGGCCGAGGCGATCGAGCTGGCCGTGTCGGCCGGCGTGTTCCTGTTCCCGTGGCAGCAGGAAGTCATCAACGTGATGCTCGGCGAGCGGGCCGATGGCAACTGGTCGGCCTACGAGCTCGGCCTGTTGGTCGCCCGCCAGAACGGCAAGGGCGAGATCCTGCTGGTGCGGGAGTTGGCCGGGCTGTTCCTGCTCGGCGAGCGCCTGCTGCTCCACTCGGCTCACGAGTTCAAGACCGCCAAGGAGGCGTACCTCCGCATCAAGGGCGTGATCGAGGGCGCCCCTCACCTGGCGTCGCGGGTCAAGCAGTTCTACCAGTCGAACCAGGAGACGGCGGTCGAGCTCAAGAACGGCGCCCGGCTCCGGTTCATGGCCCGGTCTCGCCAGTCGGGCCGTGGCTTCTCGGCCCAGACGCTCCTCATGGACGAGGCGCAGGAGATGTCCGAGGACGCTCTCGCCGCTCTCGTGTTCACCACCGCAGCGCAGGCCAATCCGCAGCTGATCTACACGGGCACGGTGCCCACCGCCGAGACGGCCAACTGCGACGTCTTCACCTCGGTGCGCGACCGTGGGCGCGCCGGCGGCGACCCACAGCTGGCGTGGATGGAGTGGTCGGTGGACCCCGAGGCGGTCGACCTCGACGACCTCGGCCAGCGGGCGCAGTCCAACCCGACCCTCGGCTACAAGATCCCTGCCGAGACGCTCGAGCGTGAGCGCCTGGCGGTCACCGACCGGACCTTCGCCGAGGAGCGCATGTCGTACTGGCCGGATCCGGTCGGCTCGGCCGGCGGCTGGCTGGTCATCACCGAGGAGCAGTACGAGGCCTGCGCCACCGACGAGGACATCATCCCCACCGCCCTGTCGATCGAGCTCACCCAGGACCGCGAGACCATCACCGTGGTGGCCGCCGGCCAGACCCCCGAAGGCGCCGGCGCCCAGGTGCTGCTGCGGGCACCGAACAACGCCGACACCCTCTCCGCCATCGCCGGTCTCGCCAACGGCACCGCCCGCCCGATCACCGCCGTGGTGGTCGACTCGGGCAGCCAGGCCGGCTCGCTGGTGCCCGACCTCGAGGCCCTCGGCGTCACGGTGGTGGAGTGCTCGACGAAGGAGCTGGTGAAGGCCACCGGCTCCACCCTGGACGCCATCCGCACCGGCAGTCTGGCGCTGCGCCCGTCGCCGGAGCTCGACCGAGCGGTGGCGATGGCCAAGTTGCGCAAGCGCGGCGACGTCGAGCTGATCGACCGGTGGGCGGACGGCGACTCGACGCCGTTCATCGGCGTGGCCCTGGCCGGCTGGGGCATGGGGCAGACCGAGCCGTCGGTCGCTCTCGCCGCCGTGTTCACATGACCAACCCCGAGGAGGTGCCGGTGCCGTCCACTTCGATCGTGCCGGCCCGCCGGTTCTCCGCCGCCGACTACCACGAGGCCAACGCCCGCCTGAACGCCTTGCCGGTCCAGGTGGAGCAGCGGTACAGCATCGACTCGTGGATGGCCGACGCCATGTCGCCGTGGAACCTCTTTGGCGGTATGGCACCGCAGACCACATGGGCGAGCGGCCAGCCGACCGAGGCCGCCGCCTCCAGCTTCACCGGCTACATCAACGCCGGATACAAGCGCAACGGCATCGTGTTCGGCCTCATCGGCGTGCGGATGCGCCTGTTCTCCGAGGCCCGCTTCCAGTGGCAGCGCATCACCAAGGGGCGCCCCGACACGCTGTTCGGCAACCGTGACCTCGAGGTGCTGGAGCGGCCGTGGCGCAACGGCACCACCGCCGACCTGCTGGCCCGCATGGAGCTCGACTCGTCGCTGGCCGGGAACGCCTACTTCTACCGCAACGGCAACCGCCTCCGCCGCCTCCGCCCCGACCAGGTGGACATCATCCTCGGGTCGCCCACGAACTCGGCCGACGGCCTCGACACGGAGCCGGTCGGCTACCTGTGGTGGCCGAAGGGGCGGGCCAACGGCGACCCGGTGACCCTGCTGGCGCACGACGTCGCCCACTTCGCCCCGTCGCCTGACCCGGACGCCGAGTTCCGGGGCATGTCGTGGCTGACGCCGGTGCTCGAGGAGATCCGTTCGGACACGGCGGCGACGCTCCACAAGGGCAAGTTCTTCGACAACGCGGCCACGCCGAACATGGTGGTGAGCCTCGACAAGTCCATCCCGAAGGACCAGTTCCTCGCCTTCGTGGAGGAGATGCGCAAGCACGAGGGCGCCGGCAACGCCTACCAGACGATGTGGCTGGCCGGCGGCGCAGACGCCAAGGTCGTCGGCGCCGACATGCGCCAGCTCGACTTCAAGATCACCCAGGGCGCCGGCGAGACCCGCATCGCCACGGCGAGCGGCATCGCCCCGCTGATCGCCGGCCTGTCCGAGGGCCTCCAGTCGGCCACCTACAGCAACTACGGCCAGGCGCGCCGCAGCGTCTCGGACATCTGGCTCCGCCCGCAGTGGCGCCAGGCGGCCGGTGCGCTCGAGCCCGTGCTCCCGCTACCCCCGCCCGACGGGGATGGCGCCGTGCGTCTCTGGTACGACGAGCGCGACGTCCCGTTCCTCCAGGAGGATCTCAAGGACGACAGCGCCATCGCCCAGCAGCGAGCGTCGACGATCTCGACGCTCGTGCAGGCCGGCTACGAGCCGCCGTCGGTGGTGGCCGCCGTTGAGTCCAACGACTTCTCGAAGCTGGTCCACTCGGGCCTCTACTCGGTGCAGCTCCAGCCGCCCGGCCTGCCTGCGCCGACTCCCACCCCTGCGCCCTGAGCGCACCCGCTCCGATCGGAGACACCCGCATGGACTTCCCACGCGACAACCTCACGCGCTCCGTGCCGTTCACCCTGGAGCGGGCCGCATCCGGCGAAGGCGACGGCCTCACCCTCGAGGGTTACGGCGCCGTGTTCGACACGCCCACCCGCATCGACTCGTGGGAAGGCACCTTCGACGAGGTCATCGCCCGCGGTGCGTTCGCCAAGACACTCAAGGAGCGCACGCCGGTCATCCAGTTCGACCACGGCCACCACCCCGTGCTCGGGTCGGTGCCGATCGGTGCGGTCGACGTGATCCGCGAGGACTCGCATGGCCTGTTCGTGCGCGCCCGCCTCCACGACAACTGGATGACGCAGCCGGTCCGTGACGCCATCGCCTCCGGCGCGATCGACGGCATGTCGTTCCGGTTCCAGGTCGTGAAGGAAGCCATCGACGAGTCCGGCGACACCCCGGTCCGCACCGTGACCGAGGTCAAGCTCTACGAGGTCGGCCCCGTCGTGTTCCCGGCCTACGAGTCCACCTCCGTCGGCGTGCGGTCGGTCATCGACCAGCTCTCCGACCCCGAGTTCCGCCGCCACCTGGCGCGGGCCCTTGTTCTCGGCACTCCCGACGAAGCCGCCCGTGAGGGCACTCCGAACGAAGCCGCCGCCCCCGATGACGGAGCCGCCCAGCACTCCGGCATGTCACGCGAGGCACGCGACCGCGACCTCGCCCACCTTGACCTGCTGCTGAAAGGCACACCATGACCACCGATACCCCCCTCCGTTCCGAGGCTGAGTTCCTGCGGGACTGCCTCACCGACCTCAACGAGCGCGCCGGCACCCGGGCGTTCACCGAGGACGAGCAGCGCGAGTACGACGAGGGCAAGTCCGCCCTCGCTGAGCGCACCGCCCTCCTCGCCCGCCACGCCGAGGTCGCCGAGCTCTCGAAGCTCCCCGGCCACGTCGAGCGCGGGGCGTCCTTCGACGCCCCCAACGTGATCGTGCGGGACAACCCGTTCGATCTGTCGGACCTCCGTCCCCTCGACGGCACGGCCACCCGCAGCCAGGCCCTCCGCGCCATCGAGGCCGGCGCCTTTGCCAAGGACGACCACCGCGAGCGGGCCGAGGAGCTCGTGCGGCACCTGCCCACCGAGGCCGCCGTGCGCGTCCTGGCCACCGCGTCCCCCGAGTACGAGCGGGCCTTCGGCAAGATCATCGCCGACCCGTCCGGCCTCTCCCTGGACGCCGGCGAGCGCGAGGCCCTGTCCCGCGCCGCCAGCCTCACCAGCAACGCCGGTGGCTACGCCGTGCCGGTCATCATCGACCCGACGCTCATCCTGACCTCCGACGGCTCGGCCAACCCGTTCCGCCAGATCAGCCGCGTCGTGCCGATCACCACCGGCGTCTGGAAGGGCGTCAGCACCGCCGGGGTCACCGCCTCGTTCGGTGCCGAGGCCGCGGCCATCACCGAGGGGTCGCCCACGCTGGCGCAGCCCACGGTCACCGCCCACAAGGCGAAGGCGCAGATCAACTACTCGTTCGAGATCGGCATGGACTACCCCGGCTTCACGTCGGACATGCTCATGCTGCTCCAGGACGCCAAGGACACCCTCGAGGCCACCAAGTTCGCCGTGGGCGCCGGTGACGGCTCCACGGAGCCCTTCGGCATCGTGACCGCCCTCGCCGGCGGGTCCTCGGAGATCAACGTGGCCGGTTCCGAGGGCGTGTTCGCTGCCGTCGACCTGTACGCGATGGAGGAGGCCCTCGGCCCCCGCTTCCGTCCGAACGCTTCGTTCGTGGCGAACAAGGCCATCTACAACAAGGTGCGCCAGTTCGACACCGCCGGCGGTGCCGGCCTGTGGGAGCGGATCGGCGCGGGGATGCCCTCGCAGCTGCTCGGCTACAACGCCTACGAGGCGTCCGCCATGGACGGCGCGTGGGACGTGGCGGCCACCGCCAACAACTACATCGCCGTGCTCGGTGACTTCCGCAACTACGTCATCGCCGATCGCATCGGCATGTCGGTGGAGACCATCCAGCACGTCGTGGACGGCGACGGCAAGCTCACCGGCCAGCGCGGCCTGCTCGCCTGGTGGCGGGTCGGCGGCGACTCGGTGAACGACGCCGCCTTCACCCTGCTGGACAACCCCACCGCGGCCTGATCCAGCCCTGACGGAGCAGGAGGCCGGCCCACCACGGGCCGGCCTCCACCGTCCCCTGCCCCCCTACACCCCCTGCGAGGTCTCCCCGATGGCTACCTACCGAGCCCGATGCGGCATGGCGACCTCCACCCGCGTGGTCCCCGCTGGCGCCCATCTCCCGGGCACCGATCCACTCGTGGTGTCGAACCCGTCCTACTTCGAGCTGATCGAGGCCGACCCCGCCCCCGTGGTGGAGCAGGCGACTGCCGCCCCGGGCGAGAAGCGCACGACCACCCGCAAGGCGAAGGCCTGACCCGTGGCCGCCATCCTCACCGCCGCCGCAGCGATCGAGCGGGACAACCGGCTCGCCGACTTCACGACGACGGTGATCGACGGCCACATCGCAGCCTTCGACGACATCGCCACCCGCTACCGCGGCGCGGCACCCACCACCCGCTACGGCATCTGGACCGGCTGCACCTCGCGCCGGGGTGTGCTCGATCTGCCGTTCCCGTTCGTGCAGGACGCCTACGCGGTGGACGCCGACAACGCCCGCCGGGTGGCCGATGCCGCCACGGCCACGTCGACGGCGCTCACCTCGGCCACGGCGGCGTTCACGTCGACCGACGTGGGCAGCCTGGTCATCGGCGAGGGCATCGTGGCCGGCACCACCATCTCGAGCGTCACCAACGGAACCACGGTGGTCCTCTCGCAGGCCACCACGGCAACGGCCAGCAACGTGGTGGTGACCATCGGCCGGGCGCTCACCGTGGACACCCTGGACGAGGCAGAGGGGCGCCTGCACCTCTGCTGGCACGGTCGGGCCACCTCGGCCTTCCGGCACGGCCTCACGTCGCAGCCGGCCGCCTTGCTGGACGCCTGCACGGAGTACGTGCTGTGCGTGGCCCGCTCCCGGGCGGCAGGCGTCTCCCGCAACACGCTCTCCGAGGCCACCGACGCCGGCACCACCCGTTACTCGACGCCCGACTGGGCTGCTGGCCGCCCGACCGGGTGGCTCGAAGTCGACCGGCTCCTCAACACCCTGCCCGACTACCGGGTCTCGGTGTTCTGATGGCCGACGCACCGATCCGCTGGGCTGCGGCCAAGCACCTGGCCGACCTCTTCGCCGGCCGGGCCGAGCTCGACGGCTGCCAGGTCGAGGTCGGGTTCCCGGGCGAGCTCAAGGTGAAGGGCGCCGAGTACCTGTACCTCGACGAGATCGACACCAGCGAGATCACCGAGCCGAACATGATGGCCGGCCCCCTCGACCAGGACGACATCTTCGACGTGCGTTGGGTGATCCGGGTCGCCAACCGCAAGACCATCGACGCCGCCATGCTCCGCGTCTGCGAGATCGACGCCGGCATCCACGCCATCGTCACCGGCGACCACACGATCGGCGACCTCGACGGCGTGGTGTCGGCCGAGATCACCGAGCGCAAGCAGCTAGTGGCGAACACCGCCGACGGCCCCATCGGCCACGGCCTCACCGTCGTCCGCGTCCACTCCCGCATCTCCCCCAACTGAGGAGCACCTCGTGAAGCTCACCTACCCCGGCCCGCTCGAGGCCGTGTCCATCCCGTCGCTCGGCCTCACGGTCAAGCGTGGCGGCTCCGCCGACGTCCCCGACGAGGCTGCCCCGCAGCTCCTCGATCAGGGGTGGCAGGCGGTCCCCGAGAAGTCCCCCACCAGCACCACCAAGAAGGCCGCCCCGGCCGCAACGAAGGAGCCCTGACCCATGGCACTCGGAAGCGGCATGGCCGCACAGATCGGCTACGGCGTCGAGTCGACGCCCGGCACGGTGGTCACTCCCACCATCTTCGTCCCGCTTCGCAGCGAGACCCTCACCGACGACCGCGAGCGCCTCGAGTCCGAGGCCATCATCGCCGGCCGGCGCGTGCTCGACGACGATATGTGGAACGGCGGCAACGCCACCGTCGGTGGCGGCGTGCAGCACGACCTCTACGACCGGGGCATCGGCTCGCTGTTCAAGGCGATGTTCGGCGGCGTGTCGACGACCGGCTCCGGCCCGTACACCCACACGTTCACCCCGGCCGACCTCACCGACAACTCGCTCACGGTGCAGAAGGGCGTGCCGGACCTCGCCGGCACCGTCCACCCGATGACCTTCGCCGGCAGCTTCGTCACCTCGTGGGAGATCGCCGTGGCGCAGGGTGCCATCGCCTCGCTCGGGCTCACCTTCGCCTGCATGGGCTCCGAGACCGGCTCCCGTGCCCTGGCCGACGGCGTGACCACGAACGCCGACGCCACGGTGACCAGCGCGGGCGGCGCCTTCACGGCGGCCGACGTCGGCAAGTCGATCTCGGGCACGGGCATCCCCGCCGGGGCCACGATCGTCACCATCAACTCCAGCACCTCGGTGGAGATCAGCGCGGCGGCCACGGTCGACGGCACTGGCGTTGCCCTCGTGGTGGGCAAGGCGCTGGCCTCGGCCTCCTACGCCTCGGGCGCCAAGCCGGTGAAGTTCAACCACGGCCACGTGCTCATCGGTGGCTCGGCGGTCAACGTGAAGTCGGCCACCGTCGCCGGCGACAACGGGCTGGCCACGGACCGCCGCTACATCGGCAGCAAGAACATCGCCGCCCCGAAGGAGGCCGCCCTGCGTGCCTACACCGGTTCGCTCGATGTCGACTTCGACGACCTCACCCAGTACAACCGCTACCTGGCCGGCGACACGTTTGCCCTGGTGCTCGGGTTCACGGTCGGCACCTACTCGCTGACCATCACCCAGAACTCCCGCTACGAGCCGGGCCAGACCCCGCAGGTCGGCGGCACGGGCATCGTGGGCCAGTCGCTGGGCTACAAGAGCCTCGGGTCCACCGACGCTGCGGCCATCACCGCCGTGCTGGTGAACGGCGACTCCACGGTCGCCTGATCCGTGGCCAGCGGCGAAGTCCGCATCGACGGCCTCCGGGAGCTTCGCAAGGAGCTCAAGATGCTGGAGGACGCTCGCCCCTGGCTCAAGGAGTTGACCGCCGCCAACCGAGACATCGCCCGCGACGTGACGGGCTGGTCTCGGGCGGCGGCGGCGGCCATGGGCGGCCAGCAGGCCCACTTCGCCGACGCCCTCTTCGGCCGTGCCACCCAGACCCAGGCGCGCGTCGAGGTGGCCGGCCAGCGCTCCCCCAAGGGCAAGGCCCGGGCGAACCCGGCGTTCTGGGGCCGCAACTCGCAGGGCAACTGGATCGGCACGTCGTGGGACGTGGGCGTGTCCGGTGAGGGGCCCTACGCCATCAACGAGACGATCGCACGCCGCTACGTCGAGATCGAGGCGCGGATGCGCCGGCTGATCGACGACCTGGCCGGCCGAGCGTTCCCCGACGGAGGATCATGACCAAGCCCAAGAAGGCCACCGCCCCGCGCCCGCTCCCCGAGGGGGCGGAGGAACAGGCGAAGGCGGTCGACAAGTCGAAGGAGATCCTGGAGATCACCTTCCGTGGGGAGACCTACCACCTGGCGTGGCGCTCGGTGCCGTTGGCCGAGAAGGCCCAGGTCCGCGCCCAGGCCCGCATCCCGTGGCACGACGTGACCGGCGAGACCGGCGTCGAGCCCGACATCACCACGGTGGCCGTGCTGGTGTGGCTGGCCCGACGGGCGGCCGGCAACAAGAAGCTGCTGTGGGTGGTCCACCAGGCGACGTGGCCCGATGACCTCACGATCGCCGAGGTCTCGTCGCGCATCGTGCCGCCCGAGGAGCTGGACCTCTCGGACCCCCAACCCTGAGGGCGGTCCTGCTCGGCGACGTCGTCGAGCTGGCCGCCCTTGGCATCAGACCTTGGGAGATCGAGCGGCTCTCCGAGCCCGAGCTCCACCAGTTCATGGACGTGATTGCAGCGAGGAGGTGGAGTGCCCGTGGCTGAGAAGAAGCTCGCAGTCGTCTTCACCTCCGACACGGCCGCCGCCCGCAAGGGGATCGCCGAGCTGAACGGCGCCCTCGGCTCGACCGAGGCCCAGGCCAAGAAGACCGGCGGGACCTTCCAGTCGGCCCTCGGTGGGGTGGCCCTCGCCGCCGGCATCGGCTTCGCCGTGTCCGAGTTCGAGGACGCCGAGGCCACCGCCCGCAAGACCGAGGCCGTCATCAAGTCGACGGGCAACGCCGCCCAGGTGACCGCCGGCCAGCAGGACCAGATGGTGGCCTCGCTGTCGAAGCTGGCGGCCGTCGACGACGAGGTGGTGGCGGGCGGGGCCAACGTGCTCCGCACCTTCAAGTCGATCCAGGGCCAGGAGACCTTCGAGGGCGCACTCGAGGCGGCGCTCAACCTGTCGGCCGCGCTCGGCACCGACCTGCAGTCGGCGTCGATGCAGGTGGGCAAGGCCCTCGAGGATCCGCTCAAGGGCATCACCGCGCTGACCCGGGCCGGCGTCTCGTTCTCGGCGGGCCAGAAGGAGCAGATCCGCAACTTCGTCGAGGCCGGCGACAAGGCCTCCGCCCAGAAGATGATCCTGGCCGAGCTGGAGACCCAGTTCGGTGGCCAGGCCGAGGCCGCGGTGACCTCGTCCGCCCGCATGAAGGTGGCGCTCGGCAACACCGCCGAGGCCGCCGGCAGCGTCTTCGCCCCCGCCATGGAGCTGGCCTCCGGCGCCGCCGAGACCTTCGCCACCACACTCGACGGCCTGCCCGGCCCGGTGCAGCAGACCGTGGTGCTGGCCGGCCTCGGTGCCGTGGCCTGGTCCCGATGGGGCGACAAGGTGTCGGGCGCCGCCACCACGGTGCTCTCGAAGTGGCGCACGCTCTCCGAGGGCCTCGATGGGGTGGCCGCCACCCGTGGCATCACGAAGACCCAGGCCGCCACCGAGGCGCTCAAGTCGTCGATGTCGGGCGCCGTCGGACCCGGCGGCCGACTCACCCAGGCCATCAGCGGCATCTCGGTGGGCGCCGGTGCCGCCGGGTTCGCCCTGGTCGGCCTCGGGTCGATCCTCTACGCCTGGCAGGACGAGCAGGCCAAGGCCGCCAAGCGGGCGGCGGAGCTGCAGGCGGCGATCTCCGGCGTGTCCGAGGAGGTGCTGCGCACGGGCGCCACTGTGGAGTCGGTCTTCGCCAGCTCCACCCTGCCCGACTCGCTTGGCGTGACCTCTGGCCTGTTCCAGGAGACCGGCGTCAACGTCGGCGAGCTCAACGCCGCGCTGGTGGCCGGCGGGGATGAGTGGAACGCGTACGCCCAGGCGGCCATCGCTGCCGCCGGCGGCATGGACAGCGCGAAGGGTCAGGCGCTGGCCGCCGCCTTCCGGGATCTGCAGGGCACGCTCGACGGCGCCCGCGTGTCGACGGAGGCCCAGCGCCGAGCGAACGACGAGCTGGGCCTCACGATCGACCCGCTCACCGGTGAGACCATCACCCTCACCCAGGCGCTCGACGGCCACACCAAGGCCCAGGGGCGCGCCGAGGCCGCTGCCCGCCGCACCGCCACCGCGTGGGCCGACCTCGGCACCTCCGGGGCCAACGCCTTCCGGGGGCTGGGCGCCGGCATCGACTTCGCCGAGCAGGCCGCCGCCGCCTACACCCAGCGGGCGCTCGGGGTCTTCGAGGCCAACCAGGCTTACGACCAGTCCACGCAGGCGCTCACCGCCCACCAGCGTGAAGCGGCCGACGTGCAGGAGCGCAACGCCGAGACCTCCCGCCAGAACGCCCAGGCCATCACCCAGCACGCCGAGGCCGTCCGGCAGGCCGCCGACCAGGTGGCTTCGGCCGCGGCGGCGCAGGCTGATGCCCGTGAGTCGCTCGCCGAGGCCGAGGTCGACGCCCATGCCGGAGAGGCCTTCGCGGCCGAACTCCACC
>ERZ724508.2097-NODE-2097-length-10853-cov-5.504353_pt1 | contig 10853 bp, 12 predicted proteins | sample MGYA00376041_ERZ724508 | MGnify/ENA primary metagenome ERZ724508 (study PRJEB28724, sample SAMN07190887) | wastewater metagenome | isolation source: effluent of sewage treatment plant in Hong Hong | place: USA: Christiansburg, Virginia | collected 2016-03-01 ... | reverse complement strand
AAACCTGTCGTAGGATTAAAATCATAAAACTGTCAACTATTTTCAGGACGATACAAGTTGTACCTAACTTGACGGAATGCTATCAACTAAAAAATTAACAATGAACTTTTTTTTATACATTTAACTGCAGTAACGGGCTGACAGTTTTTCAAATTCCACCACAAACGCAAAGCCCTGTACGTTAATTGCAAGCCAAAGAAAACCACAAGCCTGTATTTAAATTTGAAGGCAGTGGTAACATTCGGTTTGACAAGGTTTTCGTACAAAAATTTGTTCCTTAAATTCTGGCACTTATTCGACTCCCTTGATTTTTTGTTCGTTTCCAAATAAGCAGTTGTTACGGATCAACTGTTTCGGTTTCTTTTCAAAATGGCTTTTGTTGGTTGTTTGGAAATGCTATCCCCTGCCCCTTTAGCCTATTTTGATTCGTGAAACTTGAAAAACCCTATTGATTTTCAATCCGTAGGCTTTATTAAAAACTTCAGCACCATTCGTACAACGCCGTTGTGTGGGTTACTTACATCAAACGAACAGGTTTTTGAAAAAAGAAAGTGGCAGGTATTTCGGGATAATAACGTCATTAAATAAACACCCGTCGATAACGTCTCTGCGTTTGTTTTATCATTATTGGGTAGACGGCGGAACAGTCTGAGTCTTTTAAGATTCTTTGTCAACATCAGTCTGTACTTCTTTTAGAATTTTGAGTTATTACGAAATGCTAACTGTGCGTGCAAAATCCTGGAGCAACTTTTCATTTCTTAAAGCATTTCAACTTTGGCCAGCAATTAACATGTGTATTGGCAAAAGTTTGGCTGGACGTTGATAGCTTCAGCTGCAGCTAAATCCCAACTTCAGTCCGGGCAGGACAAGCAACTTTGACCTTTAAATCTTAACTTCAAAAATATTTTTTCAATAAACATCGGTACGGGCGGACGGAATACTAATACCAAACCTTCGCCAATACATGGCCGTTGTACGCAAGCTTAGAACTTCCGAAAACAATTCAATAACTTTTCCAAACAATGAATTTATAAATCGACTGTAAACCCAATTTCATAGAAACCGAGAAATGTATATGACCATCCGAAATAGATATATGTTCAGCCACTTCATCCTATCTAATTTTGTCGAAACAAAAAATTAAATAAAATGGCAAAAACAATTTTTATTACAGGAGCGTCTAAAGGATTTGGACGTGTATGGGCAGAAGCAGCTTTGAAACGTGGTGACAAAGTAGCAGGTACAGCAAGAAATCTTGATGACATCAAAGACTTGACTGAGCAATACAAAGACACCTTCTTAGGTTTGACATTGGACGTGAATAATCGTCAGCAGTGTTTTGACACTGTAAATCAGGCCAATGAGCATTTTGGTGCTATTGATGTGTTAATTTCCAATGCAGGTTACGGACACTTTGGATTTCTTGAAGAAACTACCGAAGCAGAGGCAAGAAATCAAATTGAAACAAATGTGTTTGGTTCTCTTTGGGTAATACAGGCAGTGCTTCCAATTATGCGTAAGCAGCAATCTGGACACATTCTTCAAGTATCCAGTATTGGTGGCGTGGCTGCATTTCCAATCATCAGTGTTTATCACGCTTCAAAATGGGCTATGGAAGGTCTTTGTGAATCATTGAGCCAAGAAGTGAAAGGTTTTGGAATTAACGTAACTTTAATTGAACCAAGTGGTTTTTCAACAGATTGGGCAACAGCATCTGCATCGATGAGTAAACCAATGGAAGAGTATGAAGGATTGCGTAAAGCAGTTTTTGAGGGATTTAGTAGTTTTGAATCAGGTGATCCAAAAGCTACTGGACCTGCAATTCTTAAAGTGATTGATGCTGAAAATCCACCTTTACGTGTATTGTTTGGTAAAGGAGGTGTTGAAATGATGGAATCCATTTATCAGCAAAGAGTAAATACTTGGAAAGAGTGGCGTTCTGTAACTGAAGAATCGCAAGGTTAAAAGAATAGATTAAATAGGGGGTGCTTAGATTTAAAATTATTGGTAATGACAAAAGTTAAAAATATAAAGAACATTAGCGAATTGCACGCAATACTGGGCTATGAAAAACCTAAGCACCCCCTTATTACTTTTGTTGACCTCACTATGGTAAAGACAGAACCTCAAGCAGAAGAAGTTTTCTTTGCTATGGACTTTTATGCTATCGTATGCAAGAGTTTTGAAGGCACATTAAAATATGGCCGCAGTACCTATGACTTTCAAGAAGGTTCTTTGATATTTACACTACCTGGTCAGATTATGTCTTCAAGTCCTAATATGAAAATAACAGAAGGATGGGCTTTATATTTTCATCCTGATTTACTTTATGGTACTGATTTGGCCAAAAGAATTAAGGAGTATTCCTTTTTTCATTATGAAGCCAATGAGGCATTACATATTTCTGATGAGGAAAATGAAATCCTTAAATCCTGTGTTCAAAATATCTACAGAGAGTATCATCAAAATACCGACCATCATACACAAGAATTAATTGTTGATTCAATTCAATTGATGTTGAACTACAGTAAGCGGTTTTATCAGCGACAATTTATTACCAGAAAAAAGGCGAACTCAGGTATAATAGAACGTTTCGAAAGTTTTCTTAGAGAATACATCAGCGAAACCAACCTCATTGAAAGTGGTTTACCTACTGTAACCTACTTTGCTGACAAACTGAATCTTTCGTCAACGTATCTTACGGATGTGCTCAAGAATCAAACAGGAAAAAACTCACAGGAACACATTCATTTAGCACTTGTGGACAAAGCCAAAACAATGCTTCTAGGCTCAGCTAAGTCTGTGAGTGAAGTAGCGTATGAGTTGGGATTTGAATACCCTTCACACTTTTCAAAATTGTTTAAAAGTAAAACAGGCACATCCCCCAGTCAATACAGGATGTTGAATTAGCATCATTTTTATACTAATTCTTTCTCTTTCCCAAAAATCTTCTTTCGATGACTAAGCCCCCAATCCTTCAATTCCAAAATAAGCTTCTGCAAGGTTTTGGAATATTCTGTAGGAGTATACTCGGTGCGAACAGGAAAACCAGTGATGACACTACGCACAATTAAATGATGAGCTTCCATGTCCTTCAGTTCTTTTGACAAGACTTTAGTGCTTAATTTTGGAATACTACGCTCTATTTCTCTAAAATGTTTATTACCCTCCCAAATGGAGATTAAAATTAAAATCTTCCATTTACCGCCAATTACTTCTAATGTATCCTTTACTGGCAATAAAGCTGATCTGCACTCTGTAGGTTCGTTCTTTTTCATCGTTGTCCATTGTTTACCTAAAGGTAACTGGTAACCAAAAGGTAACTGATTACAATTAGTAATCAAAGGTAATTAATTTTGCGACATAAATAAAGACACAATTAAAATGACAGAACAGAAAAATTCAAAAGGACTTCACTTTGGACCATGGGTTGTACAAGGCTTATTGGCTGCAGCCCTTGGAATGGCAGGATTCATCAAAATTACCACTCCCATGGACCAATTATCAGAAATGGGATTGACTTACGTAACCTCATTTGGGTCAGGAATGGTACATTTCATTGGTATCAGTGAAATATTGGGAGCTTTGGGCTTAATTCTTCCGGCTGCATTACGCATCAGACCCGTTTTAACACCAATAGCAGCAGTGGGAATTACCATCATTATGATTTTAGCAACAGGCTATCACCTAATGAATAATGAGCCATTTATCGTAACAGTAATACTATTTGGACTTGCGGCATTTGTTGCCTGGGGAAGATTTAAGAAAGCTCCAATTCAATCAAAGTAAATCTTACTTGATAAAATTGAGAGAGCCATTGTAAAGTATATGGCGATTTCGATTAAAATTAAACCTATAAGTTTAACACAGAAAAGATGCTCATCCTATAAAAATCAAAACATGAATAATTCAGCAGATAAAAACAAAATTACAGCTCGTAATTTTTATGAAGGTTACAATGATCACGACTTAGCATCGCTATTTGAAAAATATATATCACATGACCTGATCAACCACACTCTTGGCGGAGCATTTGGAAGACAAGGTTGGCTAGATTATGATATTGCTGTAATTTCAGCTGTCCCAAATTTTAAGATTACTGTATTAGAGCAAATTGCCGAAGGCAACAAAGTGGTCACCCGATGGAAATCTGAAGGTACACATACTAAACCGTTTTTTGATAAAGATGCCACTGGTAATATTATTGGTGGCGAAGGTGTATCAATTGATATTATCGAGAACGATAAAATAATTGAACATAATTTTATTACCGACTTTACAAAGGTTGGGGAGCAATTCAACAAGAAATAGACGTCAAAATCTTCCATTAAGCCAGGCAAGGAAATAGATTGTAGTTTAAAAAGAACGGGGCAACCTTCAACCGTTTTTAAACTTTGTCGAGCTATTTCCAGCCATACGGTTTCTAAATTCACTTGGTGTAACACCTAACACTTTTTTTACATAACGGGTGAAAAATGACCGACTTGAAAATTCCATTTCATCAGCTATTTCAGCAATGTTCATTTGTTTATTTTCTAATAGTAAAACAATACGTTCTTTGGCATAGCGTTGAATCCATTCAGATGCAGTTATGTCTGAATTTTGCTTGCTGATATGATTCAAATATTTTGCTGTTATGTGAAGTTGACTGGCGTAAAACTGAACTTCACGTTCTTTGAGACAATGCAGTTCCACTAAATTCATAAATTGCTCATATAATGTTCCCGTCTGCAAACTGCGTTTTCTAAGTTCAAATTCTTTGGTGAATGTGTGCCACATTTCGAGAATGAAAAGTTTCATCTGAAGCTTGAGGGCTTCCTCATAAAAGCGGTGTTCTTTATACTGAAATTTGTCATGCAATAATTGAAAGTTTGCCAAAACCCTTTGTTTGTCATCTTGGTCGTTAAGTTGTAATACAGGATATTGGCGAGAATGCAAGGTTGCATCGATACTCAAATTTTGGTCAGGCACATTGTCGTACAAAAAATGTTTTTCTACAAGCAGAACTGTGGCTTTAAAACCTTTTGAAAACTGTATATCTGATAATTTACTGTCGGCAAACCAAAATAGAAATTCACCACTTTTACATTTCATCTTTATATCATTGAATGAAAAAGTAAGACTACCATGATTACAAAGTAAATGCGTGTGGTAGTTGTCTTGAAAACTATTCAGAAAATCGTTTTCACTTGACAATTTCAGCATAACGATGCATGGAAACTTCTCTTCTTTCGGGTTCATTTAAGTACTTTTCTTAAAAATAAGTGATATTTGACATTAAAAACGTCAATAGTGTAACAAATGTAATAAATAACTTCCATAATTTTGTATGCTAAAACAAAAGCAACGAATAAAATGAAAGCAAAAAATATATTTGAGAGGTTATTGAATGGAGTAGCTGTTCCATTCAACGACCCAGAATATTTCAAAATCGGAGATGCTTGTACTCACACACGAAAATTACTCGTAAAGCTGAATAACGAACCCGATTTGGATAAAGCGAGAACCTTATTAAACGACATAACCGCTTCTCAAATAGATGAGACCACAACCATTTTTCCACCGTTTCAAATCAATTACGGAAAGAACACCAAAATCGGTAAAAATGTGTTTATCAATTTCGACTGTACCTTCCTGGATTTGGGCGGAATAACAATTGAAGATAACGTAATGCTTGCTCCCAAAGTAAGCCTACTATCCGAAGGGCATCCTATTTCAGCTAAAGACCGAAAAACGTTGACAACTGACAAAATTCACATCAAAAAGAATGCGTGGATTGGAGCAAACGCCACAATTCTACAAGGAGTGACCATTGGCGAAAATTCTGTGGTAGCAGCAGGTGCGATTGTTTCGAAAGATGTTCCTGATAATACTGTAGTAGGTGGAATTCCTGCAAAAATATTAAAAACAATATAAAAAGATAATAATGAAAAAAAAAATAACAATAGCAATTACAGCTTTATTGTTTATAGTGCAAGCTTGCAATACAAACACAGGAGCACAAACAAAAAAATCTGAAATAATGAATAGTAAAAAAGAACACTACACTTTTGAATTAAGTGATAAAGTTACAAGGCAAAAAGTAAGCTTCAAAAACCGTTACGGCATCACACTTTCGGGCGATTTGTATATTCCAAAAAACATTGCAAACGGAAAACTTTCGGCAATTGCAATCAGCGGACCTTTTGGAGCAGTGAAAGAACAATCATCAGGTTTATACGCCAATCAAATGGCAGAACGTGGTTTTATAGCCTTGGCCTTTGACCCTTCTTATACAGGAGAAAGTAGCGGAGAACCACGTAATGTAGCATCACCAGACATTAATACAGAAGATTTTAGTGCAGCAATTGATTTTCTTGGTTTACACGAAAAAGTTGACAGAAATAAAATTGGTATTATTGGGATTTGTGGTTTTGGAGGATTTGCTTTGAACGCAACAGCAGTGGACAAACGTGTAAAAGCCGTTGCTACAACAAGTATGTATGATATGTCGAGAGTAAACGCAGAAGGATATTTTGGCTCAACGACACCAGAACAACGTTCTAAAATGTTAGAAGAAATGAGCTTGCAACGTTGGGAAGATGCAAAGAATGGAACACCCAAATATCCTGAAAATGGTTTGGGACAAACAAACGAAAAATCACCACAATTTGTAAAAGAATATTATGACTATTATAAAACTAAAAGAGGTTTCCACGAACGTTCGTTGAATTCAAATGCCGCTTGGACAGCTACAAACTCTTTGTCTTTTATGAATATGCCCTTGTTAACATACATCAAGGAAATATCACCAAGACCTGTACTTATAATCGCAGGCGAAAATGCACACTCGAAATATTTCAGTGAAGCCGCTTACAAGTCTGCATCAGAACCAAAAGAATTGATGATTATTCCCAATGGCGTTCATACCGATTTGTATGACCAAATGAATAAAATCCCTTTTGATAAGTTGGAAAAGTTCTTTAAAGCCAATTTAAAGTAAAAACTACAGCATATTGCTATCCTCGCCCTGATGTTAAAAAATTAAATTAGAATGACAACATACTGAAAGGAAAAGCCAGCGTACAACAAAAGGTTTTGTGCAATTTGGGCTCGAAGTTGAAACAATCATCGACCGTACATATCCAAGCTTCATATTCGGCGGACGGAATTCTGTTGGTCATTAGTTATAACAATGAACATTTTATTATAAATTTAGCTTCAGTTCCAGGCGGACAGTTGGTCAATTCCCCAACTGCACAAAGCCTCGAACGTTGTACGTCACCCTATTTGATGCACCCTAATAACTTTGAGTGAATAAAGAATAATTTTAACCTAGAGATAAGTGATTGACAAAAAGTGTATGTGGCGAAGACATCAAATTGATATCAAATTTTAAAGAAGGTTCAATCCTCGAACTTGCATTATGAATTCTAAAAGAGATTTGCCAGCCTTCTGTTAACGACACTAACAATGTGGTTTGAGAATTGTCTTGGTAAACAATTTCAATAAGACGGTTAGGTAATTTTAGTTTTTGCAATTTCAACTTTGGCTTAACACTTTCAAATGGTAGACTTAACGTTCCATGTAAATTATAAGCTTGTATTTCAACTTTATTTTTACCTTTTATTACCTTATAAAAATCTTGATTTCCAATTAAATATTCAACAAGTCTTTGTGCGACAATACCAGGATTTTCGTTATCAAGTCTTAAAAGTTCTTTCTTAAAAGCATCAAGAATAGGAACATAAACAGATGTATGATAATCACCTAATGTTGACCATTTTTGGGTTGCTTTACTTGCAGTTCTCAACTTTGCTAACTCATCAAAAATTGGTTTTATTTCTGAAAAATAGTTTTCTGAGCATGACACACCAAGCCACTTCTCACCAAAATTTATATCATTTGACAAACGAGAATGCTTTACAGCACGATGATTATTTTTTGCAGAAATTCCAATTTCCCATTTTTGCAAAGAACGAATTGCCAAAACATCTCTTACGTCACCAATTTGACCTTGCTTATCAGACACAATTTCAAATTGTAAAACATCACTTTTATTTATTCCGTTTGACAAACGAGGTTCTAAATCAATCAAAAAGTTAACTGCAAAACTTGCATTTAAATTGTAAAGTCCTTTGTCAGTATTATTGAAAGTATCAAAGCATTTTTTTGCAGTCTTTAAAGGTTCATTATCAATAACCGACACATTGGTTATTGTTTGAAGTCTTTCTAAAAAAGCATTTAAAAGTGCATATTCAAATGCTTTACCAGTTATTGTTTGTTTGGCTTGTTTTGGCATTGTTTAATGTGCTACAGCATTTACAATTTCAAGCATTTTTTCTCGAACAACATGACCATTAAAAAATTGGCTGCTCTTTAAAATACTTTGTTTTTTATTTATTTTCAAGTTACTTAAATCATTATAAATTTTTTCGGCCAAGACTTTTCCCATTCTTACAGGAACAGCATTGCCAATCATTTTATAACCAGCAACAACACTATTATAATAAAAAGTAAAACTATCAGGAAATGTTTGAATTCTTGCACATTCTCTTACGGACAATCGACGATACAAATGTTCTTTTCCTTTCACAAACTCACGAAGATTTTGCTCAATAAATTTCATTTTGGGAGCTTGTGGATGTATTGGTGCATGACGACCACCAGCTTGAATTGTAAAAGAAACTTCATCCCAAGAACGAACTCTATTTCTTGACATAAAAATTGACGAGAATCCACCAATCATATACTCATGGTTTTTTACAGCACAATTTTCGCCATTTGTATAGTTGCCATCTTTAGCAGGTAAAACATTTTCCTTTAAATCGCAAATAGCTTTTTGAAGTGTAATCTTTTTTTCAGGTGTTATTGGAATAGGAAACTGAAATTTCAAACCCAAATCTTTTCTATAACCAATAAAAAAGACACGCTTTCTAACTTGTGGTACACCAAAGTCAGAAACATTTAATAATTGAAAAGATAAATCGTAGCCAATGTCAGTAAACATTTGCTTTATGTTGGCTAATGCTTCTTTATGAGCAGGCAATAACATGCCAGACACATTTTCAGCGAGAAAAAATTTTGGTTTTTTATCAGCAAGTATTCTCATAAACTCATAAAAAAGTTGACCTCTTTTATCAGCAATTCCTTTTTTAGAGCCAGCTTCAGACCAACTTTGACATGGTGGACCACCAATAATTCCATCACAATCTGGAACTTCATTTGAAGGAATATCAACAATACTTCGTCTGTCCAAAATTGTATTTTTATGGTTCTTCTCGTAGGTTTCCCAAATTTCTTTGTCGTATTCATTAGCCCAAATGACATCGAAACCAGCTTTTTCAAAACCTAAGTCTAGACCACCAGCACCAGCAAAGAATGACACAACTTTCATTTACTAATAATTTTAGCACAAAATAAACCCAAAGATTGACTTGGCCAAATTTTTTTACTGACAATTGTAAAAGAAGGGCGAACGTACAACAAAAAGTTTTGCAAAAGCGTGGCTGACGGAATTGCACTTCAACAATTGTAAAATTCCAAACTTCAGTTTTTAGCATGACGAATAAAGCCAAGCTAAAATTGTTAACTTCAACTTTTAATTAAAACCAAACAGCGGTTCCAAGCTTGACGCAAATCTAATTCCACACCTTCGCAAAGCCTTGAACGTTGTGGGCAATTTTTAAAACCCAAAAAATTCCAAATGTTATTCAATTTATTTAAATCAAGTTTTGACAAGACTTTTTACTTGACTGAAATGAATTTTTTAATTGACAAAGCATTTGAACGAATAACAAAAGAATTTCCAGATTATAAAATTTATACAATAAGTATTTGGACTGACCCTAACACTGCAATAAGTTCAATTAATTTTGACAGCAGACTAAACTCAATTAAATCAGTTGAAAAGGCAAACCAAGGGAATAAGAAGTATTATGACGAACATATAGCAAACAAAGACTTTGAACAAGCAGAATTATTTAAGCCCCTAAATGGTACTCGACTTTGCAATCCAGCAGACTTTGAATTTAAAGATTTTGAAGAATTCAAACATAAAAGTATAAAGGACAATTGGGAAGAAATTTCATCAGGTAAATGTTGGACAAAACTCAATCCAGCTTTATTAGAAATTGGCAAAGTTGCTTTCGAGAAAACTAAAAAATTAAACTTGGAAAATGATTTTGAACTTGCTGTTAATAGTGATTTAGATTGGTACGACAAAACATGGAGTAAATAAAACTGCCACCAACAAGGGTTTGGCGTTATGTCGGCGGACTTCAACGCAATCGTCAACTTTGGTACATGTGGAAACTGTTGTTCCTAGCTTGACGGAATGCTTTTCATCTGAATTTTGTAAACATCAACTAATTAACTTTACTAATCAGCAGTTCCAGGCAGGACGTTTTTCAAATTCCGCCACATCGCCAAGCCCCGAACGTTGTGTGCAAGCAAAAATGACACACTTAATAACTTCTTAAAATGAGAAATGCTTTTTTAATAATGATGACATTATTTTTTCTGTTTGCTTGCAATAGTGACCCAAAAACAACAGACAAAAAACAAGAGAGCAATTCAAGCGACACTTTATCTTTTTCTAAGAATTCAAGACACAATTTGATTGAAGAGTTAAAAAGATTGAAAGTAACAATTACTTCAAATCACAAACAAAAAATTGCTGACATTTTCGACTTTCCAAAACCTGACTCAGTTTTTAGTGTTTATGTAGACGACACTACTTATTTAGAGCAAGTAAAATCAAACTCAGACAATGTTACAAAAGACAATTTCTTAAAACATTACAAAGAAGTTTCTACAAACTGTCTTGTCCTAAAATAGGTTGACGATTATTCGTTACTTAAATTTGGACAAAA
>ERZ724508.2096-NODE-2096-length-10860-cov-4.077094_pt1 | contig 10860 bp, 6 predicted proteins | sample MGYA00376041_ERZ724508 | MGnify/ENA primary metagenome ERZ724508 (study PRJEB28724, sample SAMN07190887) | wastewater metagenome | isolation source: effluent of sewage treatment plant in Hong Hong | place: USA: Christiansburg, Virginia | collected 2016-03-01 ... | reverse complement strand
AAATTAGTATCAAAGGTACTTAAAGTTTAAGGCTAATAATACTAAAATTTTTAAAGGACAGCATGTGCCAGTTGCTTAATCTTTTATTTCTATTTTTTCAGTGAATCTTTCATCCTCTAACTCAGGTCATTTTTCTTATCATTAACTTTCTCACGAACAATTTTCTTCTTGTTTATGGTTTTAAGATTGGGCAAATTTTATAATATCCTTTCAATTTCAGCCTACGTAGCATCGATTTGCAAATTCTCCAATGAAGAAAGCGAAAACAAACTGTCTAATAAGTAATTATCGATAACAATAGGATTGTTTGTGATATCAAGACTGAGAATTTTGAGCTAGGGCATGAGGGGTAGTATTCTAATATGGTTACCATGAAGGGATAGAATTCTAAGATTTGGAAATTTTTGTAATTTACCTATGCATAGCGCAAAATCGCGTATGTTTCTATATTATAAGAGATAGAATACTCGTACTAGAGATTAACAATCATGGCTTCAGGGTTAGCTTGGTAAATGTTCTCTATTTGATGCATTTTTTTTAATTTTTATCTTTTATAACGTATTATATTAATTTTTGCCTTTATCCTCAGCATTTATCTGCTTTTACCATAAGATTTCCTATAACTATATCTTAAATAAAGAATAATTATTAGTGACTGCGATACTATTTTGAATTGATTGAGAATGACTAAAAAAAAAGAAAGATAAAATTGTTAGATAAAGACACACATTATTATAAAATCAATAAATATTACTATTTGAGCCTCAATCCTAAATTAATATTTTATTGATTAGGCATTATAACTGACTATCCGTAAATTAACACACAACTTTCTAATCTCCATCTTATTTCTCTAAACTTCTAATAGATTTGGTTTCACAGTCCTCTAATTTTTAGCATGTTCTTTCTCTGTCTTAGCTAATTTATTAATATTATAATTTTTACGGCTCCATGTTAATGTTCTACCAATACTCGTTGTCAAGGATATTTATTGATAACTTCATACTCATTTAACTTGTTTCGTTGTTCTTCGCCTAATTGAATGGGATTTTGAAGCCTTTCACATTCGATTCGTTTAGCTTCTAATATTTTTCTTATGGGGTGTGGCTGTTAGTGATATCCGCCAGTGCAAATTTCCCCAATGACAAATAATTCGAATTGTTATAGTAGTACTACGAGTAAGCATTGGCTAGCTGATTTTCATTTTGAGCCCGAGTTTGCGTCTTGCATCGATTACATTTTTTTCGAAAAGAAAAGTTTAAATTGTTGCACACCATGCAGATCCAATCGGTAGGTCGATCTTGGGTATGATACTGAGGGGATTTTCTTTGTGGAGCTTTTATTGGGGTCTGATAGAAACTCATTTGAATGTTTATTTGTTTTCTATATTGAAATAAAAAGTAACGAATTTTTAACTTATTTTTTTTTGATTTTTATTATTGTGAGTCTTCTAAATAAACACACTTTAAATTAATTAAGTATTCCAATACATTCTCTCTCGAAATCCAATATAAATCAAATTATGACTCACTAATATTAAGGGACATAAAGACAACTATATCATAAATTCGAAATAATTCAAGGATATATTGGATAAAATGAGCCTAACTATTAAACTTTTAATTGTAAAAAGAAATTTATAGTTTAATTAGATAGATACTAAGTTTGCTGAATAAAAAATAGGTTAGATTTAAATATAATAGATTGTATGCTTGAAGCCTATACATCCGTAATAAGCGGATTCTAAAATATCAACGAATTTAAATCAGGAAAGGAAAAATTTGATTAGTTCAAAAAACTTTTATTCTCCAAGTTTGTGGGAATGAAATTATATAAACCAGAACACTTGAAATAAAAGATGGTTGATGAGATCGTCATGATGTCGGCCATCATCAACAAAAAACATGACAATATCAAGAGAAGTATTCCCAACATTGAAGGTTAACTCCGGTAGAAAATCTTAAGGAGAAAGCCTGAGATCGTACAGAAATCATAATGCTCCAATTAATAATTCGATAATTTCGTGAACAAACTAATCAAATCAATACACTATCCTGAATAGTTCAGCCAATTAGTGATAAAAGAATAGAGAATTTTATATCAGACCATCCTCACCATGAATGGCAAGAAGTAAAATAATATTCTATTTATTAAATTACAGGTTGAATATACGAATTAAGATTATAAGAAATTCGGCCGGGAGTTTAATGAGAATATCCTCTACTTAAACTATGACTAATAGAAGGCCATTTCCAGGTAATTTTTGTCGCCCAACCCTGAATTCATATATATACTGAAAGCCAAAGGTAGATATCTTTTACTCTATCCATTTGAACGATAGAATTCCAAAATAGGAAGCAGATCAACTCTTAGTTTTCCTTCCTCCACTTCGGTCAATCATAAAGAATCAATGAGATTCTTATAATCAAATGACATCCCCGCTGGAAACGTATTATAAATATTTACAAAGAAAAACAATGAATAACTTCTTAGATCCAGTCAGCAAAATTTCAAAAATATTCATCCTGCCTCCCAAAAATAAGATATAAAGATTCGCATATAAACATAAACTCACAATTATGGAAATAACAATTAAAAATAACCAAAACTTTCCCAGAGTTCCGTCAAAAACAGCCAGATTGTTTTAATCGAGCCCAGCAGCCCCTCTCGACAGAGCATGAACTAAGACTCAATTTTATTCTCCATCCGAGTCAAGTGCACAGCATGCTAAAAAATCTACTCAGAGATCGACTGCATATATTGGAACTACTTGTACTATTGTTATTAATGCTTGGCTGACATCAAAACTGACACTTCAGATATCCCTGCTCCAAAAATCAACAAATTTCTCAAAGACAGGAACATTCAACCATGGAATTATAATATACAATGCCCCGAATGTGAGGCCATTACTTAGATCAAAAACTATTACCCTTCAAAGAAGAATAAATAGTTTACGTGTGGGGTATGCCGCAAAACTATCTGCATAAAGCATAAAGCAAATGTGTTCACTTGCTTTTGTTTTTGTAAGCCCTGCAACATTCCTACCATATACCTCGAGAAACTAAAGATTAACTTTTGTCAGCAGTGCCGCTTCCGTTTTTGTTTTAAATGCCAATCGAAAAGGGATTTCTTCTGCAAATGTGTCTGTAAGTACTGCTTGAGTGAGTAATCAAAGACTCATTAATGTGAAAATCTATGCCATGCTTGTAATAACAAGCCGACAAAACTGAGGATCTGCAGATGTGGTCAATATATCTGCTATGGATGCTATTATAAGGCTATGGAGTTGAGTAAATAAGATAAAATTTTTCCTTGTGCTCAGGGCTAATACATTTGATTTTATTTTTGTATTGATTTTCCATTTTATGAAGAAAATACAATATTCAATGATAATTCATAATCATAGTCTTATATTTAATTTAAGATTCCATAAAAATTTTAGTAAATAATATATTTTAATTTTATATTTCGTAATGATACGCTTTTGGTATCTATTTTTTGCTTTTGCAGTTCCAAATAGATGACACTGCTCCTAAAGTCTGAAAATAAATAATCCCGAAATGATTAAAAATATTCAAGCTTAATATTTAGAGTTAATTTTTATTGACTTTATATGTTTATCTCAAATAAATGCTATAAAAATTTAGATTACTATGGATATAAATACAAATAGAGTCTTCTCTATCTCAGCAATCATTTTAGGTTTGTACATTATCTTCACTTACCTTTGGGGCAGTAATATCACAGTGAAAGAAAAAGTTAGCAAATCTAAAATTAGAGAAGATTTCCATGTTGGTTGTTACCTCAACGATCACAATTTGACTCATTCGAGTCGCTTAAGTTTCAGGGTCGATGAAATAAAAAGTTAGTCCTTCAAGAAATTATACAACTCAGATTCTAGCTTAATTCCTAATGACTATCTCTAAAAAAAAGGGATTGAGGTAGCTCAGAATTTTGAGAAGTTCATCTAATCTTATAATGTTGTCAGAGCTCGAACATTAAGCAACATTGAATTATCAAGAGCACTCTCAAAAGCAAAGCAGTAATTCCAAAATTGTGTTTAAGAATTAAATGGTCAAAGCTCATTTTCTGAAAGAGATTGTACTGATGATTGGGAATCATATAAAAATTGTGAAGGCGATCTAAGCAATCTTAAGAGAGATTTAGATGTTTCTTTAAATTAAAAAGATGGGATTACTCAAAAACTAAAAAAACTATTGGATAGAGGTGTTCAACCAATCCCAGTGGCAGGTCCAAAAAGTGATTTCGAGAAAGAATTTAAAAGAAAATATGCTTAATTATAAACTAAATAAAGAAACTTATAGGGAGAAGTGAGAAGATTGAGCTTGAAAATTACTCAAGATTAATATCACCTTGATATTTTAGAAAACAACACATATCACTCAATAAAAATATACAACTCATGCGCTTTACGTAAATAATTTGTTATATTTAGATCGAAACTAGTACAAACTTTGTGAAGAGTTAGGAGTAGAAGTCAGAAGTTTAGGTCATGGCTCTATTTAAAATTTAGAATCGAAGATTAAAAAAAAACAGGCTGCATTACTAAAAATGAATGAAACTTTAAAGGGAGACCCTGACAGCCACTAATTGAAGGTCTTTGTTGAAAAAAGCTTCCTTGAATTCAAAAAACTGATGAAACTTTTTGTTGAGACTAAGGCTAAAATGATTCGCCATTGCGGTTGTAGTGAATCTGACTAAATTCAATTAAGACAGGAAATGGAAAAAAATAAAAAAGAAAAATAAGGAAAATAAAGATAAATAAGATAGAATAGACAAATTCAGTTGGAAAAAATAGGAGAATTAGATCGTGTTCGAGAACAAATGAAAAAACTTCAAGATGAATTACAGATAAAGATACATAAGCTGTCAAGTTAAAATCCTGTGATAAACAATGATGCCATCTTAAAATTAGGACAACTTTAAAGATAAAGCGAATCAAACTCAAAAGTAATCAAGGAGTTATAAGATAAATTTAAAATTCTCGATGGTAAATGTAAACAAATTAAAAGCCGTTTAACGCAGAATGTGAAAGGAGTGTCGAAAATCAATGACTGCTTGAACAGTTTCCACTATTACTCAGAAATAAAGAAGAAATACGAGAAGTAAGCTCCCAAGTAGATAAAAATGGATGCTATCCTTAAGAGAAAACTTTTCAAGAGTGTTGAATAGTTTAGAGTTTGATTAAATTCTTTATTAGATAATCTTATTTTTTACAATCACATTCTAAATCATAAGTAGGTATAAATAATAAAATATCTAATAATATTATTAAAGCTCAACAAATAATATGTTTGTACCCAAGAGCATTCTCCTATGGATATTTGTAAGCAACATAATTGTCTGCTTCGACGCATTCTTCGTGCTGAATAGGCCTGACACACTGAAAGGAGGAAAATATTACAATATCTTCAAACTCTACGAAAACTATTATCAATACGATACACTCTACAACATGAATAATGATACTTTTGTAGTTATTCAATCTTGGTTGAATATTGCAGAAGCTGTCATATCTTTTGTTGCCGTATTTTTGTGCCTCAGCAGCTGCAAAATTAAAAATGGAGTCGGAGCAATATTATGTTTGATAGTAAGCGCATTCGTGTTCTGGAAAACTGTTATATTTGTATGGTATGACCATGACTGGCTAACTGCTGATGCTAAGAATTTTGTCCCTTAATCTATCCTTTGCTATTATTTCCCTTCATCCTTATGGATCATCCTTCCTTTAGTCTCCATGTATGCGATAGGAAAAAGATTTGTTGGAATCGCAACTAAAAACATTCAGGAAACACCAAAAACCAAGAGCAAATCATTGTGATATTAAATAATTCGTAGTGATATTTGATATAATTTTTCTATTTAAATAAATGGGAACTAATTTTCTTTGTCATTTACAAAATCATCTTCAATTTAATCCTGGGAAATCTTTCTCACTTGCAACAACCTAATCTTTGTTTGATCTTTTATTTTTTGGTTTTTATTTTCTTTCTTATTTGTCTTCTTGATCTTAATTGTTTTGATTATGTTGCTTATGTTCTCCGTCATTTTCATTTTTAGCTCTGTAATTCTGATGTCTTCCACCTCTTTCTCCTCTCTCTCCATGTCTGTCTTGTCGATCATGTCTATCACGTCTATCATGTCTGTCTTGATTATCTTGAACCGAGAGATCATACTTCTCATCAAATTACTTTTCGGCTCTTGCTTTATATGCGCTAATTTATTCTTCAGAAGGTTTATTAAATAATGCAATTCTTTCGTTTATTTGCTTAATGGTTTAATCTAGCTCAGCAACTGTGAGTGGAGGAAGTAAATTTACTTGCTCAAACATTCTTGCTGTCTAAATATGATGAGTAAAGGCAGAAGTAGTAGTTTAAGTTGTCTATTTTTTCTTTTTTTCTTTCACAACTTTTTTTGATGATAATGGTTCTTCTTATTCTCTAAGTTTTTTTGGAGCAATAATTTGGGCACCTTTCTTTAATTACTTTTACCATTATTTATTGCCTCCTTGGAGTTCAAGTATTGGCTGAACAACTTTTTCCTATCTTCTCTACAATTTTTTTGCTGCATTTTAAGGCTTCAAAGCTTCACAATAATCAATTAAACTCTGGCAAGTTTAAATTTTTTCATGATGAGGATTTCTGTTAATAAATTATTCTCTTTATTTCTGAAGTTTTTATCTTCTTTCCAAGGCAGCTTTTTTTCTTTATTCTTCTCTTTGAATTCTTTCTTCCTTCTTTTTCTGATACTCTTAATTTTTTCTTTGTCTTTCCTTTTATTATTGTTATTTTTCTTTCTTTCTTCGTTCTTCTTCTTATCTCCATTTTTTAATTTTTAATTTTTATTCATTGACCATTTTTATGTAACTGATTAAATCGAAATAGTCTTCGTAGTCATCTTGATCCTTATCAAATTTTTATCTTAGCTTATCGATTTTAGCTTTCACTTTGTCTTTTTATTCGATTACTCCTTGGATTCTTTTCTCATAATCGGCTTTTATTTATTAGATTGTTCGACTGTCGTCTGGTTCTACTTTCTCTTTGCTTCTATCTTCGTTGATAGCAGTTATTTAATCTTTTATTATCTTTAATTCGGCATATTTTTAATTAATTTCATTTTTGATTCGAGTCCAATTGCCACTGAGTATTTAATTTTGATCTGAAAGTTTTGCAATATCAGCTTCGTGTTATATTTGAGGCCTATATAATAAGAAAAGTACCTAGATTTTTGCATAGCTCTTTTAATTTATCCTATCTTCACATTGATAAGATTTTATTATTTTTTGTTCAGATCGGCTGTTGTTAATTTTGTTTCAAGTTTTTAGAGTCTTTTCTGGAGTTATTATGTAGAACAATCTTCAAAATTATCGGACTTTAGCAAGGAATGCTTTTTTGAGTTCACTTACTTTTGTTATTTTTCAATTTCTTCTCTTTTTTCTTTCAATCTTTGTATATTATCCTAGAGTGATTTTCTTATATTGTGTTTTTCAGTCAAGACGCTAGAATATTTACTTTTTATTGTATTGCTAGTTTTCTTATTGTCACTCTTGTTTCGGATTGTTGATCCTAGTTCGTGGATGAGTTCAGATTTTTTTTTATTCAAGTCGTCAATTTATTTTTTAAATGCATCTAGCTGGCTCATAAATTTTGCTTTATCTGGCTTAGCAACCTACTTTTTAGGGGCTTATGGGACAGGAGTACTCTCAACTACATCTCTTCTATTCCAATTGTATTTTTGCTTGTTAGGTCTTTATTTTCTTTTATACTGATACTCAGGCTTTTATTTTTCCTTATTTGGGTTCTTTTCTCTGTCTTCTTTCTCAATTTTTTACAAATATTCTTTTTGTTAATTCAAAGGCTTAGTTGGATCAACAAGCCCTTTCTCTACATCATCCTTTGAGACGTACTTTTTCATTGATTAAATATTTAATATTTTACGTGGATATAAAAATAAAATATTTAATAGAATATTTAAAAATTTAATACTTACTTTTTACATATAAAACCTATGAAATATGGTAAAAATTAAGAATTATTTTCAAAAATTCATTTTTTAAGAGAATAGATAACTGAATGAATTGAATGAGCGAACCTATTTAACCTGAAAAAATTCTGTGTCATTGAAGAATACACATATTTGTGCTCCGATTCATTTGTTTTTATTAAAATTATTTCCTTTTTTTATATCTAACAATGAGCTTAACCAAAGAGTATATCAATTAAAGATCCCACAATAATCTAGTAGTTACTTCGAGTTTACATACAGCTTTTGACTCAAGGTGGTCTTAGGTAAAAATTTCAGGCAAAAACATTCTAGGAAGATCCAATCATGTGGCTATTTTCTTCGGATCAGTCATGTACGTCCACTGTGGCTATTAGCCTGATAAAGGAATCCTTTCAGATTTTTACAGCATTGACCTATCTGATGATAATCGGGAGTTTGTGTGGTAAAAATTAGACAACACAGTTAATGGATAGTTAATTAAGCTTCATTGCCACTCAGCAGTCATGCATAAAACAATGATGATCATATTCGGAGGAGAGAAATAAACTGGAGAAAATAATAATAATGTATACGCTTATGATCTTGTTTCCAAAAAATGGTCTCAGTTGAACACAATCGGAGCAGCTCCTAAAGTTGACTCTCATTGTGCCTGCCTACTTGACTAGAATATGTACATCTATGGGGGCTATTTATCCACCTAGGCCAAAAATATGAAAAATATCTATGTGTTTAATATGAGCAGGTTGTAATGGAAAATAATTTATGAGAGTAGTCCTGAGAAGATAGAGCCTGAGTCAAGATCTAATGCTTCAATGATAATTTATAAATAATGCCTATGGATGTTTGGTGGATCCAATGGTAAGAAAACTCTGAACGATATGTGGAAATTTGATATTAAAATGGGAAAATGGTAAAAAATCGAGAGCAAAAATCCTCCTGAGGTAATTATAAATATATTTAGCCAAGAAGAGGGCATTCTATGGTTATTTATGGAGAGAGCATCTTTTTATTTGGAGGAATAACTGATGTAACAAGAGAGAAAAATGATATTTACGTGTACGAGTTCAATCAAAATTGTTGGAGCAAAATTCATACTTATACTAATAGTGTTTATTAATGTTCTCCCACATTAAAAAAATCGAGGAAATAAATTTCAGGCAAAAGTATTGAGAACTTTTCTATCCATGCTTCTTCTCCAATGAAATCATCCTACAATGGAGATTAATTAATGAAGAAAATTATGCTTTAAAACAAGCATAAGAAATTTTTATAAAAAAAGCGCGAGCTCATGAAATAATTTAACGAAAAACATGATGAATATAAGCAGAAGAGACGCATATCCCCAACAACCTAATCAATGATGAAATCCTTAAAATCAATAGGTGATCAGGAAGACAACAAAAATGGAGTTAAAAAGTAAATCGTGTTTGACTAAACGCATCGATTTATTATCGGGAAGAAACCCTGTGCGAGAAATGGTCAATCTTTAGCGATATGCAACAAAAAAATGTATATATTTGGTGGGGATAGACATTTAATGTCTTTTAATGACTTATATGAGTTCGACCTGGAAAAAGGAATTAAAAGTTTGTAAATTTATCGATCAAAATGATCTTCTAGCTTCATAATCAATTATTATAAACATGTAAAATCATAGCTTATAGGGCTTAATACTTCTTTCCTTAACAAAATGGTAAGATTTTCCTAAGATTTTTTCAATCTTTTTATTCAAATCTTTCGTATTATTGTCAACTTGTTTATCTTTTGAACTAATTTATACTTTTTTATTTGCCATGAACAAGACATAATCATCATCTCCTTCAACTTCCGAGCTTTTCCATATGATAAAGCTATTGTTTTTTAACTCATTTAATTATTTTCTTAATCTAATATTAAAATTTGTGATTTTACTTACATTTTTATCTCCAAAAATCTATTTCACTTCGGTACCTAAACAATTATATATAAACTATTATTTAAGGCTAAGAACTTCTTTTAAATCTTGAAATCTTTTCTCTACAATAGTCACATTTCTCAACTTGAGCTATGTAAAAACTTCCTCAATAAATAATGAGGTATCAATTAGTATGGTTTTGAAATTAGTGTACTCTTCCAGTTTTTGGTTTCCAAAATTTACATTTATTTGTTTGATGGTATTAGAAATAAATTCAGATACATTTTCTTTAAGTTATTATGCCTTTGGGCCTGAAACATATAAATTACACTCTTTGAGTGACTGATATCGATTAGATTTTAAGGATTATTTCAGGAATTCAAAAGAAAGCTTAGAAATTAGTTAATGCTTAAGTGGATCATTATTGTCGTAATCTCCTGGATACCAAAATTGAAGCCCTGATGACCCGTTGATAGTTTTTGATCCATCTTTTTTCTTCTAAACTGGCAAATTTGTCGAATAGAGAGTTACCTTGTGACCTCTTTTGATCAACTATAATGTAGTCATTAACGCATTGATCCCAGAGCCAATCACTGCGACATCTTTGGTTTTCGTGGCTTATTTCTTCAAAGTTATCATTTTACTGACAATATAAGCACAGCCGTAAGCCAAGCTAACTTAAGATTGGCCTTGCCCATAATTATGATAAATATTTTTATCATTAATCAGTTATTACTCTAGTCTTATTCCTCCATCCCTATAAATATGAGTATATATCCTGGTATCTTTGGGATCAAAATCTTCTATCTTGAGAACAGGTAAAGTTAGTTCGTTCGAATTGGAGCTCATAAGTGAGAAAATCTATTATCTAAATTTAATTCGTCATTATGACTATAACATATCAGATAACTAATACTTTTAAAAAATAACTTAATAAA
>ERZ724508.2095-NODE-2095-length-10861-cov-3.099759_pt1 | contig 10861 bp, 17 predicted proteins | sample MGYA00376041_ERZ724508 | MGnify/ENA primary metagenome ERZ724508 (study PRJEB28724, sample SAMN07190887) | wastewater metagenome | isolation source: effluent of sewage treatment plant in Hong Hong | place: USA: Christiansburg, Virginia | collected 2016-03-01 ... | reverse complement strand
CCCCGGAGATGATGTCCGACGAAGCCAAGCTGGAGCTGGGCTTCGATGTCTGATTTTCAACGAACCCTTGGAGAAGTACACACATGAGCGAGCCGTATTTCGAAATCCGCGACCTGCACGCCAGCATGTCGCTGACCTGGGGCGACAACGGCGACCGCGTGTTGCCCGCCACGTTGTTCGAGGACTACGCCGAGAAGATGCACGTGCTGCGCCGCAAGTTCGACGACCGCGTCGACAGCTTCGTCAGCAGCTACCCGTCGTACGTCCAGGCTGCGCGCAAGGAGCTGGGCACGATGTACGACCCGCTCGACTACCCGGCTGCGACCACGATCCGCGACAAGTTCGGCTTCAAAGTCAGCATGCTGCCGCTGGCCGCACCGAACGACTTTCGCGTCAGCCTCAGTCAGACGCATGTCGACCAGATCAAGCAGCAGGTCGCCACCGAGTACGAAGAGCGCCAGCAGCGCATGGTGCGCGAGTGCTTCGAGCGCGCCAAGGACGTCGTCAAGCGCATCAGCGAGCGCTGCGGCGCTGAAGACAGCAAGATTTACGACTCGCTGATGGGTAACGCCCGTGATCTCGTGATGCTGCTGCCGGCGCTGAACATCAACAACGACCCTGCGCTGGCGCGGCTGACCGATGAGATTGACGCCATGCTGGTACCGACGAGCCGGCTCAAGAACGACAAGGGGCTGCGCAAGCACGTCGCCGACAAGGCTGACGCGATCATCGCCCGCATGGGGTGGTGAGGTGACGCTAATCACGACGTTGACCGTGCCAGAGGTCGCTGAGCTGCTCAACAAGGCTTACGCCGATTCATGGTCTCCCTACGACGAAGACCTGATGAACCGCAAAAGTCCGGCTGGGCAGTTCTGTACAGCTTGGCTTGATCGTGTAGACGACTCGACCAACTCGATGATCTGGGCTTTGAACAACGAAGCTCTGCCCTACCGCCACGTCCTGATCGCCCAACTTGTCTCCATGCACCTCCACGACACGCTATGAATACTTCTTTGCGCCGCATCTATGTTATTGAAGCCGGCTGGGTGCTTACAGGGTTCGAGAAGTCTCGTAGCTCCGACGAACTACACATCACAGACGCAGCGTGTATTCGGCGCTGGGGCACAACTGACGGTCTGGGCCAGCTTGCTTTGCACGGCCCGACTTCAAACACGGTGCTGGACCTGTGCGGCGAAGTACACATCAACCCGAAGCACATTCGCTTTTGTATCGAATGCCCCGGCTGGAAATGAAATCCGTACTGACTGACGGCTACGGCTACGGCGACGGCAACGGCTACGGCTACGGCTACGGCAACGGCGACGGCTACGGCTACGGCTACGGCTACGGCGACGGCAACGGCGACGGCGACGGCTACGGCGACGGCAACGGCGACGGCGTCTATTTGAACTTCACCTATTCCATCGGCGAAGACGTTTTCGACGACATCGTCTTGGCGAACTTGAAAGTCTGCCTATGAATCACGATAAAGCCGCCGAGAAGGCAATGATCAAGGCGCGCATCCACATGCTTAAGCATGAGCCGTTCTTCGGCGTGCTGGCGCTGCGACTGCCGCTTGTCGAGCGCGAAGACCTCAATCCACCGACGCTGGCTACCGACGGCGAGGCGCTGTACTACCACCCTCACTGGGTTCACTCGAACAACCAGGAAACGCGCAAGTCTGGCGTGGCTCACGAAGTCGGCCACTGCATCTTCAATCATTTGGCCCGCGTCGGTGAGCGCGACCCCGGCCGATGGAACAGAGCGGGTGACTACGTCATCAACGCGCTGCTCAAGGACTCCGGCTTCACGTTCCCGAACACCTGGCTCTACAACCCCAAGTATGCAGGTATGTCGGCCGATGCGGTCTACAACCTGCTGCCGTCGGACGACGGCAGTGGGGGAGGGAGAGAGGCTTTCGACACGATGCTAACGCCCAAGAAAGACGGCAAGAACACGTCGGCGGCTGACAAAGAGGTCAAGGCCCGTGAGTGGGCTGTCGCTATCGTGCAGGCCGCGAACAGCGCACGCAAAGCCGGCAAGCTGCCGGGCTCTATCGAGCGCATGGTCGATCAACTGCTCGATGGCAAGGCTGACTGGCGTACGCTGCTCAAGCGCTTCATCACCGAGCGCACGCGCGACGGTTTTTCTTGGCAGCGCTTCAATCGACGCATGCAGGCGCTGGGCATTTTCTTGCCTGGCCGCTACAGCGAGCAGATGGAGACGTTGGTCGTTGTTGCTGACGACTCTGGCTCCATCGGCCACAAAGTGCTCAATGCCTTCGCTGCCGAGACGAACGCTGCGCGCGACGCAGCGACGCCCGCCAACACGATCCTTATTTCGTGTGACGCACGGGTCAATCACGTCGCCACGTTCGAGGCCGGCGAACCGCTCGTCATCCGCAACAGAGGCGGTGGCGGTACCGACTTCCGCCCGCCGTTCAGGTGGCTCGAACAGCAGGGCATCACGCCGTCCTGCCTGGTCTACCTGACTGATCTGGAAGGTTCCTTCCCCGACGCGCCGCCGGACTACCCGGTCCTGTGGTGCTCAATCAACAACCGTACCGCCCCATGGGGCGAGACCATCAAGGTGGAAGTGTGACCACCGTCATGAACTTCTCGTTCAGCGACCTCAGCGAGAAGGCCCAGCAGCGTGCCATCGACGACGCGCGTTACAGCGAGGTAGATGGCGGCTACGACTGGTGGGACTACGTCTACGAAGACGCTGTCCGCATGGCGGCGCTACTGGGCATCGAGATTGACCAGCACGACGGGAAGCCCCACGGCTACGCCGGACCCAAGATTTACTTCAGCGGGTTCTGCAGCCAGGGCGACGGAGCCTGTTTCCAAGGCACGTACCGCCCAAAGTCCGACGCTTTTGCCGCCGTCGAAGCCGAGTGCAACGACGAGACGCTGATCAGCTTAGCTAAACGACTGACGACGCTGAACGTCGAATCCACGTTGCACCACGAGGTCAAGCTCTGCTACGTCACAGTGTCGACGTACGGCCGGTACTCGCACTCGCACACCATGTCGGCAACATACGAGTACGACGCTGACGTAGCGGAAACCGACAGCGCCTTCGAGGACGACTTACTCGCTTGCCTGCGTGAATTTGCTGACTGGATTTACAACCAGCTCGAAGCCGAATTTGACTACCTCACCAGCGACGAAGTTGTGAGAGAGCGCCTGATTGCCAACGAATACGTCTTCGACGAAGACGGCGCTATGATCTAACTTCGATCCAACTTCATCAGCTCAATATGGCCATCCTCACCTGGTCTCCGTCGCGCTTGGTCGACTTTGAGAAGTGCAAGTTCTACGCACACCTCAAGCACGACCGCCGAATCCCGGAGCCTGATCGCCCTTTGCCGCCCGGCAAGACCGAACACGCCAACGACCGCGGCTCGCGTATCCACAACGAGCTGGAGCTGTACGTGCGTGGCGACGGCCCCATGCCGCCCGAGGCCAGCAAGTTCGAGGACCACTTCGTCAAGATGCGCGACCTCTACGAAGCTGGCGTCGTTTCACTCGAAGGCGAGTGGGGTATGGACCGCCAGTGGAACCCGTGCGCCTGGAACGGCGAGTGGCGCGAAGCCGACAAGGTCACCCACTTGGGCCGCGAGTTCATCAAGGTCGCCAAGCTGCCGCCGCGCGGCGCAGTAGGCGACCTGATCAAGGTCGGCAAGGACCTCTACGAGTGGCTGCCCGTGTGGCTGCGCCTCAAGCTCGACGCGCTTGTCCACCTCAGCCCGACTGAAGCCGTGGTGATCGACTACAAGGGCTTGCCCTTGGACACGCTCTTGCCCACACCAAGCGGCTGGACAACCATGGGTGCAGTGAAAGTCGGCGACCATTTGCTGGACCGCAACGGCATGCCCTGCTCCGTCACTGGCAAGTCGTCAGTCAAGGCTCTGCCTTGCTATCGGATTACTTTCGACGACACAAGCGAAGCCGTTTGCGACGAAGAACACCGTTGGACGACTGTCGATGGCGAAGTTCGCGCAGTCACCGACCTTTGCGTCGGCGACTTGATCCCGACTGCTGAGCCGCTACAGCTTCCTGACCGCCAGCTTGCGCTTGACCCTTACGTCCTCGGCGTGTGGCTTGCTGACGGCAAACACACCTCTGGCGAAGTCTGCAAGCCCGACGATTTTATCTGGGGCGAAATCAAGCGTCGGGGCTTCGAGCTGAGCCACGACTACAACGGCGGCACCGCACGATGCCGTACGCACACAGTCAAGGGACTGCGCACCAAGCTCGGCGAACTGGGTCTGTTGGGCGACAAACAAATCCCCACCGACTACTTGCGTGCGTCGTACAGCCAGCGCCTTGACTTGTTGCGCGGGATCATGGACGGTGACGGCAGCGCGAACCACAAGCGCAAACAGGCCGTCATCAACACGACGCGGCTTGACTTTGCCGAGCAGGTCAAGGAACTGCTGTTGTCGCTCGGCCAGCGCCCGCTGCTGTCACCGTACATGGCGCACGGTTTTGGTAAGACCGTGCAGGCTTACGCGGTGTCGTTCCGCCCGCGGAACCTCAACCCGTTCTTGCTACCCCGCAAGGCTAACAAGGTGCTGCCCACTTGGGGCGCCGGAGAGTCTTGGCGCCGGCGCATCTTGCGTATCGAGCTGATTCCCGCGCGACAGACGCAGTGCATCATGGTCGATTCGCCGGACCGCACATTCTTGTGTACGTCGAGCTTCATCCCGACGCACAACACGGGCAAGAAGTTCGGCAACGAAATCAAGCACGGCGAGCAGCTTCAGATGTACCAGCTCTGCACGTTCCTGCGCTACCCCAAGCTGGAGATAGTGCATACCGAGCTGTGGTACCTCGACGTCGATGACTTGACCCACAAGATGTTCACTCGCGACCAGGGCCTGCGCTTCAAGCGCTCATTCGACCAGCGCGGCTCTGCTGTCACGGATTGCACGGATTTCAAACCCAACCCGAACCGCTTCTCCTGCCAGTGGTGCCGATACGGCACCAAGGAAGGCAGCACCGGCGACTGCAAGGTGGGGGTGTGACCGTCGATGAGTTTGTGGTAGCCGCGTCTGCTTCACCGACGCTTCCACCCTTCACCCAGATTCTTCAGGTCATGGCCGAGTACGCAGCGACGCTCGAAGAGGCCCAGCTCGACCCGCTGCAAGACCCGGCCGTGCTGGTGATGGGCGCGTTCATTGCGTTCCACACCAACGCCGACGTCAACTCGTACGGCGGCTATCGGCGCCTGATCCAGCGCTGCGCTGACCGCGACCAGCTCCACAAGGACCAGATGAATGACACCCATTGAGAAGAAGTTCTGGCGTGGGTTTTTCTTCCTCGCCATCACAGTGCTGATGCCTTTCGTGGCGGTGGCGGCAATCCTCGGAGTGCTGTTCACCATGGCTGCTGGCTGGCTGATCAATCTGATCCGAACCAGCAGCGCAAAGATCGACACGTACAAATGATCACGTCCCGCGCTCGCGCCCTCATCAAGCCGATGGCGCACCAGGTCAAGAGCTTGGCTCACGATAAGAAGTCCCCGCTGGTATTCGACATGTCAGATCCAGGCACTGGGAAATCGTATGTTCGTATCTGTGCTTTTGCCGAGCGCCGGCGCAAAGGCGGTGGGTGCCTGCTCGTGCTGGCGCCGCGCTCACTGCTGCGCGCCGCTTGGGCCAACGACTTTGCCAAGTTCGCCCCCGACATGAGAGTGTCCGTGGCGACCGCCGACAACCGCGCCGACGCGTTCGCAGCTGACGCCGATGTCTACATCACCAACCACGACGCTGTGAAGCAGCTCGTGAAGATGAAGCCGGCGCAGCTTGCCAAGTTCGATGAGCTGGTTATCGACGAGGCCACGGCTTACAAGCACCACACCAGCCAACGAAGCAAAGCCGCGCTCAAGATTTCGCGTCTCAAGCACATCAAGCGCAAGTCGGTGCTGACCGCTACGCCGACCAGCAACGGCATCTGTGACATCTGGCACCTCGTGCTGCTGCTCGACGGTGGGCAGCGCCTGGGCCCACTGTTCTTCAACTTCCGCAGCTCTGTCTGCGAGCCCGAGCAAGTCGGCCACAACGCACATGCGATCAAGTGGCACGACAAGCCGGGCGCTGAAGAGGCCGTGTTCGGCCTGATCAGCGACATCGTGATGCGCCACAAGTTCGAGGACTGTGTGGACATTCCGGCAACCCACCAGTACACGGTGGACTACGAGCTGACGCCGAAGCAGTGGAAGGCGTACAAGACCATGGAGCTGACTCAGCTCCTGCCGCTGCTCGACCCCAAGGCCAAGAAGACCCAGGTGCTGACTGCTGTCAACGCCGCTGCCGTGGCGACCAAGCTGCTGCAGATCGCCAGTGGCGCGGTCTACACCGAGGCCGGCAAGTTCCAGGTCATCGACCTGGCCCGGTACGAGACGATCATCGACATGGCAGCCGAGCGCCGTCACCCACTGATCTACTTTTTCTGGCAGCACCAGCGCGACGCACTGATCGCTGAAGCCACCAAGCGCGGCATGACGTACTGCGTGCTGGACGGCGATACGACCGACGCCAAGCGCAACGCGCTCGTGCAGGACTACCAGCGCGGTGCCTACGACGTCATGTTTGCCCACCCGGCTAGTGCCGCCCACGGCCTGACGTTGACGAACGGCACCTCGACGATCTGGACTGGCCCAACCTACAACCTGGAGTGGTTCAAGCAGGGCAACAAGCGTCAAGCCCGCATCGGCCAGAAGCACAAGACCGAGGTCGTCGTGTGCCTGGCCAAGGACACCATCGAAGAGCGGGTTTACAACGAGATCCTCATGCCCAAGGACAAGCGCATGGGAAACCTGCTCGACTTGTTCGGGAGCTGGTGATGGGCGTCGATCAAGATGTCATCGCGATTCGCGGCCTACGCCGCGCCGTCGAATCCGCCGGCCTGATGGCGTGTGTCTGGTACGACACGATGGCTCATCTTGCTGCGATGACTGGCTGGTACGGCTGGACTTCTTACGGCGGGCACAACGGGCTTATCGAAGTACCGCTCTCTGATGCTCGGGAAATGCTACGCCAGGCCGAGAAGGAACTGGCTGACAAAGTCGCACAGGCGTTGTCATGATCCCTTTCCTTGAAGAGACCCAGGAGTTCGAGCGCCTCGTCAACACTGCGCAGGGCGACACCCTGCGGGTGCCCTACTCCGTCGCTCGCGCCGTCTGCACCATGCAGGAACTCGGCCGCTACCTGGGCGACTGCTGGACTGCCCCACGCGACGCTTCAAGCCTGCCAGTTCATCTACCGCTCCCGGCCGCACGCTTGATCTGCGACCGGGCCAAGACAAACGTCGCCAATCGCGTCTACAGATCGCTCAACGAATGAGACTCTTCAACTTGCGCGCTGGCTGGATGACTGAAGGCATGCTGATCACGATCCTCGCCAAAGACAAGCCCGTGGACAACACGTGCATGGCCAGCTACTACGGCCTGCAGCCTGGCGACCGCCACTATGACGAACTGCAGCGTCCGTGCAAGTACACGCGCACTGTGCTGATGAAGCCAAACGGCAGTTTCACTGTCGTCCCGATGACGCCTCACACCAAGGTCATGCCGGAATGAACCAAGCTACCCCAAGTAAGCGCAACAGAATCGAAGCCGTAGCGTTGCGCAACTTGATCTGGGCCTTGATGAGCGGCCCGCACGACTACTATGAGCTGGCCGAAATCACCGGCTTGTCGCGTTCTACGATTCGCCGGTGGTTGACCCCGTGGCGCCATCAGACCAAGCCGATTCCGCGCTTGGTGCACATCGCCGAGTGGCACGAAGACTCGCGGGGCTATTTGTCCCGCCCGGCTTTCGCGTTCAAGGTCAACGGCATGGATGCCAAGCCCGCCGGTACGCCGGCCGCCGAACGCAAGCGGCAGTACCGCGCCAGGCTACGTCAGCGCGCGATGCTGCAAGCTACTGCCGGCTCCATTTCTCCCGAACCTGAAAGCGCCTTCTGACATGAGCTGGGCATCCGCAACTGCACGGCCCAAGGCGCCGATCAAGACACCGCCACCACCACCCAGCTTTCATGGCAGGCCGCAGTTCCCCCGTGAAGTCGTCGACTGGGCTCGCTTGGTCAGCCTGGACTTCGAGACGTTCTATGACGCCGACTACACGCTGAACAAGCTCAGCACCAGCGAATACATCCGCGACCCTCGGTTCGAGGCGTTGATGGTCGGCGTCAAGGTCGGCCGGGGTAAACGCAAGGTGATCCCTGGCCCGAAGATCAGGGCGTTCTTGAAGACCGTCGACTGGAAGACGCACAGCCTGCTGTGTCACAACACCCAGTTCGACGGCTTTATCTTGAGCCACCACTACGGCGTGGTGCCCAAGCGCTACTACTGCTCGCTGTCCATGGCGCGCGGCCTGCACAGCAACGAGATTGGCGCCGGCCTGGAAGAGGTCTCCGTCTACTACGGGCGCGGCGGCAAGCTCAAAGGCGCGCTCGAAGCCATGAAGGGCAAGCGCTACGCCGACCTGGTCAAGGAGGGTATCTACGCCCAAGGCGCCGAGTATTGCGGCGTCGACGTCGACGAGATGCACGAGGTCTTCAAGCTCATGCTCGACGACATGCCGCAAGACGAGATGGACTTGATCCACTTGACGTGCCGCATGTTCTGCGAGCCAGTGCTGCGGGTGGACATCCCGCGTGTCGAAGCCGAGCTGAAGCGTGAGCTGGACAAGCGCCGCGCTCTGCTGACCACGCTCATCGACGCGCCGCTCTACGAAGACCTCGTCAAGCTGACCAAGGCCGAGCGCGAAGCAGCGCCAGAAGGCAGCGAAGCACGCACGATGCTCATCACCAAGAAGGTGGTAGGCAGCAGCGAGAAGTTCGCCGACTTGCTGCGCCACGAGGGCGTCGAGCCGCCCACCAAGATCAGCCCGGCCTGGATGAAGAAGCCAGCGGCTGAGCGCACTGACGAAGGCAAGTATGCCTACGCCTTCGCCAAGGACGATCTGGACTTCGTCAACCTGCCCGACGACGTCGAGCGACTTGCTGCCGGCTTGAACCTCAACAAGAAGGCCGACGTCAAGAAGCTGGCCGAGCGTCAAGCTCGCCTGCGTGCGCTCGTCGACACCCGGCTGGCCGTCAAGTCCACGACCAACGTGACTCGGGCACAGCGGTTCTTGACCGCCGGTGCCAACGGCATGAAGCTGCCTGTGGGCTACGCCTACTTTCGCGCGCACACCGGGCGCTGGGGCGGCAACAACAAGATGAACATGCAGAACCTGACACGCGGCGGTGAGCTGCGCAAGTCAGTGCTGGCCGACGACGGCCACGTCATCTGCGTGGCGGACTCAGGCCAGATCGAGGCCCGCGTCAACGGCTGGCTGTGGGGCCAGGACGACCTGATGGACGCGTTCCGTGCATCTGACACGTGGGACAAAGCCAAAGGCGTCGCACGCGGCAAGGACCGTGACGCGTACTGTCAGTTCGGCGACCTGGTCTACGGGCGCGAAATCACGACGAACGACAAGATGGAGCGCTTCGTCGGCAAGGTCTGCGTGCTGGGCCTGGGTTTCCAGATGGGCGCTCCGAAGCTGCAGATGACACTGGCCAAGGGCGCGCTTGGTGGCCCGCCGGTGTTCTTCACACTGGAGCAGTGCCAGCGCATCATCAATGCCTACCGCCGCAAGAACAACAAGATCGTCGCCGGCTGGGAAATCTGCAAGGGCATCATCGAAGACATGGCCATGGGCCGCGCTGGCTCGCATGGCCCGATCAGTTGGGAAGCCAACACGATCTGGCTGCCCAACGGCATGTCGCTCAAGTACCCCGACCTCAAGAAGCGACTCAACGACCAGGGCTGGGACGAGTGGACGTACCAGTCCGGCGACCAGCGTAAGAAGCTCTACGGCGGGCTGCTGTGCGAGAACATCGTGCAGGCCCTGGCTCGCATCGTCGTGGCCAAGCAGATGCTGATGATCGACGCCAAGCACCGCGTCGTACTGACGACCCACGACGAGGTCGGCACGCATGTCAAAGCCAAGCTCGGCCCGACTGCGACGGCCTTCATGCTCAAGGTCATGAAGACGCCGCTGGAGTGGTGCCGCGACATCCCACTCAACGCCGAAGGCGACTTCGATGTCTGTTATAGCAAGTGACGGCAACCCGTACCCAGCGTTGTGCCCGTGGTTCCACGTCGTGACGTTGGCCCACCTGAACAGATCACGTATCACCGTCGAACACGAAGGCGTATCGGAGTCGTTCGAGGTCGATGACCTCGCTCGCAACTTCGCCTGCGTGTTCAACCGCGCGCTGAAGATCCAGCACGCCATGGTCACTGCTGCGAAAGTCGCTGAGGCGCTGAGCAATGGATGACCTCCGCAACCCCCATCACCCTGTTCGTTCACAGCTTCAGTTCGACCATCTGCAGCGGCTCGAACGCAAAGGGCCGAAGGCTTGGGGCGTCAAGCTCAGGCTCGACCGGCAAGGTGGCGGTACGTGGTGGCAAGTCAGCGCTGTGCGGTGGGTCTACGGCGCCACTGCGCTCGAAGCGCTCGACGCAGCGCTTGCGTATCTCGTCGCCGAATCCCTCAAGGAATGAACATGCCCCTCAAGATCGAAGACCCGGATCACTTCGCCCGCGTGGTGGAGTTCGCCATGGCCAACAAGTGCCACGACAAGCTGATGGAGCGCCTGGACTACCTGGCGCACTACGGCGACGACCCGGCCACAACGTGCCATCTGTACGCCGATCACGCACCGCACAGCTTCGCCTTCGCCATGAAGCGCCACGGCTCGCAGTTCTGGTTCTTCGGCGGGGTTATCTACTCCGGTCCCGGTCAGGCGCTCAACGGCACCGGGCCGGCGTACACGGTGGGCATCGGCGTCGACTCGTCG
>ERZ724508.2093-NODE-2093-length-10867-cov-5.819182_pt1 | contig 10867 bp, 12 predicted proteins | sample MGYA00376041_ERZ724508 | MGnify/ENA primary metagenome ERZ724508 (study PRJEB28724, sample SAMN07190887) | wastewater metagenome | isolation source: effluent of sewage treatment plant in Hong Hong | place: USA: Christiansburg, Virginia | collected 2016-03-01 ... | reverse complement strand
TCATATAAATTCGGCATTTAAATCGAAATATAAAGCAGTTCGACACAGGATATTCTAAACTCTGATGCCCTTTGGCTGGTAGCGTTTTCCTTCAAATTCAAATGGTTCAAATTCCGGAAGGATGAAATTATGCGAGTTTGAAAAGAGAACCAATAATTGGTTTCAAAGTAATAGTAAACTAACAGCCGATGCCGAACCGAGACGAAATCAGTGACTTGATGGCAACCAATCACATTCTTAGCCTTTTTGCCGAATCTCATTAACCTATAATATTTAAATCCATAACTTTTCCAAAATGACGACGAAGAATAAAAGTCCTGAGCAACTGGCTTTGACTGTGATTGAGTTGGAATACGAGCCATAAGATCTTTATTACACTGAGATAGTCAAGGTCTCTCATGAACTTCGTGGCATCATGAGAGAATACGGCTACCGGACGATGAAAACTCGTATTGTTGGCGTTCAGACTCTATATTTGGTCAGGAGGGACTTCAATCTGGAGCGGAAACGGCCATTGCCAGCCCATATGCGATAGTATATACTTCAGGCTAACAAAGAAAGCAGGAGGCGGAGGACTTCTAAGAAAATCGGCAGAAGATGACGTACGTTACGCCCAAAGAACTGGAGTTGGCGGAGAGTTTCCTCAAGGAAGGAGTGGTACCGGATATCGAAGACAAAGTGGGACAGAAAAGGATGGAGTATGGGCTGCTGTGGCTGTGCTACGATTTAGTCTGGACGGGCTTTTACAGTATGAAAGCCGTGAAGCGGGATCCCCCTTCAGTTGGAGAACTAAGGGAGTTGCGAAAGGTGGTCTGGGATACTGAAGCGCGAGAAAGACTGTTTTAGCAGATCTATTCACTATGGAAGATAGAGCCAGCCTACTTCAAAGACTTTCGGCAGCATAGAAAGAGGACTGCAGAGCTCAACAAAGCTATAAACAAGGAAGCAGTTCATAGGGACGAGGGAGCTGAGGGTGGATTGTTGTCCCGAATATCCAGCTTTGTTTGTAAAATAGCGCAGTGATTGTGTTTGAAAGACTAACCTTACGCAGCTTTCTCGTTGGGCTATCTCTGCCACTTCGAAAGCTGGCCTTTGTTCATTGGCGGACACCGTTACGCCAAGCCGATTCAATTCAAATTACTCTACTTCTGTCCCAATTTTCCGTGTATTCATGAACCAAATCAACCAATGATGAAGTTGACGAACTGGCTGCAGTCCTTATAGCCTTGCTTGCCGAGGATGGCGCCGAAGATGCTGATGATGACGTCGTTGACCCAGTCGGTGGGGGCCTGGATGATGGAGTCGAGCAGGAGGAACACGATTCCGATGTCCTTGGAGCAGTTGGAGGCAAGGAGGAAAGCAATACCGGTGGCCTCGACGACGTCGCCGAGAGCGGGCTGAACCTTGTTGTCCAAACCACATTCAGTGGAGATAGCCTTAGCCTTCTGGATCAGAGCGATGAGCTCAGACTTGGCAGCGACGTTGTTCTTGTTCTACGTTGATTTGGGGATGGTACCTCATGAAGCAGGTTGATCTGCTCCTCAAGCTGGGGCTTGAGCTCTTCCATGCGGCTGATGGAGCACTCATCGTTGCTGATGATGGTCCGCAGGGGGGCGAGTGGGTCAGCTGAAGCAGCGACGATGGCGACGACGAACAAGAGGGCGATGAGTCTCATGGGGTATGATTAATTATCACGAAATAATTATTAATTGCTGGGGGCAGGTGAGCTGATAATAGCGGGTTCCCTTGCCTATAGTTGAAGCGGAAAGTGATAAGGAAATTGCAATTGCTTTCTGCCGAGGGGTTGAACGAATACTTGTGAAGAAAAATTAGCGTAAAATTAGAAGGGTTGTGATGCAGCATGTTACTCTCCGGAGGCCAAAGTATAATTCATGAGTTCGTGCTTACTCCCAATATTGCCAATCAAATCGGTTCGCTTTTTGAATCGGTTTCTAAGGAAGCTGAAGTCTTTTTCAATATGCTTGGAACGTCATCTTCTCCATTTCTAATTAATTACATATGGTTAATCCCACTCCGTTGCTGCTCGCTCTTGTACTCCTGCTAGGAGCCGACTGTCTCCAACCGCAAACACCCATCATTGGAATATACACTCAAGACGCCACAAACAATCTCACTTACATCGCTGCTTCCTACGTCAAGTATCTCGAGATGTCTGGGGCGCAGGTCGTTCCACTCTTCTATAAATCATCGCAAGCAGTACTCAACAAGACTCTACAGCAAATCAACGGAGTATTGTTCCCAGGTGGAGATCAGGCTATCAACATCAAAAACAACTGGACCAAGAATGCTGAGTTCATATTGGAGTTCGCCAAACAACAGAATGACAATGGGAAGGTGTTTCCTGTCTGGGGTACCTGTCTCGGTCACGAGTTGCTGAGCTACCTGACTGCCAACTTTGACGACAAAATGCTGGAGGGTGTGACCGATGAAGCACCAAAGGTTAACAGCATCCAAGTTCTGAAGCGTGACAGTTAGATGTTCGATGGATGGCAGGACAAACATTTCCAAACTGCGAGCACCGGCCATGGAGTGCTCTACTTTAGTCACCACTACGCAGTCTACACAAGGTATTTTAACAGCAGCCAACCTCTCCAGAACTTTTGGCATCTGGTCTCTAAGACTACCTCGTCTGCTGGGCAGGAATTCGTATCAGCAATCCAAGCCAAAAACTATCCGTTCTATGGTATGCAATTCCACCCGGAAAAGAACCTATTCGAGTGGAGAGTAGACGCCAATCGGACAGCCAACAGCGTTGAGATTGTACAGATGCTCTCCAATAACTTTGTGAGGAAAGCAAGGCTAAGTCCGAACCGCTACGCCAACCAAAACGATCTTCTGCGTGAGCTCATCTACAACTACGAGGCGGTTATTCCACCACTAACATCCTCCTTCCAACAAATCTACGTCTTCTCTGAAAGCGAATGATCGTATGTATTGCACACAGCACATCATTTGACAAGCGGGTCGGGTTCCAGGTCGTAATCGCCGTCCGATTCGATCTTTATGGACTCATTGTAGACTGTTCGGTTGCCATAAAAGCCATTGTAGTGAGGCTGACCGTTGAATATTGTCATGTCCTCCGAGTAGCGGGGATATTTGTGGTGGGTCAGGGTCTCATTGCGAGGCAGGTCGATTACATTGTACACCTTGCACTTCGTATCGAGGTTCTGTTGGATAAGACGGATCCCCTATCCATATTCCCTAGGACTAATCAGCATGCTCACATTCTTGAAGTAATACTTGAAGGCTCTACCGAAAGTCCTTGGACCAGTAATGTCTAGAGGATCAATTCCATACTTGCTGTTGGCAACCTTCTTGACGACCACTCTGAGTGCCTCCTTGATAATGGGATTGTTTTTTGTTGCACAGAAAAATGCCGGATTGGCCTCCGTCAATGGTGGAAACCCATCCTGTGTACTCAGAAAAGTATCGTCCGGGCGAATGGTGTTGCGTAAGTGATCCACGAACACAAACCCAACATCCATATAGCAGCCACCGAGAGTATATACCACAGAGTATCTGAACAGGTCGGCTTTAAAGGCATTCGGAACTAATCTGTCGTAGCACTGCAGAATGGTCTTGCCCATGTTCTTGGCAATGAACTCCCGGCGTTGCGTGCCGTTGTAGAACCTATACTCATACTCTGGGTTGTGCTCAATGACACTATCGATGGCCATGACCATGTCGGATGGCAGGGTGTCGAACTCGTTGGTCTGGTGGATGTAGTAGGGTATGAGTTGCTTGCTGCCGTTGATGCGCGGCGGCACTGTTTTGTTAGAAAGGTGCACCTTGGTGATATCGGACATTTCAATCCAGATGCGTTTGTCTGCTTCGGCAGCCATGAACAAGCAGTGTGAGTTCTCACCACGCTCAACTTTGGGGTCGTAGAGCATCATGCCAATCAGAATGAAGAAGAGAAGGTTGGTAGTCATGCTCTTGTTGGCAATCCAAATTATATGAGTACGTTGCAAGTGCAGCCGACATTGTATGACGAGAACTCGAACAGACATTTTGAGGTCATAGTGCTCCATTGACAATGGATTTGAACTGCGGTGCCACTATTCCGAGAAGCCATAGAAAGAGCCAAAGATCAGAGCTTATTTCGAAATGCTTTCATACAGGTTGTTGCGTCTTCTCCAAACGGTTAAGTGTTGCTTCAAACCTGCATTTTATTCATCGACATTCTCATTGCCAGTGGCTTTTCTGTATCCCGTATCATGAAGCTTGTATAATATTACTTGCTATGTAAGAACAAGACTCTCTTGACTCTTTGGACATTGAAGACATCCCATACAGACCTGAAATCAGATACGAATGGTTTGCTGACCTCCTTGCAAACGTTAGTAAGGAGCAACCCTCCCATAATGCTGAGGCCACCAAGACTAACGAGACAAAAACAAGTCAGAGCAAATTCTACGATCAGAACGAATCAGTGCAAGGAACCGTCGATTAAAATGAGGACACTTCAACAGAATCGTCGAAACCGGGATCTGCGATCTCCTCGATATCGAGTGCAACACTCCTGGCAAGGTTTACACTTCAATTGGGTGAAGAATAGCCTCCTGCAAATAGTAAGAGTAACCTGATCACACATAACGGAAAGATGTTGATAGCTGCCCTCTGCCGGGCTGATCTGTAAGCTCAGCTGCCAAGGTAGAAGAATCACAGACGTTGGGTACTTTCCATGTTAACCAAACTCAAAAAGAAGGTCGACTCGAGGAGCAAGATTATGAACGAGCTCCTCTACGAAGACAATTCTGACCTGCCCTAGTAAAGAAAGCAGAAGAAATGGAATAGGGACTATTACGCAAAGTATCTCACCGAAAACTACAAGAATGATGTGCTGCAAAATCGGCATATCGAAGATAAGGTGCTCTACCTTTATTCCAGGAAGATACTAATCTGGAAGATGAGCTGCATGAACTCGAGGCAAACATGATAAGTAACGGTAGATAGTACCAATTTGGGTTTATTGATAGTTAATCGGTGAACATGTTTCGGAATTCAAAATCCAGCTGGAGATAGGGCAGTCTTGATAGGATGGCGGCCACAGGTTATGACTCTCGTACACCGCTCTATCCTATTGGACCGACGCTGTCGCAACCAGGCAGCTATGTGCCTATCTATGGTGGCACGGGCTTTCCGCGGCCGGCTTCGCCTTACGTCAGTAACCATTCGACATTACCAAAGAACACAAACCATTACCACCTTCCTACTAGACCAAACTCGTGGAGCGACAGTCGCGAATATCCCACAACCCGAACTACTAAGAGCGATAGCGCAAACTTCTCGCATTAAACGAATCGGAAATTGAAGCAGAGCATCGTCGTCGAGAAGCTATGAAGCAAAGCTATTAACGGTAGATCCAGCGACTGACTGTGGTGCTGCAGAAGAATCTGGAGAGGAAGGACCGGCTCAAGTCAGAATTGGAGATATTAGAACTCGACGGAAGCGAACTGCAGCGCAAGCTTGGGGACTTTCCAACACCTTAACTGCCCAAGTTCAATGATGCTTTGTAGAAGAAGCAGGAGGAGGTGCTGTCGATGAAGAACCACTTGATAAACGAGATGCGGGAGAAGGAGTAGGAGATGGGAAGGGAAGTCGAACAATAACTCAACGATTGGTAGCTAAAGCTCAAAGATAAGGAAAAGGTGTTGGCTGGAGCAGAACAGCGGAGAAACTTCGCCAAGACATAACTCATCAAAGGGCGTAGGGAATAACCGTAAAGACTGGTGCTTGGTAAGGTGGAGTAGGATGTTCGATAGCGTAAGCACCAGGAATTCCTGTATGACTACAATGCGCTTAAGGAGAAGATTGTTCGAATCGGCATGGACCGTCAAGCCGCAATCCGTGAGACCACCACGATGAACTCGTTGAAGGATGGCGTGATTCGGGACCAGTTGCACCGTATCGAATAGATTCGGAGGTAGTTGCTGCAGCTACAGGTCTCCGTGGTTGAGTTGGAAAGCCGTAACAAGTAGATCGACAGGGCCAACGAAAACCTTCGGTAGTAACAAGAGCGCAAGGAGAAGCTGATTACGCACTATGAGAACGACATCAAGGATCTACGGTTGTTGATTAGTGACAAGGATGGACAGTTCGCTGCACAGATTTAACGCTTCCGAGGCCGACCAAACTAAACTCTTGGATCGGAAGATCTCGAGCTGTAGCTGCAGCAGATGGACAAGCTGGTGCGCGAAGTACAATCCGATAACTTCAGGCTTCGCACCGATTTCAAACGCCTGACAGACCTGCTTTCCTCGATGGTGAGCAAGTCCATCTACCAAACGTTCAACGACATGCGATTCAGTTGATTATGCTTATGCCTTTCCACATTGTTGTCGTTGATCACAGCTCCAGCGACATCTCCTTGAACAGTTGCCTGGTTTGCTCCACAGTGAATGTTGGTGAGTCCTTGAGCATCTGCAGCTGCTCGGCTTCTTCAAATGCTAAGTTAGTGGTGGTTGTACTGCGACGGCGCTGCACTCTTCGCTTATCGTAGAAGGGTTCAAACACAAACCGAGGGTATTCTAAACAGTCAGCTGCTGGGTACTGGTTATGAGGTAGAACGGTGTCGCAACAAGTACACAATCGATGCCGAACCTGATGTACCACGGCAGCACTATCATCTCACGAATATTATTATGGTGGAGGCGCTATTAATGCTGGCTGTGGTAACACCCCACCGTCAATAATTACATGGAGAAAAAGCAAGGATTTTTCCACCTACTCAACCGTTACGATGGTGGTCTGCTGGGCTCGTTTAAGTTTCTGCTACCAGACTCCCAAACGCTGTGCTGCAAGTAGCAGGAAGCTGAAGTCGATTCGGACACTGACACTGAATTTCGAATGGAATAGGATAGCGAAGATTCTGAGCCATCGGTGGATGGTGAGACTGCGGGGTAGCATCTGGAGCCCGCAGATGACGAACATTCCTAGCACGAGGACGTATCAGTGGAAGAATGCGAGGAGTCTGCACCCGCAACATCAAACGTTTTGGTCATACCGGAGGCCAATGATAGTGCTAAAAGTAATGTCGTGGCCCTGCCAACCAACATCACAAACTGATACTGCTTTGTTGCTCTGTTTTTGATAGGTTTGATATTACAAAGTGCCACTAGCCAGAATATGTCATCTACCTTCTCCATGGCCAACCAAAAGGTATGTGGGGTTACTAATTTAGCTGAAGGAGTTCTTTGGAGGCAGCAAGACACTCAACTACGACCTCACGCAGTCGCTCGAGGAGTTTGAGAAGTGTGTGGAACGCGCCAGTCTGTTTTGCTCAAGTCTCAAGAGTTACTACTAACTAATCGCATCCTTACCGATCCTCACCGAGAGGCTGTACAGCTCGATGTTGTCACTCCAGCGTCAGGAGTGTTGCTACCAGACTCTCGAATACAGAAATCTTGTGAATAATGCTATCGGTGTGATGTCTTCGCTCGTGGATGAGCAGGGAGGACGCTTTAACAGTTTTAGTAGGCACATCAATACCGAACAGGAGTCGATCAAGCTGCTGCTTAAAGACTTCAATGAGAGTCGTCAAAAGTACGATCACTATCGAGTGAAAATTGATGGGCTGATGAAGGAATACGTGAAGGAGGTGGACAGAAAGTCTGGTGACAAGCTTCGCGGACAAAAGGAGACTCTCGATAGGGTAGTATTGTCGGTTAACTTAGAACCAGCTTAAGCTTGCCGATGCCGAGAATGAGTACAGCAAAAAGCTGCAGATTCTGAAAGAAAGGCTTGCCACGTTCCGAGCGACAACGACAGCCATGAGCTTCTCAACGTACACTGAGGTACCATCAAGCGTTGATAAAGACAACCTGGAGCGGAATGAACTGTGTTAGTAGGCTCGGCGGAGCTGCTCGAGATATTCTCAATTTTGTGGAGATCAAGGCTAATGGGAAGAAAGCATCTGATTAGCGTCATGCCTTCGATAGCCCATTCGACCGCATTCCGATTGAACAATATTTCGAAAAACGGAGAGTGGATGTCTTTCCGACCTTCCAGAACATCTTCGCTGACCCCACCATTCAGACTAAGCTTCCACCCTCCCCACCACATCCGCCCCACCCACAACAGCCTCCACCAACAGCACACACTCAAGATTTTATGCTTGACTTTACAACCCTGCCCTGCAAACCCACTCCAACGACAAGCCCAACAGCTCCATAACCCAAGCCAACACCACCTCTTACCAAACAGTTCTAAGAATTCGATCTACTGCAGTTTTGATGTACTCATATAATGATTCCGCTGAGTTCCTATTATTACTTCCGAAGCATCTCATGAGCCTGAACATTCGCATAAGACACGCTGAACTCACTCGCAACACTGAAATATTCGGCAACATGGTACCAGCCTTAAGCGAAGTAGTTTCCATTTGTGTTGGTACGTGATCCCACTGGAGCCGAGATCAAAAGAACAATCGTAGGCAAAGGCAAACACCCAACCTTCGAGGATTCATTCATGGTGCCGCTGACAACACAGGCACTTGAATTCGTTATTCTCGACAAGGAGGGAGGAATCTTTAAGAAGAACGATGATGTAGTCGGCGGCGGTTGGTGGAGATGTGCGGAGATTGCCAAAACATTAAAACAGCCGTTCGAAAGTACTAGTTACGGCATAATCAAGCATTCGTTCCGGTGTTTCACGAAGGCAGGGATGCTGGAAGAGTCATCATCGAAGTGTACCTTGCTGGCGTGAACGGACAGCAACCAATGTCGATGCAACCGGGAGTTACGCCCTCATATGGGACCGGCTACCCAGTGCAGCAACCACTTGTCAGTCCCTACCAGCAACAATCTGGAATGTACTCGGTCCCACCGGGTGGGTACTACCCACCCAACGGTGTGCGCTTCTGATGCTCCAACAGATGTCATCATAATCAAGCAATATCGATGCCCTTGAGTAGCTTTCGTCACTGGTTGAGAACTTGCATAGCAATAGCTAATCAGTATCATTCGGTGATTTGCCAAGGCCCAAGCAATACTTCACCTTCACTTTCCTCTCGCTTCAGTATCCTTGACTACTCATTGTTGCGGTTAGTCTTGCGTCGGCTATACGGCATTCTTCCCGCTTGATTGATTATTTCGTCGATGTCTCGTTACTGGATGCGCATTCGGTTCGGAGGCAACAGACTCGGCAAACGTACATGCTTTCGCTTCCGTGTCTCCTATGTTACAGGTTGTTCAGTATTGATCACCTGGTTTTACTTGTGACTAGAAGCTGCTCTACGATGTAACTGTTTCGATTGGAGCTTCTTGAGCACCCCATGGTAGATGCTTCGGAAGCTATCAGAGTAGGTTGAATCGACAGGCCTATTGACAGTCTAAGTTGTGTGACCAGTCGACGAGAAGACAATCATTAAAATAATTTTAAGCAGGTGCGAACTGCAGCCACTCTGACGAGACAATCCTCCATTGTTGAGTAGGATGCTCGCAAACAGTTTAGTGGATTTCCCCTAACAAAATTTCATACCGCACCGTAATTATATCAACTTTGCCAAAGATGAATCCAGACTTCGCGCTGCATATTGACTGCTACAAGATCATCACATGGCTGGATGAGCGCAAGAAGCTTGTCAAGGACTGGCAGACCTACCTGAAAGCAGCGGAGACTCAAATCGCTTCACTGCTCGAACGGCAGAATCTACTCAAGGAGTATCCGCATATCGCCAAGTATCTGCAAGAGCATGAGGAAAGTACCACAGTTGTTAGGTTAGATTTCACGTATACGGATGTGGTGTGTACCATTGCTGAGCTAGAGAAGACGCCTTTGGGTCAGCAGAAGTCCTTCTTGGGGCAGTACACCAATCCACTCATGAAGGATTGGTCGACGCTACGACGCTTCATGAGTGGCAAGCTTACTGGTGTGCTCATGGAGGGTCGCTTCATCAATCAAGTGCTCAAGTTTGAGATGTAAGCAATGCTATCGAATACAGCCCCGGTCTGCGTCGTTCGGTGGACACCATGTAAGGACAAATTGGTCTACTCCGAAGGAAGATAGATAGCTGCGGCAACGGTATCCTCTTGCAAAGAGATTAATTCAATAAGGAATGCAGCAGTCTTAACATCAAGGGCGAGCATATTCGACAAGAAATTCCACGTTTGATGGAACAACTTCCTCAGCTCTTCCGCAAGTTCTAAGGTATGTTCAACAAATCTGTAGCAGAGGTATTAAGGGCGTACCGTTTATTCTGTGAAATCAATGGCAATCACTTAGAAAAGTTCGAGCTGAGCGAGTACTTTCTGCGACATGGTGATGACATCGCGGAGTTCTATACTGCTGGCACTAACCAACTATCAGCCGCAAGGGTGGAGGAGCTGCGCAAAAAGAAGTATGAACAGTATGTGTACAAGGAGGCTTCAGACGAATGGAATATCGAAGTGGTTGTAGATAACCAAGAAGCACAACCAAATATGGATACTCTTCTGTACGTTAGGGCGACAAGGGAGCAACTGCTCAACGAGCTCAGCGAGCTCCAGTTCTTCCTCTTGGCCAGACAAGAAGAACATCGCAACCGTTCTGAAAGAAGTTCGTTAATGGACACCGAATTTGCAAAGGTGGAGCTCCCATAATAGAACCTGAAGCAGTTAGTTGAGGAATTCACTTGTATGGCTGAACTCTTGACGAACACTCGTACCACAGATCTTCTCAGTCTCATGACTAACCCAGCTACCTATGATCGAATCGTCAAGCATCTAGAGCAGTATGGGCAGAACATCAAACGGCTGCAGAAGGATATTGAGAAGTACGAGGGAAACATCGCTGAGCTCGAGGAAGCCGTGGCCCGCAACAATCAGAAAATAGAGTTCTACACGTCTGCCCTATTTCGATCGAATCT
>ERZ724508.2092-NODE-2092-length-10868-cov-3.829927_pt1 | contig 10868 bp, 2 predicted proteins | sample MGYA00376041_ERZ724508 | MGnify/ENA primary metagenome ERZ724508 (study PRJEB28724, sample SAMN07190887) | wastewater metagenome | isolation source: effluent of sewage treatment plant in Hong Hong | place: USA: Christiansburg, Virginia | collected 2016-03-01 ... | reverse complement strand
GGAACTATCCGAAATAACCCAGGGAATATTTCAAACAATGGAAATATGAACAACATTGAGAATGTGCTAGGCCTGACTTCTCTCTGTTCTTTCAGTTCTATAAACTTAGATAAGTAATGAAAATATAAGTATCATTAAATTAATGATTCTTTATTTATATCTATTTTCATTATTTCAATATTTTCAATTTAGTTTGGGAATTTTAGATAAAAATCAAATTAGCTGTTAAATGCATATTTATTATAAATTGTCTGACGTAAAATAAAAGAGGCAATCTCATGATAAACCAGAAAATAAAAAAAACGAATATAGAATAACAATATGAAGAATAATAACCATCAGCCCCCGAGAGGATGCTGTCATCGCATTCAATATCTCACAACATGAATAAAATGGTTTCCAGTATGAAATCTATCAAATCTGAAGAACAGTTTCCTGCTTCTCTCCCCAATGCTGATATTAAGAGAGTTAGATTCACAACCCAATAATCTTATATTGGTAAGACTCACTCTCTTATGGAAACTCAAGTTTATAAAAGAAATAATTCCAATTAATAACAGAATCATAATTAAAATAATCGATTTAACAGACCCTACTACAATTTAGACTCAGCTCCAATTCCACTGGATAGGAGCTTCCATGTTCCCAGTTTAGAGCACGGAAACAAATAAGAAAAATATGAACATTATTATAATTTTGCCATCTTTGCCTTTATTTTTTTTGTTATAATCGCTGTGGTCCCTCAAAAATAGCTCTTGAGAATAGTGACAGCCATTATAAATTTTGGGATTTTTGGGTTAGGTATTTTCATTGGCATATTTGAAGTAATTTGGGAATATCTTTTGTGATTGACCTCGTTGATTTGGTTATATTAATTTTATGTTACCTCCAATTTTTAAATCTTACAATTAGTAATATTAAATAATCTATAGAATGATTCAAAGCACATAAATCCTGGAGACAGTCAGTCCTTTTCTTCCTAATTTCCAAATTTAAAGGCCAAAAACAATAAAACTACCTAATAAGAACTTAAGCTCAGGCGAGCTGGCTGTGTGTTTACGTGTTCTTGCTCAGTAGTATCATATGAGTTTTCCAGCGATCATCAGAAAATTGGATCGAGTTTCAGGAAATATAAAAGTGTTGTAGAAAGTTTTAGAAGGAAAAGATCGACTCTAATGGACAGAAGAAGAAGATTTATTACTGAAAACCAATGATAGTCTATTGATCAGATGGAGAGGAGAGTAAGATGTCAAGAGAAGGAAAGAGTATTTAGGAAGAAAATGATGGTTGTTATTAAAATAATAAATAATGACTATAGAATTTGGAGAGATCTGAAAGAACGAAATGAAATTTGGATTGCAATTATATAATTAAATATATTATTAATATGTCGGAGAGTTAATCATCTTCGTCCTCGCACTCCAATAGCAAATAAAAAAAAAGGAAGCACCGCATCATCCCAGTGATGGAGCCAGTCGCCAAAGTGAAAGTAAAGACGAAACAAATTGTTATAAATTTAAGCAGTAATTCTTATCATATAATTCAGTGACTCACTATGATGTCATCACAGATGTTGCTGAGGAATTATAATGGAAGATACAGTATAGTAGTCGCAAAGGGGATTGGGATGTAATGTGGATAGATCATATGATCTAGCCAGATACTCTTATTAAAATGCACTTTTTTCAGAAAATCAGTCATTTTCCTGGCATTTATGTATTAGCCCGCAAAAATTTATTAGGCTTGAGCTTTACTGAAATGGCTAAAAAGTTTCCCAATGATTACAATTTTTTCCCCAAAACTTGGCTGCTCCCCTCAGAGTTTCCCTAGCTTCGCCAATAAATATAAAGATGCGAATAGAATAATTAGCCTAATTGCTGGATCGTTAAGCCATAGGCTGATTGTCAAGGTAGGGGTATATTCCTGACATTTCGAACTGACGAAGTAGAAAATGGAAAACACTACGTCGTCCAGAAGTATCTTTCAAATCCTTGCTTAGTAGAAGGATTAAAGTTTGACTTTCGAGTATATGTATTGTTGTGTGGGACTAATCCAATGAGACTTTACGTGTATGAAGAGGGGTTAGCTAGATTTGCCACATAAAAATATGAGTAACCCTCAAAATCGAACATAAAAAAGATGTGCATGCATCTTACAAATTACGCAGTGAATAAAAAAAATCCTAAGTATGTGTTCAACACAAGCATCCACAACATGCACACAGGACACAAAAGAACATTAACTTCAGTTTTTAAGAGTATTTAGAAAAGAGGCATCAATATTGAAAATTTAAAAAGAAAAATTGATGACATACTTATCAAAACAATTATAATGGGACAGCCCTTAGTGAGCCATCAGTATAAATTTGCTCAACCTGATGATTAATATCGCAATATGTGTTTTCATATCCTTGGAATCGATGTCATGCTAGATTAACTCCTGGATCCATATGTCCTAGAAGTTAACCATACTCCAAGTTTTGCGACCGACACCCCGCTCGACTATTTCATCAAATTTAACTTAATTAAGGACACTCTTACTCTCATGAATGTCAATTAAGAAACCAAAAGAGATCTTTTAAAAAAGACAAACTCTTACCAAAGGTAAAGAGTGATCAATGCAAAAAGATTGATAGAAAACTAAGAGCAAAGACAAAGAATTAAATAAGCGCAAGCTCAAAGAGACGCATATTAAAATGCTCACTTAGGAAAATATAGAAAAGTATACCCTGTGGCAGATTAAGCTCAGATGTAAAAGTACTCATAGTTCTTAAAATATGCTGATAAGACATATTTTTCATAAAACAATGTGATCAGATCTCAGATCTAAAATGAAAGGTAGAAACATTAAAGAATATAAAAATAGCGCGAAAAAGGTGAAAAGTAACGTTAAAAAGTAGGGAATTTCGCTAATACCACCAGTAAAAAGAATATGTAAAAGAGATCAACATTTTAAATATGTTCTTCGTCAGTGATAAAGGGCCACCATCAAAAATATAGGTCTCAATCTGAGAGACAGATAGAGTAGCCCGCAGTTAAAAATTCTTCAATGTAATTTTTTCAAAAATAAGTCATTCGGTAAACAAGAATATCTTCGCTATTAAATAATCCCCTAAACTCTTACACAGGTAGCCCTTACGTAAACAAAATAAACTACGGGAATTCTCAAGGGATCCAAAAAATAATAAAAAGTAATAGCGAGATATAATCAGATTAGGCACCATCGTGCAATAGACTCAACCTAGTAAAAAACCTGCCAAAAATCTAGCATATAATCTCTCCCCTCAAGAAAAGCTCAACTATCGAAATACAGAAAAACAAGTACCTGAGCCTGAGGCGTAAAAAAGTATCGGAAAATAAAGAATAAAAGATCCGAGAAAATTTAAACCGGCCAGAGTTTAAAAACGTAGGAGATCAAGGCACTTTCTTAACACCTAAGGTTATTAAATTTAATAATGAATAATAATAATATTTAGCAGGATAAAAGCCTGAGAAGATATTTTTTGTCAGTTGAATCTTCACTACTTTAATTATTTTCTTTTTCACTTTTTAATTCTATCATTATATTTATACATCTTTAATAATATCCGCTCAATAGATTTAAAATTACATCGCAGTTACTATACTTTTTACAGGAAAATTCTAATCAGGACTAATTTTTGCAAGGAAATACCAATAATTTTTGAACTATCTATAAATTCCTTATTTGTGACCTGAATTTTCTCATCAAACAGTCTTATAAATTCAGAAATCATTGATTCTTCGTTCTTAATCTATAATTTTAACGGGTGGTTGTTCTGTGTGAATAAATTTATTTAATGACCTTAAATCAACTTGAATAAGTAAATAACATAATAATTAGACATTAAGATGATAAGGCAGGCTAAGAAACTGAGGGAGAAATGGTCGTTATAAAATTCAAGAAGAGTTTCCAAAAAATAAAGTCAAAGAAACTCAGAAGAGAAGCTTAAGAAAATCAAGTATGGATTAAGGCCTGTTTAAATAATCTCCCGATTATAAAAGCAGGGTTATACTAATAAAAATTCAATCAGCACAACTGTGAAGACTCCATGCAATCAGCCTGCTTACTCTAAGATTATCAAAACTCTAAGCAACATAGAACAAGATGAATAAAAGTTGCTTCCGGAAAAATATGTCAACTCGATTGACAAATGTTTCAATATAAAAAAAAGTATTAGAATCAGAACATAACACCAGAAAAGGTCTATTGGCTTATCTCCAGGTCAAAAAGAATTAGTGAGTATGGAAGATAGAATTAAGAGAAACGAGACTTCATCGACAGAGAAAATAAATTTATTAACAAAATACGAGCTAGAATAAACAAAAATCTATTAGCCCCTTTTTTTAGGGTAGAGACGCATTCATTGCGACGAAGATTTTACGGACATTGATGGGAATGTTATCATCAAAAACGGAGATTCTATCAAATTTAGATATGAAATAAAGTCCTAGCTGGGTCATGGAGCTTTTGGATTTGTTTATAAAGCTTTTGATCATAAACGAAAATAAATGGTTGCTCTTAAAATTATCAAAAATAATGTGAAGTATCAAAAGCAGGCCAAAGTCTAAATCAGAATCCTTGAGTAAGTTATAGAAAATGATGAGAAGCAAAATTAAAATATTGTTCAGTTGAAAAGTGCCTTTCTTTTTCGAGGACATCCCTGCTTAGTTTTCTAACTCCTTCATCTTAATTTATATCAATTCTGTTTTCAAATGGGGTTCATCGGCATTTCCTTGGACTTAACACGACGATTTTGTATTCAAATGCTGCACGGGCTAAACTTCCTTGAGAAATTTAAGATTGTTCACTGTGATATTAAACCAGAAAATATTATGATAAAAAGATAAAATAAAACTGGGTTAAAACTAATTGATTTTGGTAGCAGTTGCTTTGATGGAGAGCAAATCTATAACTATGTTCAAAGCAGATTCTATCGATCTCCTGAAATCATTTTAGGTATTAAGTACGGCTGCCCCATTGATATGTGGTCATTTGGATGTGTTGCCTTTTAATTATTTACTGGTAAGCCTCTATTTCCAGGCTAGGACTAGGAAGATCAAATGAGCCTATTCATTTAAACTCTGGGGATGCCTCCAAAAGAATTGCTAAAAAAGGGAAGTCGAACTAATAAATTTTTTACTATGAAAGAATTTGAATATAAAACTAATTTTACCTCATCAAAAGCCAAATTAAGAATTCCTTAATCAAAAAATCTTTAAAAACAACTCAAAAGATGTCCTGATGCTTAATTTATTAATTTTGTGAAACAATGCTTGAATTGGTCTCCATAAAACCGATTAAAAGCTAGTTAAGCTCTATTGCATCCTTGGATTTTCAGTGGGATACCAGATGAACTGCGCAATGAGCACAAAAGATCTATCCTCTTTCTTTGATAAAATTCTCTCTATGATTTTATATGTCTGTCTTCAAAAATAGATATAATAAATAGCAAAATTGGAAATAATTATATAAATAAAGTGGAAGAGATGAATTAACTCTACTAAAGAGCATGGAGAGGAATAATTTCTCCCAGCAAATTCACTCACCAGATATCCAATTTCTGCCCTAAAAGGCAAATGATTGAGGGCAGAGTGCTAGAGAGAATAGATTTCTCATTTAAGAATAATTAAAGCAAGACTATTTCTGCAATGATATTAAAATAAGCTGACTCCAACCCAGAGAATACTATCCTATATTTGCATGGGAATGGCGGAAGTAAATTATAATGCATAGGGTTCGCACCCCTCATCTGCAAAAATAATCTTGCTGTTATTGGATTTGACTTTGTTGGATGTGGAAATAGTGACCATGGATTTTTGACATATGGAGTCAATTAGTCAAGGGACTCTTAGCAAGTTATTAAATAAGAAAAAAAATATATTGAAATAAAAAAGCTCACTCTCTGGGGGAGAAGCATGGGAGCTGCAACTGCCATCATGATCGCTGAGCAGAAGAAAATTAATGTATAAGCACTAATTTTGGACAGTCCATTTCATAGTTTACTGGATGTTATCCAAAGAGTAATGAAATAAGAGACAGAAATGCCAAAGGGTTTATGTTTTGTGGCATCATATTTCCTATCCCAATAAATAAATAAAAAGCTGAGGCTAGAATTATTTGGCATTGACTATCTCGAGATATATCGAAAGATAGGAAAACTAATGCCTACTCTTTTCTTCTACAGTCAAAGCGATAACATAGTTCCAAAAGAGGAAGTTTTTACTTTCTATAACTCCTGCAAGTCTCATAGACAGCTGGTGGAAATATTTGAGCAACACGAGGAGGAAAGAAGTTTTAGTGTTTTTGATGAGGGAGTCCAATGGTTGAAATCGATTCCAAGCAAGAAAATAAATAAAATAAAACTGTGCTATATGAACGATGCTATCGAGATAGAGAGTTCTGAAATAAAAACTGGTAAGGGCTTCTGCTGCTGCACAAACATTCGCTGAAATGGCCTATTAATTTGCAATTTTGATATTTTGATATTTTATGGCTTTGATAATTATACATACTATAAATTTAAATAAAGGAAATATTTGCAATATGATATCGTACTTTTAAGCAATATAATATCTTCCTGATCTAGTCAGTGTGCATGGGTTTATCTTTTACTCTCTACTGGCTTATATTTTCAGCTTTACTGTAAGTGTGTGCTTGGCAAAATTCGTATAAAAAAATTTGGACATTGAAGGGGGAGTCAAAAAAAATATCGTATAAAACAGATAGAAAAAATAGAAAAGACATCGGCTAGTCAATGAGATAAAAAAAACAATTGCGAATAATCAAGTGGATGAACAGACTGAGAACAGTACTAACTAATAGAATAGAACTAACGTTGAAAATGAGGGAGAAGTGGGGAAAAAATAAAAGGAGAATTGATGTACTATAAATATACAATTGCACTATTATAATAATTTAAATATAGAGCCTAAGGGCAATCAGATGCATAAAAATCACGGTATATACATCGGTGAAGGTAGCTTAAAACCTCACTCTTCACCTCATCAATATGCATAATCCTGCTAGCTGTATCAGACTTTCGCGGAGATCAGCAGAATAGTTGCCCGAAAAGTATCACTTTTCCTAAGTAGAACAACATGAATTCCAGCCAAGCATTGTCTGAATACTTAAACCAGTGTAACAAGGGAGAACATGTTGTGTTAAAATCATACAGTTCTTTTAGTAAATCATATCTGAATCGCCAATGCTTCCTTTATAATTTTTGTAAAATCTTTTAAACTTAAACCAATGTAAGGAATGGTCTTGATTACTATCAGCTCTTTAGGCTTCTGTGTTCTGATTTCCCCAAGGAGATAATAACCAACGCAGTCCGACTGATTGAAGGGGAACATGATAAAATGATGGAAATTTTAATTAACTCCTAAAATTTTTTAAACGCCCTATATATATCCTTTATATATAGCGAATATTTCGAAGCAATGCTTCAAAAGTTATTTCATGCCAAGCATGAAGAAGAAAGGCCCATCACATAAATCCTAAATTACATCAAAGCTGAAGAATAAAGGAATCAATATATCCTTTCAAAACCTCCAAAAGAAATTCTGTACCAAATAATTCTGAACATTTTAGGCAGTAAAAACACAATTAAACAGAGAGGAATCACATTTGTAAAAGAATAAACTATCGAATAGTTCGTGGGGAATTGTGTGGGCGAGAATAAAAACTCAGTGACGATAAGTTATGAAAACTTTGTCAGCCTGCTGCTAGACAATAAAATGCATCAAAAACTAGTGAGTAAAAACATTTTTTGTTTTGATAATTCAGCCAACTGGGCGAATGAAGTGGGCAAACTACTGAACGTCAAGGACTCAGATCATCCGCAGCCTCTGAATTCCAAGAAGATGAAGAAAAAATGATCAATTCCATCATCCCTCAGGGCTATTTATTATATTATATTTTACTGTTATAAACATCAACAATTAAAATAAAAAAAGTTGCCACATGCAAATTACTCCTTAATAATATATTTTACAAACTATCATCCTAATATTTCTGTCTAACTGCTGCTGATTTGAAACTTACTGTCGAGTCAAAAATATTAATAAAATTAGAGGCAGAAATATAAAAACAAAAAATAGAAGAGAAAATAAATGTGATAATTGTAAACCAAAAGATATAGATAGCATTGACCTTCATTTATAACTCGAAGAAGAAATTGCTCTTAAACGACTATTTTGTCTACTTAAACTCCTGTTTTTCTCCTCCAGAAATTCTATTTTGGTTTGATAGGCTTCGAGGACTTTCTATACCTTTTTATATATATGATGAAATTGCCTACCTTCTATTTAAGAACGAGGGGATTGTATGGAATTTCTTTTATTTAGAATTGTGCTCGACCGAGTTCGCTCATACCCTCCTTGGTCCCCTCCGCCATTGTTCTTGTTTTTGGAATTGCATCTCGTTTTCTTGAGGCATTTATCAGTGCTGGACTAAGTGGAGAAAAGCTTCTTATTTGATCTGTATTAGTGGCTGGGCGAATATTCATGAGTTTTTTGACCAGGGTACATGACCTTCAGATAGTAATCAGAGTTCAAATATTTGAGCTACCTTTGGGACTTTTTTGATTTTCTTGTGAATTTTTGCAATTAGGTCCGTTTGTTCATTTAATAAAATCTAATAATAATTGATAAGGAAGATTAAATTAATTAATGAGTGACAGCGTTGGCATTCAAGTATTAAGTCGTACAGTTAATAAATAAATTTGCTCTTCATAAAAGCAAGCTGAAAATTTTAAAGTTTGTAACAAATAAAATAGATATAAAAATTCGTTAATAACATTAATATTTTAGAATGTTAGAATAAAAAATAACATAATCTTTATTTATAAGTTTCACTTAATGTTTAAGAATGCATATCAGTCTGGATTCTTATCCATCCTCTACAGCATCGGAAGTAAGCCCCTACAAATATGGGATCGCCAAAGTATCTTTTCTTCCAATTCTAGTTCAAAATGGTCATATCAAAAGACTAACTGATCAGGATATCCAGTCATCAGTACTATAAATAATGGGAACAAATGTGACCACTGCTTTCATCACCTGTCCTTCCAATTAGAAAGAAACGTTAGGAATCAAGCTCCCTTTTCTTGTTATGATTATCAAAAACGTAAGATTTAGTGATAACTCAGCTAAAAAAATATTTTACTTTTGAAGTGCAAGTTCTGGACGATAAGAATGTCAGAAGGAGGTTTAGAGCATCAAATTATCAATCGACGACAAGGGTAAAACCATTTATCTGTACTATGCCTATGAGACTCGATTAAGGTAAAGCATCTTTAACTCAGGCTGGAATCAAATCCAATTTAATTTATCAGATTTTACGAGGAGAGCTTATGGGTCGAACTATATAGAAACTTTAAGAGTCACAATTCATGCAAATTGCAGAATCAGAAGAATTTATTTCTCAGACAGACTCTATAGTTAAGAAGAGCTACCACCATAATTCAAACTTTTCTTGCCAATTCAAAAGCAACAATGAAATACATAAAATACTCTGGGATCGTTAAAAAGCTTTTGGTCTTTATATTCATATCTATCAACATCATATTTATTCTTATCGGAAATGGTTATGTTTTGCCAATATTTTTTTATAATTAAAAAGCTATAATGAGTCATTTGCTTACGAGTAACATATAAAAAAATATATAGCTCCTTTTTCCTCCTTAGGATGACCAATCATTTATAAATGCTATGATCGAATCTTCCTCATGCTTTTACTCTAGATATTAGATTACATAATACAAAAATGCTATCTATTTTGGGAAGATGAATAAAGTGCATCAAAAACATGGCATCGGTATACTTTTATATGACAATGGAGATCTGCTTATAGCAGATTTCTACGATGATAAAATTAAAGGCCACTTTTTTTATTTCGACAGTGAAATCAAAGGAATGTGCTACTTTGGAGCAATGTAACTTAATTCACAAAAGCTTGACGGAGCGTGTCATATATATGCGAGAAACGGTTTGAGCACTCAAGCAATTTATGAGTCGGGCTCAATTAAAAAGAAATGGTACTCAAAAAATTTAAAAGGCAAAATTATTGAGCATTAATTCAAATAAGATCCAGGAAAGATAGGTACAGATTAAAAAACAAGAAAAGAATAGAATTAGAGTAACACATTAAAGACTGGCTGGACAAAAAGAAGAAAGAAAAATTATACTTCATAATTTATTACTCCCACCGATTTTCTGATCCTTCATCTAACAAAACAGCCGAACCCTCAATCAAAAATATTGCTGACGAATCAAGAGTTTTCAATAATTTAAACTTAATTTCAGCTATTTTAAATTGCAAAGAATCAAACTTATTATGGAATTCTTTAGCAGAATAAACCCAATGGATTTGGTATCATCTTCTTAAATGATTGGCCTGTTTGTTATGGCTCGTTCATCAATGGTCAACTTCAGGGTTTGGCGAGGGTTGAGCAAAATAAAAACTTAATTCTTGATGGAATTTTTGATGGATCATCTTTGAAGTTTGGTTGGGTATTGAATTTCTAAGAAAATTTAACCTGTTTTGGGATTTTGCAGAATGAAAATCAAGAACATGGTGAGAAAAGAATCTTTCAGCTTTGCTAATAATTTAAAAATATTCAAGTTGAGAAAATAATAAAGTTTCGAAGGCATTTTCACATAAAATCATTATCATATTTAAACTACCATACTTTATAATATGGGAAAAAGATCAAATCTCAATATCAGAAATAGCAGTTGGAGTTTATGAACGGAAATTACTTAAATGATGAAAATGAAGAATAATAAAAGATAGAAAGTTCGTAAATAGAATAGAACTTTATTCCATCTTATATATCTTAAATTTCT
>ERZ724508.2090-NODE-2090-length-10872-cov-7.589997_pt1 | contig 10872 bp, 13 predicted proteins | sample MGYA00376041_ERZ724508 | MGnify/ENA primary metagenome ERZ724508 (study PRJEB28724, sample SAMN07190887) | wastewater metagenome | isolation source: effluent of sewage treatment plant in Hong Hong | place: USA: Christiansburg, Virginia | collected 2016-03-01 ... | reverse complement strand
TCCCGTCTCATCCATCTCCCAGCAAGTCTGACAACCATGACAATGAAAGACTTTGTAGTATTTTTCACCGGCTGGGAGAACTTTCCCTTGTTCTACAGTTACTTTTATTGGATTGTAGAGTCCTTCTTCGTGGGACCATTCCCAGCCATCTGAGAATCGCAGCAGGTACATAGGCTTGCCCATCCAATGCATTTTGTAGCACTGATCCTTTTCATCATACGCTACAGGCTGGTCTGCGAACACTTCAGTCACAGGCCAGTACTTTGTGGATTCTGTATTAACGTCCTGATGTCCAATAACAGCAATCCATGTAGAGCCAGGATCAGTTTTGTATGCAATGATCTGCACACCTGCTTGAATCATTTGCTTGAGAATGTTCGTATCAATTGAAGCCATATTCATCTTTCGGTTGGTTAGTTTTCTTTACAGCGTAGGGATTTTTTCTTAGGCACCCATTAGGCCATGGCGAGATCTTCTGAGCGGAGCACTTTGAATCCTGCTGCGTGCTTATGACCACCACCTCCGTAGATTTTTGCAACCGCTGAGACATCCATCCCTCCTTCCACTGAGCGAAGCGAGAAAATCCTGTGATCAGCAGTATCCCAATAACAAGCAGCAAAGCTCTTTCCGTCCATGTGCAGCTTTGCCATAAGATGGCCAGCGTCACTAGTAAGGGTATAAGGTAAAGAAGCAACAGGGACATCATACCCTCCAATGTTCATCATACGCTGACAGACTTTCACAAGCTCGGCAATATCTTTGTGGTGCTTTCTTTCAATGGCCATGCCACCTTCTGCCAGCACAAGCGTATTGGTTTCAAGCATCAGTCTGTCCCAGTTCTCAAACGTGTACTCGTAGGAAAAGACTGCTGCTTGAATCTCCCGTGTCAAGGGCAGTTTGAAGCGCCACAGATCACGATCTTCCACATGGCCCAGGAGTGTTGGTCTATTTAGATGGTTAGCTTCCCAGACTTCTGACCAGTAATCCCATGCCATTGTTGCACCACTTCTTTCCATGTCAAAGATCAGTTCGAGCTTATCTTGATACTCTTCCAACGGAACACCGTCCAGTTCCATCTTGGCGATTGCTGCATCCTCAGCTAATTCTACGTCCAGGCCGGCAAGATTCTCCATCGCAGTCTTGTGATGATCGATCACAGTGACATGAGATGCGCCACCAATCTGAATCATGTCTTTGACTACTTGCCGTGGGTAGGAAAAGTCCACAAGATAGACATCCCGGTCGGAAACATCAGGAGGATCTTCGCCATAGACTCCGGCATGGAAGTCAAAGGTCATGGGAATGATTTTCTGCACATGCCAGAATACCCAAGCTGCACTGAAACCATCTGCACAGTTGCCATGATAAATGACAATGGGATTGGGGTATGCTGGAGCATGAGCCATTTGATGGTTAATGTCTCTGGCTTCCATAGCAGCAAAAGCTTCCTCCTCTTCTTTGGTGGGTCCTGTAGTATCCATTGTTGCAATCTCCATTGGGTTCATGATTTTTACTCCGTACATTCCGGTTAGTTGAGAAAAAAGGTTCACAGGAAATTCTCCTGATCGGTAAGCCAGCCACTATCAATAAAGACAGGATCCCACACAACGGCTGGTTTATTGTGCGGAAGATACCCTGTCTTGCCGCGAACTTGATGCACTTGTATTTTCTCTGATCTTTTGAGATTCTCCAGTATATCTATTAACTCTTGCATTTTGCTCACATCACGTGAGACATGCTTCCAAATATCACCAGAGTTCATAGGAAGCTTAGCTTTACGCAGAACTTCCAGAACCATGTTAGATGCCGCAGCATATTTACTAGCGCCAAATTCTCCTAGCGCCTTACCCATTCTCATCTCAGCGCAAGCCAGCATTGTGTTTGCTCTGATAACATCCTTTTCATTTATTTGTAATCTTCCATCGGCTGCTGCTTGTATCATTGAATTCTTAATCAGATGAGTGTGTCTCCGATCCATGTAGTGTACGAAGCGACTGTCATCTACTGGCACAGCATTCTTATAGATCGTTCCGACCAGCTCGTAAGCGGAAGGAATAAACTCCATCTCACCCTTCAGAGTTTTGACAACTTTGAGACGCTCTACGAGAAGGGCAGTCTTTAGTGGATCAGCAGGACTGGGCCAGGGTATTTTATTTCCAGAGCCATCAGAATGAATAAGCAGAACACGAGAAAGGAAACCTGATCCCATTGCTTCAGGCGGAAAAGCAAGAGCAAAAGTAGTAGGAGTGGAACCACCAAACATATTGACTGTAGGCTTATCAACGTGCACATCCTTTCCAGTTATCTTAGGGTGGGTGTACTCAGGAAGATTGTCCCAGAGATTGGTCAGTGTCATCATGAAACCAGTGTCGCCTTGTCCAATGAAGTCTACAAACTCACCGGCACAGATGAATGTTTCGGAAGGAGCATTGAGGACAAGAGCTTCTAGCTCAGCAACATCTTCTGGTGATCCCGCTTCAAACTGTTTCATGCCCTTCAAGAAGGCTTCCTTGGAAGTTCTGTCTGCTGAGAACCTTGTGTATCCAACTTCTTTGAGGAGTCTTTTACATACTCCGATTGCAGTGCCCTTCTTAGAAGCCGGTGGACCCATAAGCATAACATACTGATTAGGATAGATAACGCTATGGCCAAATGGAACCCATACTGCGCGCCCCAGTAGCGTACCAATAACAGATGCGCAACCCCAACGATGGTAGATAGCAGGACACTCAGATTGGTCGAGATCAACATAGTCAAGGTAAGCAGAGAAGAAGTCGGTTTGTTCATGTTTATTTCCTTTGGCTGATTCATTTGTCATGCAGCCTCCAACTGTTTCGGAGGTGTCCACTTCTTCATGTCCTTCCAATTTGGACCGAATTTAAGATCCACTGGAATGCTCATCTTTCTTCCATGAATCATGAGAGGATTGTTCATGCATTCTAGAATGATGGGTGCATAGTAATCGCGCATACCAATCCTGACCTGTCCGAGTATAGAGTCATGAATCTGCGCTTTCATCCTGATGTTTCCATTATCCTTCAAGACGTAGTCTCGATAGAGACGCCAGAAGCCTAGGTTGAGAACATGGCCCGAGAGATTCTGCGGTTGATGCGCCACAATCCCACGAAGCATTTTATGATCCCTATCAATATTACCAAAGCACTTACGTACATGGCCAATAGGAGAAGTAATGAAACCAGAAGTGGAGACTTCCAACTTGAGTTCCTTGTACCATTCACGGATACGTGGAAAAGGCTTATGATAACACTCAAGCAGAAGCTTAGCAAACTCGCGTAGGGTAACTTCATTGTCAGCTCCTTTGGTCGGGATGGCGACAATCTTGTATCCAATCTTTGGTGCAGTTTCATAGAGTACTTTCAATCCAATGTTCTCAATAAAGGTACCAGGACCCATCATGTAATTGGTTCCGTGCACGATCTTCTTAAGGACTTTATTGCGGAAGAATTCGGTGACCTCTTCGTAAGGGATAGCGAAGAACAGTGTGCCAAGTGTGAGGTAAAAATCTCGTTCCGCATCTTCGAGAGCAGCGATGAGAGCTTCTTCTTGTGAACAATACGCTGTAGTTCGTCCTTCAGCCTGCTTCTCATCTGCTTCGAAGAGTTCGTAACCAGGATCTGCAAGCAGCATTCCTTTGGCGTAACTTGGAATATTCTGTACTTGAGTTCCACACCATAGGGAAGAAGCAGAACATGCCATTCTCTCAGTCTCTGCTCCAAAGGGATTGAGGGCCCAGAGTAGTCTACCCTTATACTGTAAGTAGTCATAGTAGGTTCCAATTGCTTTCTGATTTTCCCTGTATGTCAGGATATTCACAGTCATCTTAGAGAGCAAGGGGTGCTGCTCTGCTACGGAGAGAAGATTCTTCTCATCGGTGCCGCTTTTAGATTTCCCTATCTTTGGCTTGACTGCGCCGAATACATTGTATATCAGCTTTTCTACCTGTTGCCACGAGCCCGGGTTGAAGTTCGGGTCCGCTGCTTGGACTCTAAGACTTGCGCGTGCTTTGTTAAGGTCTGCCGTAGCAGCACTACGGAGTAGTACGCGCTTCTCTTGGTCAAGGGCAAATCCCTCAAAATTACAGTAGAGAGCAGGGTACGTGAGCTTGAATTTCTCTTGGAAGTTACGGATAGCATAAGCCGGCGCGGTGCGCAATTGCTGTACCAGGATACGCGCGCCGTTCCACGTATCTTTTGCGTTATACGCCCAGTATTTTTCTTGATCACGAGATTTGGAAGCCGCCTCAGCGTCGTTCTTCCACTGGATATAATCGAAGAGTTGATACGATGCAACAAACCCAAGATCCTTTGGCAGCTCTGCGTACTCGGCGTGCGCAAGTGCCATTGTATCGAGAGTGTAATTAAGTGGCGGCGCGTTATATATGATAGAGTGTGTTGCATCGTACATCCCATTGTGCATTGCTTTAGGAACAGGCAGAGCGTTGATTCTCTTCAGAAGGAGAAGGGCTTGGAAATAGGAGTCGTTGTCTCTCCAATGGTCGCCGTCGTAGTCGACAAGGGGTAGCATATACGTGCGGAGCTGGCCGGATTCGAATATACCAGTCCATGAAGCGCAGGTAATATATGTGAAGCCAGCTTCTGACTTACCAAATTCATCTGGTTCTGTGGCTGGAACAGTCTTGGTTTCAACGTCATAATAAATTGCGATCGCACCCGCTAGATCGGCAAGAACATCCTTGAAGAAGCGGGGTTCAAGAAGCTTGGTGTAGGAGAAAGGAGTCTGCCGCTTATAAAGAAAGTTCAGTTTGTCCAGATCCTTATCAAGAAGCCACTTGCCGTGCGAGACTGTATTGAGTTGTGCAAGCTTGTTGATAACGACTACTGGGGTTGAGAAGTTCAGTCTAGAACCGCGCCAATTGTCCGCAGTTGGATTAGTACCTGTGACACACTGCTTCAGAGTTTCCTCGTTACAAAGCAGAATAGCTCCACACCCTGCACGCTTGGCGAGGGATAGGAGCTGTCCAAGTTCTAAGTCCTTCTTTGTAGACACGGCTTCTAGGCCACGTTGTCTAAGAGCATAGGCTAAGGAGGGGAGATGGTTCTCATCATCCTTGCCCATGTTAACTAGGACTTGCATTTTTTCTTTCTATAGATCAGGGAATCCAGCGGACAATAGGACCCTGAGAGAGTTCGGCATCTTCGTACTCTGAGCTGAGAAGCTGAGAGTCATCACACAGAGCAGCCATACCCATCTCAAACTGATGCACAGTGCAAGTATGCTTGTCGTGGGTTCCTTCGAAATAATCATAGACTGAATACTCAACTTGACCGGCAGAATTCAGACTGTACTTGAATTCAAAATCTCCGACGGTGAGATGCTTGAGCAGCTTGTCATTTGGAGCTTCATATCCTTCTGGCAAGGTGCGTCCGGATGCTGTCCGTGTCATAATCTTCTTTCAGTAGTTTCAGAGTCTGCAAGGTGCAGAACAAAAGGGACTCCCTTGTGAGAAGTCCCCTTCATTCAAATCCCTGCTTGCGAATTTATTCGGCGACAACCGGGTTGGCTGCGCGGATTGTGAGATTCTCGTACACCTTGCCGGCTTCGCCCTTGGTGGCTCGGATGGTGATCTTCGCCTTGAACTCTGCACCTGGCAGCTCATTCTTGACATCACCCAGGCTGGCGCCTTCAAAATCCGTAACGCCCAGAATGTTCATGGCAGCCTTCTTGAAGTACTTGATGCCTTCTTCAGAACCCTGGAAAGATTCTGAGAACAGCGAGCCATTCGGCACTGGTTCGTGACCTGCTTCCAGAGCCACAGTCTCCACGACCGAGTAAACGATCTTGATGCGGGTACCCTTCTGGCCGGTGGGCTTCTTGTTGTCATCCTTGACATCGTACTTGTCGAAGGTACAGTCTTTGATGGCCAGCACATAAGCACCCGGGGGCGGGGTAATGTAATCTGGCAGAGTCTCGATGTCGTTCATCTTGACATCCATCAGAGCGTCGAGATCGAGAATAGTGGCTTTGGGTTTGAGAGCTTCGGACATGATAGTTTCCTATAAACAATGGTTAAAACAAATGGACAAACATCAGTGTATGATTTCTGGTGTATCAAGACTGTTCGGTCGGTAGTGCTGCTTTCTTGTCTGCTGCCTCCTTTCTTTTTGCTGCGAGTCTGGCGGCCAGGCCGATAGGAGCCGCCGTGGTCTTGGCTTCGACGATGGAAGATTCAGACTGTTCGACAAATGCTTTTTGTTCTGTGGGAGAATGGACTCCGCGCTTCAGAATATTCCCGTCAATCAGGATAGCAGACATGGAAATCTCCTTAGCCTTTTCAATCTCTGCACCGACACGAGATCCTGTGACAACATTGCCACGATAGGTGGAAGAGGAACCTGCTACGTGCTTGTTGAGCTTCTTGTCCACAAAGACGACAGTGCCAAACTTTCCGGCAACTCTGAGGGAATAAGGCTTTGTTCCCATCAAAGGGAAGAATTTCTCTTTGTCATCATCATCTTCTTGAACGAGGGCATGGCAAATAACAACGAAGTTGGTAAATGTAGCCTGCTGGATTGTTGAGAGTATGTCTGAAAGGTACTTACCCTGAATCCCAAATTCATCATATCCTGGCTTGAAAAGAACAGATTGCCCCATGCATGCTGCCGCCATAGCAGATTCTCCCAACTGGGAACCCGAGTCAATGACGACGAGATCATTATGGGTACACTTGGCCAGACTGAATGGTGTGACCGGGAGGTTAGACTTGGCGCAATCGGCACAGTCAACCTTACCATGCATGTCACATACCCTGTGAACACCACGGCCCATACACTTGAGCAGAGTTTCGACGCCAATTGGATTCTCCCGAGTGTCACGAATTTTGAACACGGTGATTTTATCGAGTTCTTCCTCTGAGAGCCCCATATTCAATATGGTATCAAAACCGTTCTCAATATCGAACCAATAGATATTCTCCACTTCCTTCAGCTTCGCTGCTGTTCCAACAAGACGGGTCTTGCCAGATTTGGGTGGGCCATAGATTAGAATGGCGTGGTTGGCAGAGACTGCTGCTACAGCTTTAGCGAGTTCGGATGCTTTCATACTTGTTTCCCTTCCATGTATTCTCTGATCTTGTCCAGAATCATATCGGAATTGCTCTGATATGTGGAGATAAAATCTCCCAGGTCCTTGATTGTTTTGTGGTCCGGGTTATTCTGAACGAAGGCGATCCCTCTGCTCATCACAATCTCCATGACCTGATGCGTGAAAGCATCAACCGTGACACTTAAGAATGCCCTCTTTTCAGGAGACAGATCGGAGCTAGATGCTATGCTAATGAGCTGTCCAATATTGGAAATCAGAGCAGCCATAGGAAGGACAAAGGTTGCGAGCTCTTTACCCTGCACAGCAGTGATAGAAGCATCAATGGAATCCAGTTCCTCTTTCATTGCTTCTGCTATTTTCCGGCCATCTTCGCCAGGGATGTTAGATTTGACACCGATTCCGAACATGATCTACTCTCCTAGTTTGTTGGTGGTGTATATTCTTTGATGCGCGCTGCCAGAAGCTCCCGAATCTTAGGCTCCGGCTTCCAGTAGAATGGACCTTTCTCAAACTTCCCATCCTTGATAATGGGCAAGCCGTCGGCTCCAAGCTTGGAGAAGTTAGAGTCCATGATGATGTCCAGAATCTCGCCATTGGGAATACCGAAGCGGGCATTCTCCGAAGCACAGTAGACTTGGATATCGCCCATCAAGTCTGCCATCTCAGTGAGAAAATCCAATGCCTCTGCATACTCTCCATTGCGGAGCTTAGACATGATATCTCCACTCTCATTGACCTCATCCAATAGAATGGTCCTCAGTTTGTCCAGGCGAATCAGAAGGGCGTCCCTGTCCGTGTGCTTCTCATTGTCCTGCTTGCATTGCCACTGCACAGCAGCATCCACTTGTGGGTAGGGTGCCACTGGGAGGGTATACATTCCGTTCATGTAAAGAATCTTGCTCTCGAAACTTCTCAGTTTGATGTTGCTCATGATTGTCCTTTCTTTGGCTCATTCGCCAGGAAGCGATAGTTCTGCATGTGCTTGCCATTGGTGATCTCGTCAGAGAATTCCTTGATGCTGGTAGGAGCATCAGGCCAGAGATTCGTTGCACGGTGGACCATCATAGCAAAGGCTGCCATATCTTCTGCACTGTCAATGACAATGCTATAACCAATGGTCCACTTTCCAGCACGTTCGTGCATTGGGGCCTCTGCTGTCAGTCTGGTCAGAGTAATCATAGTAGTGCGTCCACATCCATAATGTTAGAGGTTGGGGGAATTACTGGCATCTGGGAGATTCTCTCAATGTGTTCTTCAATGAGTTCTTCCAGATCATAGGTGAAGGTATATTCGATAGGATCTTCCTTCTGCTCCTTAGGTTGATCGAAGTTCTGCAGAGAACAGATGCCGAAGTGTCTGCAAGTCTTGTTAAAGCGTATGCAACTAGCTCCCCTTTTCGGGAAGATGTTCATACTTTCCATATCTTCGAGATGTTGCACGTCAAGACCGAGACTGACAAACCAATTCAGTCTATCCACGAGCGTCTTAGGGAACTCAAATGTATGGTACCTGCACGCATACGTTTGAGACTTGACATGGGGCAACTGTACGACAAAGTACAGAACACCATAAGTAGATAGTTTCTCCCCGACAATCTTGTCCAGAGCGATAGAATAGCCCAATGCTTGACCGCTGTGCTGGTAGGCAGGCTTGAGGTCGAGAAGCTGAAGCCCAGTAGTCTTGACTTCCAAGATGAAGTATTTGCCAGTGACTTTGTGCCTGAGTACAACATCAATATGTCCTACGAAGTATTTGGTTTCGTTAATGGCCAGTTTGAAACTGAGTTCCACAGCAGGTTGACCATTGAATTCTGCCACATCATAGAGAGCAAGGATGCCATCCAATGCGGTGAAAGAGCCCATAATAGCAGCCATAGCAGTAACCTGATTTTTGGCGTCAGATTCTACCACGGGCCAGTAGGCCAGCCATCCTTGGAACAGGGCTTGGTCCTTGTCTTTGGTAACCAAATAGGTTGCAACAGCAGTGCCAACTGATTTGCCAAAGGAGAAATGGGCAGACTCTTCCTTGTCCTCTGGACCAGCCAGAAGCTTCTCGATCTGAAACTTTCTCTCACATTCATGGAGAAGGTTCAAGGAAGAGTGAGATAAGCGGAGAGGCCAGACTTTTCTGTACGCCTCCACTATCTCTGCCGGGGTACTAATTAGCCCGTGCGTCACGGAGAGCACCCTTGAGCTTCTTGCCAGCAGCACGATCCTTTTGGATGTGATCGTAGCAACCAGCGTATCCTGCGATGTCGAGAATAGAATCGAAATGGTCGGGAGTCTTGGCCAGGCGGGACATCTTGACCAGCATCATAATCATGGCAATGTCTTCTGGCGTGATGCGGGAATCAGGCAGAAGCTTGGGAGCCAATAGGCCTTGGACCATCATGCTGATATGGCTGAAGTTGGTAAGCTTGTCACCGTAGTCTGCCTGCCTGGGTCCATTGATAGTATCCTCAGCCTGTTGGAGCATACTCTTAGGCTTTGCTGCTTCCTGATTTGCTTGATAAGCATCAGGATCTTTCATATGCTCTGCCCAATCCGTAAGAAATTGTCTTGCTTCCGAAGGACACAGATTGACTAAGAAAGCTACTTCAGAAGGAAGTCTGAGTTCCACAGTCTTTACAATCTCAGCTGTACCAGTCATTTGGTGTAATCCACGCATAATAATTCACTCCTCAAAAGAAAGTTTGCTGGTGCGGACTTGCGCAATGGACCGGACATTGGAGGAAGTCACCATAGTAATGCCTCCGTTAGTCTCAATCTCAATGGCAAATTGATAAGCGGCTTCAGAAGTGTGGAACTCTGCGCGCTCCTGAGGATCGCCCTTAGAGCGACGGAATGTGACAGTGTGTTTCACTGTTTCAAAAGAATGATATGCCATAGATGCTCCTGCTTGCTGGGGATCAGAAGTCTGTAGCCAGCGCCAAGGCTATTTCTTCTGGGGTGAGAGTAACGCTCGACGCTTTCTTTCCCTTGGTGCCCGGAGTCTTTTTCTCCTTGGTGGCTTCTGCCAATTCTGTGCCAGTCAAGCGTCGGAGGGCCAGGGTCATCTGTCCGATGTCAGAATCCAACAAGAGCATACAGGCTGATGCGTTCTGCTTCAGGGATTTTTTGAGATCAGACATTGCGCAGGCCAGAGGCTCACCGTCAAGGGCATACTGAAGCTTGTTGACCATGAGGGCCACATCAGAATATGCTTGAGCCAGTTCAGAATTCTCTTCCTCCTGGATAACTGCGAGCTGGGCTTCTGTGAGCTTGATCTCCTTTGGCATAGCCGGTACCATGCTGATCGAAGTCTGGATAGGAGCCGCAGGCGCAGGTGCGGATGCTTCCGCAAGTTTCTTCTTCGCTGCGATCCTTTCTGCAAAGGTCATAGGCTTCTGTGAAACAACAGGAACTTCGACTGGTACAGGATCTGAAAGGACAGACTCATACTGATACACAATCTTTGTCTCTGCCGGCGTAGACTGAGTATCAAGGCCCATAGCAGCCAGCGGGGAAACAATCTCGCTCGGTGGGGATGCTTCCGCAGGTGCCACAGTCTGTCCGCCCTCAGCAGCTTTGCGTGCTGCTATACGTTCTTTCAAGGACATCATTACTTCTGTTCCTTACTTATTACGCTGGTGACAATGTTGATATCCTGACGCCGTGCAGCAATAGCAGCAGCTTGGGACTCAGCCTTGTTCTGATGCGTCAAGACGGAGGGCTGAAGGGTAGTGGGTTTGATGGTGCCATCTTTCAAGAGCTGCTGGCGAATGGCGTTCTGGTTTTTCTTTGAGGTCAT
>ERZ724508.2089-NODE-2089-length-10879-cov-5.442627_pt1 | contig 10879 bp, 14 predicted proteins | sample MGYA00376041_ERZ724508 | MGnify/ENA primary metagenome ERZ724508 (study PRJEB28724, sample SAMN07190887) | wastewater metagenome | isolation source: effluent of sewage treatment plant in Hong Hong | place: USA: Christiansburg, Virginia | collected 2016-03-01 ... | reverse complement strand
GTGCATCGAGGGCTCTAACGATCATAAAAAGACTTTTGGAAAGCATCCAAATCCGGTTTCTATCCACAATCTTAAAAGCAGAGAGATACTAAATGGAATACACATCTCGCCCAGATTAATTTAGGCTATGGAATGTGGAAAGTATCAGAGAATATTCACCGTCGAGCGGTGATGCTTCTTCTTCGCGGATGTCTTCAAAGATTCTGTAGGGAAATTCATCAAAGTAAGACCTTCGATTGGTCTGGCATATCCAGCAGCTGGGTATTTCCACTCTTTGCAGGCTTTGGGGCTCTGCTGAAGTTGATCAAGGCCGACCGCCTGCTTATTGCAGCCGTCTGACCTCAACTTGAATAGTGCATATACTGAATTATTTAGGCTTCGAGTTTTGATAACCTACGATGATAGACGGTTTTGGTTAAGCATCTATCTCATTTATTCCTACTCCCTCTTCTCCCGCAACATTCTGTTATGGTAGCCAAAGAGTCTGTGGACTAAAACGCAGTCAGCCTTCGCTACCTGGCTGGACTATTTCGATATTCTTTCTTGAGAGTTCCTGATGTAGGCACTTTAGGTCATCATCTTTCTGCTGTATTGTAGGAGCTTCTGCGGCGTTGCATATCGAAACTCCTTCCTAATAAGACATTCCAGCTCCTACCTATTAGGCATCTATTGTTTTCGTAAGGACAGTATCTTCCAATGACTCCATGGCTGCCTTTGTTTTCTCATTGCCGTATACCAGCTCTCAAGCCGAAGAAGATTGGAACTCCGAGCTGGTTCCTCCTCGAGCTTGATAATGCGTAGTTCCTCATACACGAACCTGTGCAGCTTAATTGACATTCTCGTGGTCTTTTTGTCTTGAGTCAGACATTAACTATTCCATCGACGCAGGGCAGCGAGTAGATGAAGGTACCTTTCTTGGTGGCAGGAGAACTTTAGGTTGGATATGCATTCCAAGTCAAAGGGCGAGCAGTATACGGCTCCATAGTTGGGTTCCGCCATTCGATAATTAGAAGAAATTTGAGCTTATACTTTCAATTTGGTGGCGAAAGTCATCAAAGAGAGCTAGCTAAGTGCGCTGCTTCTGCCCTGTTTTCTTGCTCTTTCATTGGGTACGAACGGGACTTGTGGTCTGACACCATGAGGTCCGGTGGGATCTCCTGCACAGTCTGGTCAGGGTTGCCACAGGTACCATCAGCCACAGATACCATGGCAGATAAAGGCTCTTTTTCGGAGTATTTACCGAAGGAGTCCATCAGCAGGTTGAAGTTACCAGATCGAGGATCTGCTGCACTGAGAAGGAGCTGGTCTGAGTGTGCCGAGTTAATCGGAAGAGATTCCTGTCCGCGTTGGCTGAAATTCTTGATGAAGGAGGTGAAAGATTGGTTGATTCCCTTGGGGTTTATGTTATTTGAGCTTATGCCCAGGTTTTGGTCAGCGCTGATATCTAGGCGAACCGAATGAATTGGTTCGCTCTCCTCCTTGCGCTCCTTGATAACGCTTTGCTTTGATTCTTGAGGTCTGTTGGGAAAGAGAATTCGTTTGATTTTCTGAAGCTTCTCACACTATTCTCCGAATTTGTCATTGAGTATGATTGCCTCGATTTCCTGAATTTTTATAACTTCATCCGTCGGAGGTTTGGACCTTCTCTCAGGTTTAGGGTACTCTAAGTCTACCTTCACAGAAGCAGGTGGCTTGCTCATTGAATTGCGTCTTTCTGGCGCTTTGACGACCTTGACTAATGGTCGTGTTGCCAACTGTTCTGGTATACCACCAGCACCCTTTACGAGGAAGTTATCAGTGGAGTGCCCTCGTCTCTCCTTTGGCTTTTCGCCCTCAGATCCTTCCTTTCGTATTTTCCCATCAGCATAGCGCTTGAACCACTGGATGGTTTCCAAATTGTCTTGGTACTTGCACTTAGCTAGCTTCTAGACCTACATTAGCACTCCCTTCTACTTCTAACACCTTTCCCATGTTGAGCTTGTCCATCCAGATGTTTACCAGCTTGAGATTGTGTAGGATCTCAGCCTCCGATTTTGGCGACCACACCAGCTTGTTCAGTGGCACTTTAGCCTCGGGATGCACTAGGTCCAGCAGCTGCAGATAGACACATCCCGTGCCCAATTGCTCGATCTTGTCCACCTTGACCTAACTTAACGATAGACGTTACGTGCAGTACAGCCTCCAGCCACTTCAGTAGCTCGCTTCTCGACATGTTTTGATTGGTGCTGTTCATTCAATTTAATTTAGTTGATAGTGTTGGCTTTCAGGCAACAGTTTAGTAGCTTGCTACCAACCACTCCGAACTATATAAAGCATTTTAGGCTTCCAGGGAGAATGCTTAAAGCATCCACAACACTTCTGCTCTTGGCAGTGAGGATGCCAATGGTGGTAGCGAGAAATTCTTTCGGAAGCTACCTCGACTATTAAAAATTAAGTTGCCCGATGCAAAACCAGACCATGCCAGCTGTTTTCACCAATCACGGTGGAGGACCTATGCCACTCACAGGCCCAAACGAACATAAGGATATGTATCAACATCTCAAGTCGGTGCGATAGACCTATCCCAACCCCAAAGCCATCATCATCATCTCTGCTCACTGGGAGGAAAGCCAGTTTTCTCTCCTTGATGAGGATGCTCCAGGACTGTTGTTTGACTACTATGGGTTCCCAGCCTAAACCTACAAATACATATACAACGCAAAGAGCACGAAAGAGCTCCGGAAGCGAGTGGTGGATGTTACTGCCAGCAACGGTATAAAGTTATCGAGCAAGACCAAAAGAGGATACGATCATGGTGTGTTCGTTCCACTGATGATCATGTACCCCAAGGCCGACATTCCCGTCATTCAGATATCCCTCGAGAGCAGTATGAATCCCCAACGACACTACCAACTGGGAGTTGCTCTCAGTAGTCTTCGAAAAGAAGGTTTCATGATACTGGGTTCTGGGTCATCCTACCACAACATGCAAGGCTTTTTCAATGGTGCTGGAGTCAAGACTGATAAATACTTTGAAGAGGATTTGGCGAAAATTTGCACCAACAGCGGCACCGACGAAGATCGTATCAAAGCTCTTTTGAACTGGAAATCTTTGAAGTATGCCGTGGAATGCCATCCTCGAGAATAGCACTTGATTCCATTGTTCGTCGTGCTCGGAGCATCCAATGGTCGACCTGGCCACCGAACCCCCCTGGGACTGTTTAACATGCAACTCAGCAACTACGTATTTGAATGATATCGTCGCCCGATAAAACCCATCATCGTGGAATTAGAATCGGTAATCGTCAATACTGTTTAATCAAAGACATTAGCATTCATCGGTTCAAATTGGATATCGCCAAGTCGAATGTATAATCTTTGTTTCTCCGTCTGCTAGTATGATCGAATTGCTCCCAAAGAACGCCAAGCTTAACTGCAAGAATTGCCATTTCGTCTCTGGAACCCTCCTGGAGCCCTGCCAAGATTGTGAGAAGAACCTATTTGGATGCTGCGACTCCGATAGTGATGAGCCTGTCAAAATCAAGGTTCCCAAGCGCTACCAGAAGCTTACTCCCGAAGAAATCCGTCGCAAGGAAGAGAGGAAGCAGCTCCAAGAAGAACACCGGCTGGCTAACATCAAGCGCCGAGAGGAAGAAATCATCGCCCGTCGAGAAGCCTTCATGGCAAACCTACTCAACGCTAACGTTGCAGTCTTCATGGATGCCGGTCGCATTGCTACTAACCCTGAATTCCGAATAATCAACCAGATAATCCAGACCAATATCAACCGTGGATTAGCTCACTTCAACCGCTTCTATCCTGAAGACCTTGTCGGGGAGTTCACCCGTGGTCCTGCCAATATTAGGGACATCCGCGAATACATTGGGTACAACAAGCCAAAGGGATTTATTGGAATTGCTTTGGATGTCCCAGAGGGTCAGTGGCTAAGCAATAACGGCGGCAACAATGAATGGATGGTTGCCTACCACGGAACCGGACTTCAAGCTACTTAGAGCATCCTCAGACAAGGGCTTATTCCTGGACCAGGACAAAGCTTCCGTCATCGGATAAACCGTAACCCTCTTTCCGCCCCTGGAGAGATCGGAGTCGGAGTTTTCTGTACTCCCGACCTTCCCGAAGCTATCAATCACAATCGAGCCAACAGCGTCGTCTGCATTCTTCAGTGCAGGGTCAACCCTCGGGCTCTTAAAATCGCCGATAACATCAATTGGGTGGTTAACCAAACCGTCGATATCCGCCCTTACCGTCTGCTTCTCAAGCTGCTGTGATTAATATTGGTGTACTGCTTTTAACAATTCTGTGGTATCAATGGTAATCCGCATCGTCCTACTACGGCTCGTTATGCTAAGGTTAGTGATGTTCAGCTTCGAGGAGCTAGCGTATCTTCTAATCCTTTTCGTCCATTTCCTTTGCATGTTGAGCCTTGAGTTCGGCAATCTATCGGCTCAGCATATCAATCTACTGCTCTTTGTAAGATAAATCGTTGGATTTTTTGCTGAGTTCCTCCTCCAACTCGTGAATTCGCTGGCTGTTAATCCGATTGGACGGATGAGTACCCTGCAGTTCTGAGATCTGACTTCTTAGATTGTTATTTTCGAGTTATAAGCGCTTCAGCTCAGCAAGGACCTTCGTAAAGCTACGATTTAACTACCTCTCGGAGCTGCTGACTTACGAGGGCGATTCCTTGATGATGTCCATGCTTCTGTTTAGTCGTTGTTCGGTACTCTGAAGCTTGAGTTCCAATGTGTTAATCTTCGACAGCATGGAGGCGATCTATTGGTTCAGGTTCTACACCTCCGAACGACGATCTGCTTCCGCTATCTTCAAGTCCCCAGTGAGAGTTTTCATTCGTTTTTCCACTTACCCGTTCCGGAGTTTCAGCAGTGCATTTTACTTGCGCAGTAGCCGAAGCTATTCGTCATTGTCGGCTTCAATGTCAATCTGGCTGGATTGGAATTTATTGATTTCTTGCATCTTCGCTCTATACTGAACCTGAACTCGCTCCATTTGTCCCGCAACAACTTTCTTGTATTTTCTGTGTAAACTTCCACGTACGCGAACTGTTCTTCACATTAAGAGTTCATGAGCACCTTGCACTTCTCCAGCTCCCTGTCGTAGTCAGATCGTATTACCCGAAGAGCCTTGTCGCTCTGTTGCAAACGCTACGACAACACCTCAGAAAGATTTCGCAGTCGATTAACTTATGCAAATAGCAGCATCATCTGTGTTAGCAGATCGGTCTTTTCTTGATTATGAGTTTCTTCAGCAGTTATGCGGCCTCTTCGGAAGGTCTAACATTGTGCAGCAAGGGATGCTATCTGCTTCTCGGTTGCTTCCAGCTTCTCAGAATGGTTGGCCTCCTGGGCTCTCACCACTTTTAACCTTTTAGTCTCACTACATCAGTGTAGGTAGTACTTCGCTATCATCTGCACACACGAGCTGAGTGGTAAGGATCGATGTAAGTTGGCTGGCGGCATAATTTGGGTATCAGCAAATCTATCGGCTTCCTCCATCGGAATCCCATGCTTCTTGTAGAACACCAGAAGTTCTCGATCCATTGGTTTGAATTCCCCGGTATTATTTACGATATTATGGAGGAATCGGAAGCCAAATCGCAAGACTTCCCTTCTGGCGAAATATCAACTCAACCAACGGCAACCATGACGATGGATACGAAGGACCTTGAAGACGATGTCGAGGAGCTCATGAGTCTCTTCTCCACCAAGCACGGTTACAGCATTTGCCCTGAAAGCGGAAGGATCATCGTTAACGTGCCGGAAGGAATGGCTATCGTTCAGAACAGTCGGATAAAGCAGTACTACGATGTCGACAGTCCATTCCGAGGGAAAGCAGGTGTCCGCTTGAGCAGCATCTTACCGTTCTCTAACCTCATCGCCTTGGTACCTGACAAAGAGACATCAGTGACGTACCAAATCCCCGATATCTCTGAAGAGGCCCATGCTTACAAGCAGGCGATGATCGCTTCGACACTCTGGGTTCGAACCACTTCAGTGTACATTTACGACATGGTCGAAAAGACCATTGTCTACGAAAAGGACTTCAACTGCAACATCGACTACCTCAAAATTAGCAACAGCTTCATTGCAGTTAGCAATGCCGATCGTGTGGTGATCTTTGACTACAAGAAGAAGCTGAACAGGACGATCAAGAAGAATGAAATCCTGTAAAGGCTAATCAGTGGTTATGAGAGGCGAGATTACGATAATACAGTGAGGTACATCGAAGTTGAGGGGGTTGGTTCCGAACTTGGCAGGTTGGAATCCTCTGTCTCTGAGCCAGCTCGTCTTGCGTTCATCAAGAAACAACGTCAGAGCCTGTACGTGTACGATAGCCAGCTCAATATCTTCTTGGATGTGCCGATGAACCAGGATGAGGTTGACTTCTGCATGTCTCCAGACGGTAAATACATTGCCCTCATCTCGGAGGGCGGAGTCAACATTCGCATTGTGGAAATCGACACAAGAGAAACCTTCACAAAGTTCTACAGAGGCAGTTCACTGAAAAACATTGCTTTTAAAGGCTTCTGTGATGGATGGTTCACACTTGCAAGTTCAGCCAACCACGACTCAACACTTCATTTCTTCCCTCTCCGTCCACGAAAAGACGCCTCCGAAACAATTTATAGTCAGTACAAACGTTACTTCAACACTTTTGGAGAACCCGTCGACTTTTTCATCAAGGATAACATTGTGCATGTCTTCAGCCTCGTGGGGTGCGGTTTCGAAGTACTTGATTTGGTCAGGGCACGGGCTAAACATGCTGAAGACCACAACAAACTTATCAAGGTCGCCCAGGTTAAGTGCTGGACCGTCGACAATTGACCAATTCCATCATTCATTGTGATCATTTCGGTCAGTATTATACTGCACTATGGAAAGAACAGGAGTGCGTCAGGACAAACTCGTTGAGCTGCCTTTCTTCTTGAACTTTGAGAGACTCGACCAAGTACTGTAGATACCGTTGCGCAACATTACCAACAATAGGTTATGGTATCGGGTGTTCCTCACTAATCCCGATAACTACATCATCGACGAGGAGTATGGGATTATGCTGCCTCGCTCACAAAAAACGCTTCGAATGATCATCCGCCACAACGATTCACTGAGCTCGTTCAATTACATAAAGAACAAGCTGCTGGTGATGTGTATCGAGATACCAGCAGACACCATACTCGACGAGGCGCAACTGAGACACCTGTACATTGGGCAGCAGACGCGCGAGGTGTGTAGTAGTGAGGTGCCGCTGATTGTGGACTGTATTGGTTTTCGGAAAATTAATGAGGTGACGCTTCATTACCTTCGTAGGCATGTGAAGATTCAGCAATATTCCGAACGAGATCTGGACAAGAAGGAGTACGAGTTCATCAAGCAGTACTGCACATCACTCGGATAGCTGGAGTCCATTACATTAGCAAAAGGGTTTTTACACGCGACCTTTGTTAAGCCATTGGAGATTCTCGAGCCAAAGTTGATGGTAATGAAGGGGGACCGCGATCAGATACTGTCAGTGTTTAGCCTCAGCTACTTCTCCACGTTCACAGGCAAGCAGCGCATCACAGATAGACCGATTCAGCATCCTACACTCAAAATGTTCTGCGATCTGGAAGTTGCACCAGAGGTCGAAGATATGCTGAGCTTCTAAGAAACTGTGGTATGCAAGACTGCCAGCCGGCTCTTGATCTACAACGTCAAAACACTGTAGTCCCATGGGTTTCCGCACTAAGACTTCAAAATCGCTTTATTCCCGCCTTACCTGTGTGTTGTCTTGGAGAAGAAATACCTCATCTTCTACGAGAACTTCGAGAACATCCGCACTACCCGCATTAAAATGAAGAAGCTCATCGTCAAGTGCTTCTTCAAGTTCAACAATCATCTCTATGTTGCTGGGAGGAACTGCACGAAGGTCCCATTGCTTAAGCCGACTACCAACCGCAGAGAAATCTACATCGTTAGGAACTTTAGTCTTGCTAATACCTACGTGATACCCGACGAGACCATTCCTGTGCCCGATAGTCCCAATGATGTGTAGGTTATGTTGGGACAGAACCCCTACCTATTCGCATACTGCAGACCTACTATCCATCTGATCAGCTTGCGCACCAACGAAGTACCTCACTTGCTGTAAGGCAGATAGTTACGACGCTGAACCGCTAGCTTTCCACCGTGCAGCTGCTGGAGGGCCGATACGCCAATTCCTTGGTGAGCGCTATCGGCATCACCGATAAGGGTATGTTCATACGCATCAATTTCTAGAAGTTCTCAACAGTCTACGGAGTGGAAGTCAACGAATCCAATCAACACGCCACAAGCATATGCCAGGCTAAGGACGGAAGGGTTTTTATTAGCAACGAAGAGACGCTTTGCGAGTTCCACGCAAAGAAATTACGGATAATAACCTAACAGAAGGTCGCTGAGAAGGGCGAGAAGATCCATCAGATCCGCACAAACACCAAGGGCGATATCGTAATATTGAAGGAGACCGCCCACTAGTGGGTGGTGGAGTTCTACAAACAGAGCTGAACATCTTCCTCGCCAGACCTGTTGACAATCCATTGCGTTGGCTATAGATCAGATGGTGAAGCTCCACCTTAAGCAGCCGAGCTGATTATCGTTTGGATCGGTGAACGACATGACGTAGGTGTATTTGCCCTGAGTAAGGAATGTGGTTTACTGACCGGTAGAAGTCGGGGATGTTGAAGTCGTAGTTCCAGGTGACAGCTCCTCCAGCATCGAGCTTTTGGGTCCAGGGGACATACTCCACGCTAACGGGTCCAGCACCGAAGAGCAGACCGACTGAAACCTACTTCCCGGTGACCTTTGCCAAAGCCTTGCCAGTGACCTTTGCAGTGATGTTCTTGTTTTTTGCTGGTTGAGTTGTCAATGCAAGCCCGGTGATGTTGATGGCATCAGTGTTGCAGGCAGTGTAGGGCCAGGTGACATCCCCAACTGCCTGCTTTTCCTCAATGTGAAAAGCCAAAGCCGAGCAGAGCAAGGCTGCCAGGAGCAACAGCTTCATATGGGATTATTTATTATCGTGTTGGGTTTGCGTGAATAGAACTTAATAATAAAATGTACAGGCTGGTGCATAACAGAAACAACGAGGATCGTATGCTCGAAACGGTAACGCTGGTTGCTATCCATAGATATCAGAGCTCATCGTGGAACTTGCCAACCAGGAGTAGCAGGAACGATTATAAAAGCAGCAGCACCCCCAAACGCATCCACCGCAAACACAAAGAACCAAGGGGGATGCCGAACATGCCGTGAAAAGAATATACGCGAAGTATAAGTAGACCCAGCAGCATCTGAACAAGCTGCGGCAGGAGCACCTATTGAAGGAATCTGGCCAGAACACCAATTTTCGGGTGGCGAATGAGAAATCGAAAGAGATAATTAGCCGGAACCCCAGCAAACCCATATTCTAACGAACCCAGGACATAATCAACCAGAAGGAGTTTAGGGTATTGAACGCAAGGCTGCAGAAGGAAGGCGGGCAGGAATAAGCGAAGGCACTGCTCACCAACCGCAGCAGCAAGCAATTCAATATCAAGCAATTCCAATAGAAACACGAAAAGTGGGATGAAAAGCGCAAGGAGTTTATCAACACCAGGAAAATGTAGCTGCTGGCGTAGAGCTATGCATAGCTGCAGTAGAAGCCGGCACTGGGCGACAAGACCAATAAGATTCTGAACCGCAACAAAGACTTTTACCAGCGCGATGTACTTGAACGCTTCAACGATTACAACAAGAAGAGTGGAGGTGAATTGGCAGCCAAGAAGAATTACTTCAATAAGCTCATCACCCCTTTTACACCCAAACTCAGCGATAAGACCAGACTGTTGGCGAATAGATCAATCAAAAACTTGAAGAACGGCGAAAGCGTGTTCGAACGTATCTCCAAATCACCATCAGCAAAGTGTGTGAAGCACGAGAAGCTGCACTACTTGGAAATGCACAAAAATCATTCACCCACAAATTCAGCAAAGAGGGCAGCCAACGCTGATCTGCACAACGTTACGTTCTCAACGCCCAGGAGTCTCGCCAAATCCAGTTCTCGTGTGCGGCTTAACCAAACTTCCAAAGGTTCCTTCACGCCGATCCTCAAGAAGCTCGACCTAAAATTCAGTCGAGATGACTAAGATCAATTGGAGAACACCCACCGTGTGACATTCTCACCTGTGAGTGGCAACGAATAAAATGACCGAGCTTCAACACAGCGAGGCAACCGGTAGCACCTCCTCAAGGACGTGGTATACGGCAACCGTGACCAGGTCATCAACTTCATCAAGCAGCTCATAATTGCTGATCGGCAGCAACAGCAGCATTGATCTTCGACTGTTCTCATATGTTCAACCCAAGAAAATGCTGTCAAAATCGGCGAGCTATTCGGCTTTGCGGCGCTCTGGCTGAAACAGATCCTTCTCGTAGAAGTAGCTGTACTTGCGGCGAACCTCAGCAAGGAAGTCTGTCTTCATACCGTATGCGTTACGAGTGTTGCCAAGGGCCTTCGTAACGAGTTTAGGGCCTTTGCTATCATTCATCCTCTCCAGCAGCAGCAAGAGCTGAGTTAATTATGGTGTTACCCTTTCGACATCCTCCAACTTCGTCTATTGAATTTCATGCGAGCATAGCCCCAAGCATTCCTTGAATAGCTCGAAATTGATGAATTTTTCGTTGAGCAGGGAAGAATTATGTCTTGTGCTCGAAGGCTTTATGCTTACACTCGAAAAGTTCTTCGGGCTGCTGGCGGATTGTAGCACCAACGAACTATCCTTGTTCTGTCCTTTCTCCAACTCTATTGCCGCATCGTTGAAGATACCGAAGAGCCGGGGCTTCGAAATCAGGAAAGGAAAGATTTCG
>ERZ724508.2086-NODE-2086-length-10884-cov-6.037954_pt1 | contig 10884 bp, 15 predicted proteins | sample MGYA00376041_ERZ724508 | MGnify/ENA primary metagenome ERZ724508 (study PRJEB28724, sample SAMN07190887) | wastewater metagenome | isolation source: effluent of sewage treatment plant in Hong Hong | place: USA: Christiansburg, Virginia | collected 2016-03-01 ... | reverse complement strand
AAATTCAGAATATAAATCCATTGCATATGCTTATAAACTCTCATAAATTCTTCCATTATCTGGTCATTTTGAGATACGCTTACTCGGGTCTGCCAGTTCAACTGAGTCTCCGACCTTCCATAAGTACACGCACGGTCGATAGCAGTCGTCCGGTGGTGCTGGCGGCACTGCCATCTCGTACACGCTCTCCCTGTTATTCTTCGTAAAGCTCAACAGACCGTCCACCACGTTGTAGTCAACCTGGATTTGGTCTCCCGCCTCGAACTCAAACGAAAGCTTGCCCAGGTTCTTGAGCTTATCGCTGTGATTAAAACTTTGGCCTACTGACCCGATGCCATAGACTCCGTGCCCAGTCTGCTCCCAGTTGGTGTAGATATATCCCGATCGTTTGACTATGTTTTCGAGGCACATCCCGATGTCAATCATACCATTCATCTTTCTGATCTTGATGATCCAACGATGCTGAAAGGGTGGAGATAGGCTAACAACCTTGTCGGTGAACGCACAGACAAACCCACTTGTCCAGATTTCCTTCCGTTCGATGACTTTGTTGTTGATAGAAATGTCGCTGTTTCTCTCTATCGGACTCCACTTCGAAATCTCAGTCTCCACTCCTTGCTCTGATGTGAGGTTGTGGAGTACCCGATTAAAACTCTCCTCTGTGGTCTTCAGGAGATTTTTTAGAAGGAGTTCACGGTCTTCCTGTGCTTTACTAATCTTGACCTAAATTTCATTCCGCATTTTGTCGAGAGATTTGGAATGCGCCTTGTAATAGTGCATAACCTCGCGGAACTCGCCTATGAGTTCAACTGGAGCCCGACGTGTGATGTTGTAGTCGAACTTACGGGCCAAAAGCATCATCCGCGCCTGACTTGAAAACTCCATTTTCATCATCTCTTCGATCCGTTCGAAGTGCAATTTCGCCTTCTCCTCCAGGTTTCTCATAAATCGCTTGATCTTTCCTTCAGTTTATCGGAGAAGTTCTGCCCATTTCTTTTGAGTCTCCTTGATACGGTCTACGCAGTCCACAGTGATGGTCTCAACTTCGGTACAGTGCTTCTGGTACTCCAGCTTCTCTAAGAACCCCTTGAGGGGGATAACTTCATGTCCTACATGTCCTGAGCGTTCACATTCGTTGCAGAGCAAACAGTTGATCTCACAGCCATCCCGAGTGCAAATCCTCGAAAGGGGTTCACCTTAGTGCACGAGGCACTCCATAAACATGATACGCTGTGGCTCCGGTTGGTCCTCTATCATTTATAAGATTATCTTGTTGTCCGCTCGCGCGAGATTTAAGTTGGTAAAATTCGCTCCTCAGCTCAACAGTTGAATTATATCACGACAAGGCAACAAATAAAAATTCGATTAGGTTACCAAGCTATCACAGCATCTTGTTGTCAAATTGGTTGGTCATGCCTGCCATCATACCGTTCAAGCCCATATTTGTCATGTTATTTGGGTCTGTACCGACTGGCATTCCCATGTTAGGGACCTGTTGGTTCATGGCGATGCTAAACGGATCGCTGTTCAAATAGGCATTTAAAAAGGGATTGGCTTGATAACTTCCCAGAGGTTCGTTGAGGGAATCCATTCCAACGGGCATTGGTGGCATAGGTGGTATTCCAGGTTGCATTCCGGGCATCCCAGGCATTCCAGGCATTCCAGGCATTTGCATTCCTTGCATATTCATATTGGGCATCGGGAAGCCAGGAATGTTTGGCATCGGAATTCCCTGCTTGGGTTGATAGTCCTTCGTAAGATAGAAGTTGTCGTCCCAGAGCAGCGATACCAGAATCCATTTGGACTGTTTGAGTCCATTAAAGAGGTTATCAAAATTGTCGTACTCTCCCCTTTGAAGGTTGATGCCTTCCACGCAGTTGCTAAACGTGAAAGCAGCTAGGGGCAATGCGTTGAGATAGCCCTAGAGAATGTTCGTCTTTTCCTGAGTTAGGTAGTTGTCCTGGAGGAAGATTTTCACATGCTGGACTTAGCGGCACTGCTGGAGGATTCCACCGATCATCCGGTACTCCTGCTCGTTGATTGAATAGAGCTTTTCGACTTGCCGCTTGTAACAGTCGCAACAGTTGAGGAAAAAAGGGAATATGCACAGCATTCCTGCAAGGCAAGTCATCGCCTTGCAACACTTCCCTTCCTGTTGGGCGATTGTTCCCGTCAGGCACAGTGTCACTTCTCGGATGGTCGACTGGTCCTGCATAGAAATGGCAGAGAACTGAGCTTGGAGGTTTTCTACTGTTCCTCTATAGCAAAGTCGACCGGGAGAATAGAAAGGTCCTGGTGGAGTTGGGAGCGTATACACTTTTCCAGCGCAAATGTTCACTGCAACTCCTGACCTAACCATATGTGCCGACCCATAACGGCGTCTTGCTCCAAGAGAGTGTCCATTGCTGCGAGGTTTTGTCCTTGATCGACTCGCACCTATTCCAAAGCTGAGTGATCCTATCGATGTCTTGTGCCTATGCCCAAATGAAGTCCCATGAGACTTTGATTTGCCGAAGCTTGATGAGCGACTTCCTGACCTTCCACCTTTCGGCATTTCTTTCTTGGATTTTATAAGCCAAGTAGCTGCCAAGCATTATAACCGGTTCTCAACTAACTCTCAGTGCGCAACACCTCGAAACTTCAGGATCTCTGCAAATGCAAGGCACCGAAAATTTCAACTCTTCATTCGCTTGAACTTGGCATCAGTGAAGGCCCGAACGCTTACGGTGTCCATAAAGTTTCCAGCAGATAATAGTTTCCAAGATATGCAACCTGAAGAGCAAGAATTCTAATACGATGTCTATTACCAAGGTGGCCCAGAAGAGTTCATGTCATTGGTCTACCCGCTTGGTCCACCATCAGGTGCAACCTTTGACCACCTCGAACTCAAGCAGTTGCACTACCAACCGCTTCAGCACAATCTCGAAATGATATACAAACCCGCATCAACTCTAACCAACACCGAGCGGCCAGACAAGGAGGTAGTTTACAAGTCAAAGCATATTGCTAACCGTTCCAACTACTTCTTCTCTACCTTCCTTCCGGAAGAGGGATGTTTTGTTTGGAGGAGTGTCAACTGCTTCCTCCAAATGCGGCCGAGTCACACACAAGCGAAGACGAATCCCGAGCAAGAGAAGAACAAAGCAGGCTCCAAATTAGACCAGCAGATCGAAGAAATGATGAAGAAGAGAGACGGTGGGAGACTGATGTAAAGGCGGCTGAAAAGTTACGAATACGTTCGGGAGATGCACACCACAGAACCGAAGAAGGAACTGCATTTCATCGCTAAGGATGATACAGCGAACTACGTAATCCAGAGCATTGAAGAGGCTCCAAAATCATCGACAAAGAGCAACTGGAAATGCTCGAGGCAGGAATACGTTCGCTCACTGTCGACGTGACTGTGTGAGACTTATGAGTGAAGATAATCACGGGCATTTAGATCACAGTAGCATCAGATAGTAATGAACTCCGGGTCTTGCTATTCCTTCACTCTACAGTTGAGTCCAATCGACTAGCAGTTGAACTTCTCACGAGGAGCCAACCGTTTGTGGGTGCGACGCCATTTGTTACAACCATCGCATTGTACCCACTTGTCAATCTCGTACTTCTCTCCTTTGTACGTTAAAGTCTTTTTGTCGTTCGTGCCTTTTGAAATTTTCTTTCTGAAGACTTTCCGAATGACTTAGTTCTCTGCTGTGTCACTTTCCTACTCGTCATCTTCTAAGGAGCCTTTGGCTTAGAGATCCTTACGCAAATCCTGTACTTCCTTTGCATTGCGCAAAATCGCTGGGTTATATCGATGAGTACATTTTGACAGGTTATCGTAGACTGCGTTGTTGAGGACCTTGACGCTATCGTTTGCGCATTTGCAGCTCTTGCATCCAATCAATTGCTTGAGCCATCCAAGGGTAGCATAATTTACAGCTTCTGCGAGATTGAAACCGAAATTGAAGCCACAGTGATAGGCACCACCGAACACTAAGATGAACTCGCCGGCTCGGTGCTCCATTTTGGAGATCTTGAGTTCAGGATACTTCTGCTTGAGAATGTAAGGGTTAATAACAGTTGTCTTGTGCCGAAGGTACTCTGAACACTTGGCAAACTGGTCGCCAAACAGCTTGTTTGCCTCCTTCTCCAAGATATGATGTTGATTCTGTGGAATCGAGTACCAGAACTTGCTTTTCCCATCGTGGAGGTAGTTGATAGCCGACAATTCAAGGTCTTCCGTGTGCCAGCAGAACAGAGTCTTCCAGGATCCCACATAGCAATAGGGAGTGTTCACACCCTTGATTGGAGCCTCCAGTGCGTAGGTTAGCACTGATTCAAGGTTGCTTAGATTCCAGCTTCCCGCACTAGAGCCCATTAGTGACATTTGAATATCAGCGCCATAGAGAGGAGGGCTGAATGCAATGTTCTTCCAGAACTAAATTAGATGGAGTGTTACCAGATCTTCGACTTCCTCGGCCGACTTACCCTCCGATATCTTGTCGAAGGACAGAATTTTCTTCCGGTACTCCTTGTAAGTGAGACTCTTTTTTTGAATATGTAGGCACTCGTAGATTCCTCCCTTGCCGTAAGTGTTCTGCTCGATAGGTCCTGGTATGAGCATGTTGTCGATGCAAGATCCATAGCCAGCTTCCCTAGCTTTCCATCCTGGAGGAGGAATAACCTGAATATGGATTAAGGAAAGAATGAAAAGACGGAGTGTTTGAGCTCCGCCAGATGTGTGTTGGGTACCTTGACCATTCCGTAGTCCTTCTTGTAGAGCCGATCGAGCTGTTCGACGTACTGGTAGAAGTTCTTGAACTCCTTTTGAGTGGGTGTCACGACGGGGCACCATGGTATGTTCATCTGAATAATTCGAACGAATCGAAAAGCCGAAGAAAACAGCAGTTCTCTTCGAAACAATAGTCCTTCCTTACCATTCTGTGCGTAGACGCTTCTATGTTGTTATAATTCTTATATAATCGCAGCCTATGGTCAATTATAAGGCATACCTTAGCGAAAAACCGCTTCGCTTGCCCATCCCTTCCGTCTCCGTTTGAGCTCCTGTCTTCCCAAATTATACCTACAGGCCCAACTTATACAAATCGCTGCGCGCATGGGCCAACGCACGCGCAACCTTCAAATCACGTCACGACTTCTTCGGCTCTTTTGGCCTCGTTTTTGCTACTGGGGCTTGTCAACTGGCACGGAAAAAATATCGCCCGATTTTTCCTGCTCCTCCTTCCTGCTGTGGTCTCACCAACGAAAAAACGGCGTGCTGCATTTCCGGTGCTCCTCTGTCTCCGATTTCGATGATGGCTTCGCAAACACTCCTGCACCAGAGGCCATTACTATCCCAGCATGGACTGACTCTGCAACTGCTCTCGATCGTTAGCGGCAAGACTTGCGGATTCATGGCAGAACTTCACTGAATGTAATTTCGGTTGTGAGCTGGTCTGCGGTCCAGCCATACTGCTTCGTATAGTTTTTGCTGCAGGGGTTCCGAATTATTTTGAAGCGCTGATTCAACTCGAACCGTGGTGTTTTCTGAAAATGTTTGAGCAGAAAATGTATTATACCAGATCGCCGTCTCACTGACTAAAGTCCCTGGTGCGATAAATCAAGGCTGCTCGATCGTTGCTTGGTGAGTATCGATTGACCGTTGTAGCCATCGAAGATCGTGGAAGTCTGATCAATAAATAAATTGGAAAGGAATATTCACAGCGAAAGGCAACTGAGATGCCTAATCTCAGTAGGCTTAAGCAGAACTATAAAAGCAAGTTCCCTGCTGAGTTTCAGTTGTTTCCCTGCTTGGCTTCTAAAGCGCGGTTGAACTCGATGTTCTTTTGCATCCTCGACTTAGGGTTATTGGAACGAGCTGCTTTTTAGTTCAGTCGTTGCAGATAGCTGTTGTAAGATAGCCTGAACTGCTCGACAGACTCCTGTGTCGACACGTTTCGAGAGATGCAGTCCTCGCTCAAAGCGTCCTCCACCTCCTTGATGGATGAGCGTTCGGTGTATACTTCATCCAGAAAAATGTTTCTTACTTCGAGAACAGAGTATAACATTCCAAAGATTTTCTTCGGTTTTGGTTTGATAACCTTGTTCGATTTTCGAAGCCTTTCGACAAAGTTGAGCAGTTGTTCTCTCTCTTCTGTACTTCTCTTCTCCGTTTGTGGAGGTTCAGCCTTACGGGTTTCCAGTTTCTTCTTTGACTTGCGCTTCTTCAGTTCCTCTAGCTCCAATTTCCTGCTTGAAAGGATCTCCAGGAAATTCGGAATCACTGGCTTCGACCAACTTTTGGTTACTTTCAGCAAAGCTTCTGAAGTTGCTCGCTTTTTATTTGTCACTGCAAAACCATCTTTTTCCTCCTTCTCGATTGTTTGGCGCTACTCGAACGGGCAGGCCATTCTCTAGGCTCCCAATCGACTGACGATGTTAATCAAGGCGATTGCATCGTAGTTGCCCTCCCCTAACATTCTGTTGTAATTTTCGCATAGTGATCGCCTTTCAGCCTCCACTAACTCTGCCATGTGGTTATCAAAAGCCTTAAAACGTTGTTTGGAGATCTCGAGAATCTCAACTACTCTGGAGAAGACGCTGTAAAGGGCTCTGTGTTGCCTCTCAAGTACGTTTTGCTAGTTATGCGACAGTTTGATTCCTACAACTTTCGAAGCAAGCTTTACTCGTCAATACGCTGATGGTCAAGCTCCTTGCGAAGCAACCCCAGATGAATGTTGACGTCAATATGCTAATCGTTGCGTCTCTGGACGTCGCTAGCCCGATAAAGTAGGTCTTCCTTTCTCCGCAACAGCTTGACGTATTGATTGAGCTCCTCTAAATGCCCTTGCTCTTATCGTTGATCATGGTGGAACACTGGAAGAGTATTCAGGAAGTGCCTTCTCCAGGAGCTGTTCATTATATTGCTTATAGCAAAGACGAGCTGCGGATATTCATTGATTGTAATTAGATTGCATGAGCTAATTGAAATCGCAAGCGGGACAGTATATCCTCAAAAGGATGTACCAATCGGCAGTGGATACCCGTCCCGTTGCTTTGAGAAGCGAGGGAATCGATATCCCCTCGCGAGTGATCTTTAAGCATGAGCGGAACGAGGATGACACAGACTAATTTTAAACGCATGCACCAAGAGAAAGCAGAAACCCTCAAGTCTTCAAGAACGTTCGGATTAGTGTTAGCTTATCGCGCAACAAACGGCAAGCTTCCCAGGGATGCTGCAAACCAGCAGCGTACTTCGCTCATCCTTCCAATTTCCTTCGAAAATCGATAAGATTTTCTTCGGAGAGGAGCACGGATGGTGCCCGACCAAGAGAAGCGAGAGTTGGCAGCCAGCAGCGCCCACAGTGCCTGTCCAATGTTCGCAGTAAGAACCTGTTGGCCAATAACCGGAGCTTCATGAATATGTTCCTCACCGGCAAGCTTCGAGCTATTCGCTTCGAACGCCGTGACAACTATTTCCAGTACCTGTACAACTGTGCAAATGAACAATCACCAAGCGAAGCCTGATTACTCCACTTCTGTCTGCAGTTGCTGCTTTGGCTTCAGGTACTCTGAGTCTTGGAAGGTTTTTAAGTTGTCGGTTAGCTCCTTCTCGAACTGCTACGCTGACTTATTCTGGTTGAGCAGCTTCCAGATGGCAGCGTTCTCCAAGATTATCCGTATGCTTGCTCCCTTGATCCCCAGTTTCTTGGTTACGTAGTCGCCATCGATGTGACCAGTTGCCGAATGGCTATTTTGCAGGTTGTGCTTTTCAATCAGGTTTTGCAGCTTCGCCAGCCGTTATTGTTACTGTTACTCAACATTTGCGCATTTTGCCAGCATTAAAGAGCACTCCCACACTTCCCCTGTTGCTTTCATCCATCGAACAAGAGTTGCTAACCTCACTTCCTCTGGTAACAGCTCCATTGATTCATTATCAAGAACGATCCTTGCTGTATGCCGAAGTGATTTTGCCCCATCGCAAACTCTGTGAGCGAAATCTGCTTCCTTGTTGGGAAGCTTGAGTGACTCCCTAATGATGAACCGTACCAAGGAATCTTTCTTTTTGTTGATCGTCACGGAAAATGGTTGGTAGACGCAAACAATTGATGCCAACAACAATGCGAACTTGAGTTCATCGAGAGCCCAAGTCTTAGACTGAACGCTTTAGTGGACCTCCTCGTCAGGATGCACCAGAAGTTTCCCCATGACTGGCAACGTTTCTAATTTCGTTTGATTAAGGAGAGCCTGCATTCTCTCCAACATCAACAACGATACCTTTGGCATCATAGTCTGATCTTTGAGATTGCTGCTTTCAGGAACTTCGAACACCAAGTCCCAAAGCTTGTTTTCTTGGATGTACCGAAGTGAAATCGATGGGTCTTCTGCTTTAAGCATCAAAGATATTTCCTTGCCAATTCGTTCTTTAGAAACCTTCGTCCGCAAAGCTGTCCTAATATCAGCCTTGGTGACTGCCTCAAAGATTACAGGATCAACTTCGAACTTGAACCGACCAGCAAAGCGAAAACACCGGAGTATTCTTAGAGGATCGTCTTTAAACGTGACGTATGGGTCCAAAGGGGTTCTTATTCTTCCTTTCTCAAGGTCTTCGAGACCCTTTCCAGTAAAGTCTTCAACCTCTCCTGTAAGAAGGTTGTAAAACATGCTGTTGATTGTCAGATCTCTTCTTTCAGCATCTTCTTTAGGTGTTCCGATTTCCTGAGTTACCCTTAGCTTACCGTTTGGGGAATACGAGTATCCTCCGTGTACTTCTCTGAACGAAGGTTGACTATATCGATCTCGAGCCCCTTCACAAATATCTTTGCAGTCTCTAGGTGTTTTGACATGTCAGGATTTAGGCGTGTGACTCCAACAGTCGACACCTTCTCGTCCTTCCCTTTGAAATGCTCTTTAAACTGCAGTGCAAACTGTTCACCCTTCATGTCGTCGAGGGTCAGATCAATATCATTGGAGTGCTTATTCATGAGTTTGTCTCTCACCCAGCCACCTGCCACTCTCACCACCGTCTTGAGCTACCTCGCCTTGAGGAAATCGCGCACCATCGTGAAGATTTCCTGCTCGAGAGGAGTGATCACAATCTTGGAATTCTTTTACATGCAGTACTTGGCCAGTCTACGAAACAACATATTATTAATGCCGACCTGCTCTGCTTATAGAGATTTCTGGTAGAGAGATAATCAATCCATTGTTGATTTTTCATGCATACCAGTGACATCAGCGAACCAAAGCCCGAATCAGAAATACCCCTTCACCAGGAACCAGCTACGCCAGCGGCCGATCATCATCATCGGAGGCGCCCGTTTCCTCCGGAGATTCCCGTGAGTGCAATCTTTCGCATACTCAAACTCAAGAGTTAGAAAACAGAACACTGCAGGCACAATGAAGGTTGTGTGTAGTCAGTCATCCAGTCCTTCTGTGACTCATTTACTCTCGGGTATCTCATCAAGGCTGGCGTATCGTTGATATTCGGCCTGAAGAAGATCATCAAGAATCCCAAGTCAATCATCGGCGTGCTTTTTTCACTTGACAATGCTGCCTTCGCAATGTTCCTAGGAAGCTTCTCCTCGCTTTTCAAAGCAGTCATTTGCTTATGTAGAAGAAAGTGGGGAGACTCACCTAAGGCATCAATGTTGGCAGGCTTCCTCGCTGGAACCCTCTCAATTCTGTTTCTTCAGCAAAAGACACGGCAAAACCTTGCTTTGTTCCTTCTAACTCGAGCCCTCGACACTATCTACAACAGTCTAATCAACCAGGGAATAATTCCAAAATGGAAATACGACTACGTGCTACTCTACTCCCTGATGATGACGGTCACCGGCTACTGCTACGGCAACGAGCCAGGTTGCCTAACACCAGAAATGAACAAGTTCTATCTCAGCTTCACTAACGAAAGCATCAACGACCTCCAAATGCGACAGATTTGGGTGGAGCGTAAGAACAACGAACTGCTGAAGCAAGGTATTCCTCGGCAAGATCCCCTCGACTACATGCCTAAGCTGAAGAAGTACTATGAGAAGCTGGCTGCATCAGGCAAGTGATCATTGGAAGAAGTACCATTTGATACAAATTTAAACATTCATGGAACCATATAACATCAAGATTGAGGACACTGGTAGCAACAACCCAGATATTGCGAGACAGCTCGCAGGCAATCGTACAGAAGCAGCCATCGACGAGTCATTACTAACCACGCTCAAACGGTAGAACCAGTACGACTCAGAGATCTCAAGGGCGTTGCTATCAAGATGCGATACGTTATGCTGCTACTTCCCAAGCACAAGGAGGAAGCCACGAATGAGCTCAAACAGTGGGATCTCTGGGGACCATTGCTCATCTGTCTGTTCTTCTCGGTATCCCTGGCAGTCATGTCATTAAGGGATCGACTTGAGAACTTCATCAACGTTTTCCTGATATTCTGGATCGGAGGCTTCATCACCGCTATCAACAGCAAACTACTGGGTTCCAAAGCGTAAGGACCTGACCAATTTAGATCAATCTTCCAATCAATGAGCACAGTGGGGTACTGTCTGTTACCGTTGGCCATCTTCGGCTGTTTGGTTTCCGTACTGCACAACCTGCTCTGGCTGTGGGTCAAGCTCGCCATTACGACAACTGCCCTGAGCTGGTCCACTATAGGTACCTCACCAACGATATTTAGCCTGCATCATTGTCAACTCGCTGCTTGTCGACACCGAGAAGAAGTGGCTGTTGGGCTACCCCATCTTCCTGTTCTACGTGTTCCTCGCGTGGTATTCCATAGTTGTTTGATTTAATTCCATCACTCATATGCACAGTTATAATCAGCCGTCTTAGAGAAACGCCAGTAGGTCGGAGTAATCTTCCTCTTTGTTTGGCTTCTCCTCTTCAACGGTATCC
>ERZ724508.2085-NODE-2085-length-10885-cov-5.926316_pt1 | contig 10885 bp, 15 predicted proteins | sample MGYA00376041_ERZ724508 | MGnify/ENA primary metagenome ERZ724508 (study PRJEB28724, sample SAMN07190887) | wastewater metagenome | isolation source: effluent of sewage treatment plant in Hong Hong | place: USA: Christiansburg, Virginia | collected 2016-03-01 ... | reverse complement strand
TAGGGCTCTTTTGCAAATCTAAGAAGTTCCTCGAATAACACAATGTAAGTGTAGAAATCCGCAATAATTTACTGGTTCTTATTGGCCTCATGATATAGTGATCTAACCTCACTGAGTGCACTTCCTGCCAAAGGACATATCCTTATTCGAGGGATGTACAAGCACTCCTGATATCAAATAGTTCGGCTCAAACGGTAGTTGTTACGACCAATGCCTTAAACTTTTATCGAAGTCCACGTTGTTGCTCTGAGTAGGTTTAATAATCACGGTTCATGCAGACAATGTGAACACAATCATGGAAAATATTCGTTATGTATTTCTTGCGGAGCCCGTTGAACTATCACTTCGACTTCGGAAGGCCGCTTGACTTATATTGCAAAGAGGAGAAGAAGAGCAAGGAGTATCTTGCAACGGTACTCACCACGACTCATTTTGTCGACTCTGCACAGCAGCAGTAAGAAGAAAAATCAATATTCGATGCAATCGCCTGTATGGACCAGCGCAAACCCGCTTTTGCACTCTAAGCATGCTGGATGAAAGTCCCTGTTGATGTCCATCAGCGTAAATTTGCAATGCGGAAGACCAGTCTGCAGGCCAATCAGATAGCTGGAGCTGCCCACCACGATGAAGAGCAGCAGACAAACCGCGAACACCAAAGACACTGCCAAGCGAATACACTGAGCTAGAAAGGATTATTACGTACTGACCTCGCTACCTGCGTTCCTTTTCCTTTTGCAATCTCTCCTCCTCTTCGTAAATGCGATCCTGCTATTCGGCGAGCAGTTGGAGGTGTGTTTTATTGAGAGTTGGAGCTTGAGTTAGGTTTTTTTCCAGTGACTTCTCGTGTTTCATTGGGCTGCACATCAGTAATGGAAATAGAATAACTAATTCGCTGGTGATTCGATAAATTAGGCCGGATTGGTTTGCAGTAGTCACATAATATCTTTTATCATGCTGGAGAACTGAACCTAAGACTTATACTTCCACAGGTCAGTGTCAATGCGAGTTTCTCAGCTCCATTTTTACCATCGGAGAGTCTTTTGCTTTTGCTGGCTCTACTTACCTAAACTACTTCATATTCACGACACTTTCGCTGGCTTCACTCTTGGATGCTTACAACCGAAGCTTCATTAGCGAACTATCACACGGACTCTTTTCGGTTGCTTTGGTCGAACCCAAAAGTTTTGCCTAAGCTCATTCTTGTGAGACACCTTCTTCTCGACGTTTAACTAGAGTCCTGAAGCTCGTCGGCAATCATAGTTTTGTAATCATTCTCTTTCGTAAGTTGATCGTCATTTTTGGACTAGCTATGAAATTGATTGGCAGCAGTTCAGCAGATACTTGAATGGGACTAAGATAGACATTTTTAAACATCCCCGATGCCTCAGCGGTGTGTTTCCGTTAGAGTAGCATATAGACATTTCCGAGAGCAACTATTCATCAGTGCACCATGACGACCCCCCAGTAACAATCTTGCTAACCTCCGATACCGAGGATGTCAACTGAAGTGCTGAACTCGAATTATTCGCACTAAGGAGCTTTCAGTCAGCTCCAAGCTGTCCCTTAGTACGCACTTTCTTGCAAATTCTATTCCTGCTTGATTTTCTTATTCTGGGATCGAACCATCATGCTTTCCTGTTCTGGTCCGATCGGTTTTCTTGTTACCTGCGTATCGCTCCTCACTGTTCATAGTTCCACTTCAATATTACCAAACTCTCATCGAGGATAGTCTGAATTAAAAGCTGAAAAGTCTGTGCCAGCACCGCCACAGTGCTCTTGCTCTTACATAATAAACACAACTACAACCACCAGTTATATTTCCTTACTATCGAGCAACCATGAAACGGAGGAGCAATGAGGAAAAGATCTCGAGTATTGGCCATCCCAACGAATGGGAAGGATTCGAACGTGAAGCAGAAGCTGTCGTGCAGTATCAGGAAGGGGAGACGCCTTTTGATCATCACCCAGCTCGCAGAAAGTTAAGTAAGCAGTGTGCTAAAACAGAGCAAGCGAATCGCAGTGAAACTAAGCCACTTCCGAAACTGGCGATAGGCACCCGCAGAAAAGAACACCTATCAAAGGAACACCGTCGACTGAAGCAGTCTATAACGTCAAGAAAAGACATCCCGTTGGGAGAACTTACGACATCAATGGTAAAGACATCAGACACACCCATATTCTCTCCCCATGAACCGATTCCGATGGGATGCATCCCGAAGGAAATGAGTCAGACGAAAAAGATGCAACAATCCAACCGATATCCTCGAGTTCCGATAGTTCGGATTGAAGAACCTTCAGCTGTTTACGGACTGATCGTCTATCGTGGAATGGAACCTCGCACTGCCGACCGCTTTTTCAACTCCTTGAAGGATGTCGACTACTGTGCTCCGTTCGGACAGGGCCACACCAATGATCGGTTAAAGGAGCCGATCAGTTTCAATAGCAAGTTTGAGTGCGGCAATCTCAACTACGTTTTGAAGGTACTTTCCATTGGTAAGTAGGAGTTCCACTCACCTTGATGAATACAACCTGTACATCCGGGTCGACACGAATACGCAAGGTCACCGGCAGTGGTATTTCTTTTCCGTTTGGAACAGAAAAAAGGATGTTGGTAGAAGCCTGTATCGCTTTAATGTGTACAGGTTCAGCAAAAAAGACTCCCTGTATCTCCGAGGCATGCGTCCCTACGTCTTCAGTAAGCACGAACTGCAGTTAGCCATCGAGCGAAACAATGGGATTTGCACTGAGTAGATTATTCAAAACAATTGGAGGCAGGGTGGGTTCAATGTCCGATACTGGCTTGACACTACGGAACCAAAGACGCGCTACTACATACTCACCTTCGACTTCGAATTCAAACATCAGGGTGACTAGGTAATGTTTGCTGCTTGCCCACCTTACTCCTACAGTTACCTTAACAAGCGTGTCAGTGATTGGTGTAATCCCACCTCTGCCAATCACATTTACTCCTCAAGCAATCTCGTTAAAAGTGTATGTGGGCTGGATGTACCATTACTCACTGTTTCAAGCAAGCACCAAAATGAAAAGAAGAAGTATGTGGTGGTTATGGCTCGTTCTCATCCCGGCGAGTCAGCAGGTTCGTGGGTTGTTGATGGGCTTCTTGAATGGCTTGCATCTACTGAACACAAGCTTCACTCACTTTTGAACAAGATAACGATGAAAGTAATTCCAATGATGAATCCAGACGGGGTATTCCTAGGTAACTACCGAACGGGAGTCACCGGTAAAGATTTTAACCGATGCTTTTACTCTGGCCGACCAACCTTATTTCCTGAGATAGCTGCACTTCGAAATCTCGTGAGCTAGCTGCAGGAGGATGGATAGGTAGTGGCGCTGATTGATTTGCATGGGCACTCAATTCTCAAGAACAGTTTCGTATTTGGCCCAGCTCAGAGCCACCAACCCACAAACTCTCGTACGACTGTTGTTATGTAGTGAGAAAGCTTTCAGAGGAACTGGCTGACAAGTGTTGTTTGTTTAAGTATGGAAACTGCCGTTTTGTCAACGAAAAATGCAAGATCTAGACGGCCAGAGTGTACTTCCAAATGAAGCATCATCTGCTGAGTTTCACAATTGAGAACTCTTTGGGACTCTGGAGGAAGAATGAGGATGGGAGGACCTATCCTATTCTCATTCAAAATTGGAGACAGTTCGGCAAGGAGCTTGGCTAGACCATCTCGGACTTGCTTAATGGGCTGGGAAAGGCTCGGCCAGGTAGTTTCTCAAATGAAAACCAGAAAATATATTTCTCAAACCAACTGCTCAGCAAGAAACATAAATCCACTCGCAAAGAATTCTCGATTCAGCTCACCCCGGAGTTGGGAAACTACTCGAGCAAGCACGAAGAAGAAAATGAAGTAATTTCGCACCAGAGTGAGCAGCATTCAAGGCAAGCTGAGTATTCTTCTTCTGAGGTGGCTCAACTGGAAATCAAGAGCCAGCGGCAACAATAACCATCGCAATCCTTACAGTCATAACCATAATAAGAAGTTACGACTGAGCCGATGCCCATTGAAGTCACTCCTGAAAACGACATTGCAGATAACTTTTCCGAACACTACGATTCAGACCAGAACGATGAGGACTCCGAGGGAGAAGACCTACCAGACGATATTCTTATACCAATTCTGCGAGCCATTGAAGCAAAGGACTACAGCATAGATTCCTACCGAACAGTTTCAACGATCTCCAAGAAGTTTGAAGAGAAGTCGACGGGATAAGTCATCAAGGACGAAATTCTTCGAAATCGACGTCAGTTTCAACACCGAAACACCAACTGCTTCAAGGAAATGAAATTGAGTATCAAACAACTTACGCCTCGTCCTTTACAGACAGGTTAACACCAGCAAATTGACATCAACACCACCTTCAACGACTCCTACATCGTCAACCAGACCATCATCAATAAGGATCATGGGTATGCTGCAGAAAACCCTCTCAGCAGACTGGCCTTGAAGGATATCTACACCCGTCGATCGAAATCACACCACCAGGATATCAGTGCTGTCGGTTCGACTGTCACTCGCTTGCTGCACTTCGAAAGGGACATCATGGAACAGGTCAGCCACGAAATCGATAATCGACTCAAGAAGCTTGCAGACCGTCCCAAGAACATATTTAGTAAAAAGGTCGTCGTCGAGGAGATGATTTCAAGACCCACCGTCAGTCGTAACCAGCAGAGTCCATCATTCTATCCTCGGCGCAACGGCTGAACCTGACTCGATATTAATTTTACAAATCCAAAGCGAACATGGAATTAGTGTTTACCGTCTTCAGCCATGACTCGTATGTGATGGAGCTGCCTCCAGAAAGCTAATCAAACTTTTACAAGGACCTTGCTTACCTGAGCCTAGCGCGACGAAACTACAAGGACGAAAGGGTAAGTCAAGGACCAATAGTCAGACTGTATGGTACCACCGAGGCTGGAGAAAAGGCTTGTGTTCATGTTCATGGGTACTATCCCTACCTGTACATCAAAGCCGAAGAGTACGCAGAGTCATTTAAAGACCCTGCTGCACTAAGACAATTCCTCGAATTGGTGGAGGCCCTATTTGTCCATGCGTACAAACCCATCAACAAGAACATTGTGTATCGAGCAGACCTTGAGCAGAAGTACGACTTCTATGGCTATCACACGAACCAAGAGTGGTTCCTCAAGATCTACTTCTATGATCCAATGAATGTCCATCGACTCAAGGAGCTCATGGGTTCGAAGGCTCTGAATGGAAAACGGTTTCAATGCTACGAAGCACACATCAACTACTTCATGCACTTCTTCGCAGACCTAAATATCTATGGGTTGCACCAGGTGACCCTCCTCGACTTCAAGTTCCGTCGCAACATCGAGGGGATGCAGCAGCAGTTTACCAAGCTCGACAGTCGAGTTAATTCAGGTAGCAAAGCCAAACCCATTGAAGGACTGAACCTTTCTGAAATAGCCCGAGCAATGCCCGCTCTTTTTTCGCCGTTGTAAAAGATCTCGTCATGCTACATCGAGGTGGATGTCCACTTCACAACGATTGTAAACTACCTGTACAACATGATGATGCGAAACAACCAGGAGAACTCCCGAACTTCAGTGAACAGTGAGATGATGATCGAGGATATTGATGACAGACGGCATGAGTACTTTGAGATCAAGATTACCAAAGCTTTGGATCAGTTCTGGTATGACGAAAGATAGAGGAGAACTGCTCACGGAATTGATAAGGATACCCAAGTGCTGATTGACTACAGCAAGAATATAGAGTCCGATCCAGGGGTTATTCGAGGCGATATCGATCCACTTTGGGTCAATTTTCTCAGTAAGGGAGACAACTTCAAGCTCCTGCAGAAAGGACTTCAATCGTTTACAGCAGCTGAAATCAAAAGGGAAGAGACAAGGTTGTATATAGATAAGGAGATATTGCAGGGCTACTCTGAGCAAATGCTGCAAAACCATGAGAAGATGGTTCTCAACGTGGAGAAGCGTATTAAGTTCTATGGTACTCGCAGCCGAAGAATCATCTCTGAGGTCATGTCTGGGCAGCAGCGATAGATCCCCGAATGGGATGAGAAGTCGGTTAGTGAAGGCAGTGGAAGCGATAACTCACCGGCCTAGCCAGACGACGACAACCAAAGCCAAAGCATGAAGTCTCAGGATGTGCTGTCGTACATGATGGACAGTCGCAGCAACACCAACAACATGGCTCGTTTTCGGAATAACTATAAAGTGCAGAAGGGGGAAGTGAAGCGGGAAGGATACTTCAGGACATGCGAATACTGCAAAAACATTTCACTGAGGTGCGTATGCAAGCAAGGAACGATTATAGCTTCGCCGAAGATCGACAGGTTATTCTCAGTGTAAGTTCAAGCACCGAATCATAACTCTTCGAGAACTCGTTACAGCCGGCAGCCACCTGCAACAGTCGAAAACGAAGCCTCATTGGCTGTTGAACACCAATTGTAAACTACCAGTAACTCAGCCCATACTACAGCAGCATCGAAGACTACTTTAAGCACCACAACATTCCCCAGCAGTTTCCACGGACAAAAAAACTCGCGCAGATTTTAGCGCAGCAGATTCGAGTGCCAAACCACCTTGAAAATGTGGTATCAATCAAGAATCGCTAGAAGCTTCCTGCATTCTGGCGTGAGATTCTTCCTCACGCGGCGGTAGAACCAGAAGAAGGGGAAACACTGAAGCTCAGGTATCTCCGACTTCCACCAACCAAACAAGAACTGGAAGTGGCTTATGAACAGGAAGCAGGAGCGAGAATTGACATTGAACATCCTCTGCCACCGGCCCAGGGTCAGAATAAGAAGGTGCCACCCAGTGTATTCTCGTGCGATATCTGCAAAATATCTTTCGAGTTGATCCTGTAATGCGCATCGTTGGTGGCATCTAATCCAGAAACCGACAAGGTGCTTGGAATTGTGTACTCGATCAGCAACGAGAAGTCGTCAGTAGAGGCAACAGGGCTCATCGGCATCACCAAACACTTCTCGAAGGTTAATCCTTCTGCATGTTCAGCCCTCAACGATATTGTACTCGTCAAAACTGAAAAGGAACTCCTGATGTTCTTCGCGCTGATGGTATTCAAATTCGATCCGGATTGCCTGATAAGTTATGACCAGGAAAAGAAAGGGCTGTACTACCTGGTTAACAGGGCATCTTCTCATGGAATGAACTACTGTGAAATGCTGAGTCGCTGCCAGTTGGAACTCGACTACCTCTACGAAGTGGTCGTGTTCACCGACTTCGAGCTCCTTAAATCAACTTTTCTGACACGATAGGCGCTGGTAAGACATGAGTAGCACCGTGTCGCGAGCAAAGCTGTTACTGAGGAGTCCCTTAAACGGCTAATTGCCAAGATCGAATAAAAGAAGAAACGAAGGCCTGTGTTTCGAAGGAAGTATAACTTCAACATCACTGTCCGAGGCCGTGTCGTGCTGAACCTGTTTCGCATATACGAATTCGAACTGAAGCTGAAGAGCTACAGCATTGAGGCAGTTGTGAAACACCTCTTCGGAGAGCAGCTGTACGAAATTAGTGACCGGAATATGCACGAAGCACTCAGTAAGAGCCCGTATCCTGTCATCGAATATCAACTACTACGGATCAATATGATAGCCAGGATCATAGTCCGCCTGAATGTGCTCACAGCTGTCATCGAAAAATCCAAGTTATATGGATGCAATTTCGAATCAATGGTAGTATGATCACTGACTCAGCTCGAACGTGGGAGTCAATTCAAGATCGAGTCTATCATGTACAGGGTTAGCCGCCTAAACGGCTATCTACTTCTGTCCTCCACCAAGCTGCAAGTGGCAGAGCAAAGCGTGCTTGAATGCAGACCCTTGGTGTTGGAACCACCCAAACAATTCTACTCGGAGTATCCCATTATTCTAACATAGCCCAGTCTTGGTCTTTGACTTCCAATCATTGTACCCGTCAGTGATGATTGGGTACAACCTCTGCTATACCACCTGTCTCGGGTCTCTCAAATAACTCTTCAACCCTGACACCCGGCAGAAGAAATTCGGTGTACTCAAAGCCTGCAATATCGATTTCACGATGCTGAACTAGTTATTCGAGAGGCTGCCATAACAGGAATGTCTAAAGCAGCTCCAGAAGTACGTGTTCGTGACTCCAAACAAAGTGGCGTTTGTCAGAAAGAGTGTTCGTGAAGGCATCATCCCTCGTATTCTTCTGGAGTTTCTTATGTCCCGAATCATGATCAAAGATTCAGCAAAGCTCTATAACGACGACACCATCAAAAGACTTCTCAACGAGCGGCAAATAGCTATCAAACTGTTCATGAATGTTATGTTCGGCTATACTGGAGCTTCCTTCTCAGGGCGCATGCCCAGCAGTGAAATCGCTGACTCAGTTGTCGAGCTGGCTCGCTATTTGCTAACCAGCTCCATCGAAGACATCGATGGCAATCCAAAGTATGGCAGAGGAAAAGTTGTCTATGGCGACACCGATAGTATCTTCTACCATCTGAAAGGATACAGTGTAGAGCAAGCCTTCAAAATCGGGGAACAAATAGCCAAGGATATGACCAAGAAATTTCCGTATCCCGTAGAGTTGAAGTTCGAAAAGGTATACGATGGGTTGGTCTTGGTCTCCAAGAAGAGGTACTATGGAAAGTGCTTCGACAAGCTTAACGGAAACGCGAAATACGAAGGGAAGGGATTAGAGTGTGTGAGACGCGATGGGATTGACCTCACGTCGGAGCTGATGCGAGATACGCTGAATCTTTTGTTGGATACGAAGGACTTATCAAAAGTCAAAGATTTGTTGCTAGATGTCCTTGCAGATAGTCGAGCCGGCTTGCTGACAGAAGACAAGTACTGTTTTGCAAAGGAGGTTAAGATGTTGAAGTACAGTGAATCCTCCATGCCCTCGCACGGGCATGCAGCTCGGCAACTGACCCGATTGGATCCTAACCTCAACCCAAAGTATGGAGAACGAATGAAGTACCTGGTGACGAAGGGATAGACATCAAAGGTAAGGGACAATGTTGTCCCGATGTATGTCTATCGTGGTCAGCCCCTAAATTATGAATACTACCACGAAAAGATGATAATGCCTGCCCTGCAACGGTGTTTTACATCTCTTGCCAATCTCAACGACTGGCTTGCCGATACCCCCGTGAGGTACAACCCAGCCAGCAAGCACCACTTCGCAGTTCAGCTATGCAAAGTGTGCTGTAAACCCAGCAAGGATAAGTACGTATGTGACGGGTGTATCGACAGCATGGACTCAACAATCAACCATTTAAATAATCAGCAAGACGAAACAACGCTAACTTGTATGCTCTGTGTCGGCGATAGTTGGATATCGCCACCGTTGGACCCCAGCAGCATTGATCGGTGTGTAGAATGGAACTGCTCCAACCTATACCGCCGAAGGATGACCAAGAGACGCTATGAGGCAGTTATGCCTGGATTGCTCCTGCTGCGAACTGCCCTACTCGAATTTAATAGCTGACCAAGTGATATTATTCAGTCTGGAACACTGTCAGTAAGTGGAGCGACCGAGGGCGCCACCTCTACCGCTAATATAAGAACTAACGGTAAAGCTTTGAAGGGGAGTATTCAAGAAGTTGTCGATCCTACAGCTCATCAGATGTGAGTACTAGCCAACTTCCTGACAACGTTTCAGGATATTCGTAGTTTATCCAACGAAGCGCAGGTAGGAGCCTATTTGAATGAGCTCTGAATGATCGTACTCCGGCTCTCCAACGATTTTATTGTCAAGGAAGAGAAGAAGCCGGTCAGTAATCTGCCTCACAGTAATAATGTTCGCTTCAATGGAGACATTTCGGTGCAGTTCACTATTGTACCTTTCGTGGTACTATCGCAACACATTCTTCATGCGTTGCTGCTTATCGTTGTACGGGTCTGAACTGATGTTTACCTTCGCCTCGAGTTCCTCCAACATCTGGAACAGCCAGTTCACAAAGTAATCTGTTTGGCGCAGGGCAGCCACTCTCACGTTCTGGTTCATCATGCTTATGGTCTTGTAGAGTAAACGACAGTAGTGCAGCAGGTGAAGGCTCTGGTCGAAGCTTATCGGCTGGCTCTCGGTGACTCCTGTCGTCATTGACGACATCGAGCTTATCATGGGTTTTACTTGTTCGAAGTCGGGAGTGGTATAGATCTGCGTTCCCGGTTCCCTTCCAACATTCACCATATCCTCTCGAAACCGTTTAAGCTACTGAACTGACCCCTTATTGAGAAGTGGATTGGTCGGAACCCTGAGAGCTTGTTAACTTGAAAATGGTTGCGTGGTGGTGGTTGTTGTTATTATTCTCTGTCCGTTGGGAGACACGCTTTCCTGTCTTTCTACCCTCATCACAAGCTGTGCGGGGGTGTTAGCAGCATTCATATGATAGTTTCCTCGAGGCGTGCTGTTGATTTGCGGCTGGGCATATGACATGCCACTTGTCTCGGGCCTAGGACTTCCAAGCACCTTAAACTTCTTAGTGCTGTCCGATGAGGAGTCGCGTTGGTTTTGTGGAAATCTTGATGGTGGTTGGAAGCGGATTTGGCTTGACTGATTGTTTGAGATTGAGTTGCTTCGTTTAGTTGTTTCAGCTTGCAAAGCTACAAGATCGCGGCTTGCTGGATTACTAGTTGGTCTGTTTATTTGCCTCTGCACTCCAAGCTCCCTCATGATGCGTTGCATGTACCGGTGAGACTCTATTTCTAAAGCTCCTATTCGCTTCGTTTCATCGACTTCTAAGCACCGCATAATAAGATCTCGAAGATCCTCTGGCACTGATGCTTTAAACTGTCTCGGTTGGATAGGCTTTACAACATTGGCCTTCAGTTCAGCTTCAGCATGACAGAAGCCTAAAGGTGTATCACCATG
>ERZ724508.2084-NODE-2084-length-10887-cov-6.997138_pt1 | contig 10887 bp, 3 predicted proteins | sample MGYA00376041_ERZ724508 | MGnify/ENA primary metagenome ERZ724508 (study PRJEB28724, sample SAMN07190887) | wastewater metagenome | isolation source: effluent of sewage treatment plant in Hong Hong | place: USA: Christiansburg, Virginia | collected 2016-03-01 ... | reverse complement strand
TATCAATACGTAAAGGCGCAGGCTGTGTCAATTGCAGCATATCCGTTCGGATATAGCATCCTGCAGCATCGCTTATATTAGCTCGCTGACGAGCTGGAGATGACAAACCAGATAAGGTGAACAAGGTATCTTTGGTATTGCCCGTGTTCCATTGTATGTGATAAGGTGCTGTACCGCCTTGAGGAAGGACCTCTAAACCTCCATTGCTGTATGTAGCACAGGATGGTGAAATGATGGTATCACTATAAGAAAGGTTGCAACCAGGTGCCTGAGCAATCGTGATAATAAAATCTTTAAAAATAAGGCTGGCACCCAACGCAGGTTTTGAACAAGCACTTGGATAAGGAGACCTATCACTTTGTACTATCCTTAACCGTGTTTTACCACAGACCGCATTGGAAGGAACTGTTATCGTGACATCATTATATCGGTATGTACTCGCAACGGTAGTATGATATAATTCATTGTCTTCGTTAAAATACCCATCGTTATTATAATCAATAAATATTGATACTAAAGGTAAATTAATTGCTTGAATATAATATGAGGTTTCAATAGTACCCAATTGTAACTGGTACGACTGACCCTGTTGTAAGGTTGTTGTCCAACTACCCGTATCTGGTAAGACGTTTTTATATTCAAGCAATAAATCTGTAATTGTATCTGGATGAAAATGGAGTGTATTGAGATCCAATACAGAATAAAAAAAACCAGCATCTAAGCCTCCCATAGTTTCTTCACTCCTGCAATAATTAACTATTTTTTCTTGTTGTTTTGTATAAAAGGAATAGTCATTACAAACAGTAGTATCTCCCGAAGGATGAATGGTATGAATACGCAAAAAATATTTTTGTCCGCCAGCTAAGCTATCTAATGGTAGATTTACCAAACCAAGTACCGTATTAAAATTAGTAACAATACTGTCAGCATAAAGACCCTTTTTATACAAATCCATACTTATTTCGTCGGCACCTAGATACACATCAAAACGCAAACTATCCCGCATATCACTGAACCACCAAACTCGATCGGATGTTAAAAGCGTATCTCCTTGTAGTTCTTCATAATCGTTTGCAGCATAAGCAGAGTCCTTATAATTGCCCAAATTTGGATTCCAGCGTATCGGAACGGGACACATAAAGTTGGATATCTTTGGAAGATAATTTATAGTATATAATTTTTGATTTACGGAAGCGGGCATAATAGTATCCCCAAGAATTCCATATTTGTAATTACCATTGGTATAAGATTGTGCTGTCTGAAACCAAGCATTTGAATTAAAACCAGTACCATAAATGTAATGGGTCTGATCTGTACCATATCGTTGCATGATGCTTGCGTAGGTATCTATAATTGGATTATTTGTATTATTTGTAATGTATTGAACATAGGGATTGATATTTATTTCACCTGTTTGCCTCAATTCAAAATTAGTACTAATAAACATCTGATTCCCACCTAGAGAGGCAATGCTTATAAGTGAAATGTATAATCTGCGTTCCCCTTCAAATCCTCCTTTATAAATATAGATATATACTTGACCTTGTAAATCCAAATTTTTACCTGGATATAAACCAGAGATTAAGTATTTATTTTTATTAGTAAAAACAGTATCCGTAGCTGTTTCAATCAGTGTGTCTGCATATACCGTCATGCCCCCTTCCGAAGATTTACCCAACACAATATATCCTTTGGAATTTAAAGCAAAAATATCAAATTCCTGTCCTGCATAGGGAAATTTAAATCCAATCGGAATCCCCTGAATGTGTTTGGACGACGGTATGTTTTCCAATACATAACCATCTGTTAAAAAAGTTGTATATGCAGGATAGATTAGATAAAATGGATTACCTGCTTGAATCATTCCTGTAACTTCAAAATTAGAATTTGCTATCGGTCTTACATTTTCCTGAATAACTTTATAAAAAGGATTTGCCTGTCCATAGCAGAATGCTATCGAAAGCAGTATATACAAAAAACAAAAAGTACTATTTCTAATCATTAAAAACATATTTGGTTCAATATAAATCAATTTTAAATACAGTAATATTAATTACTCATTTATATTTTATTTTAAAACACTCTACTTAACATAAGTTAATTAATTATTAAACAATATGTTACAACACACAAACTGCTCTTCAATACAAAAATAGAATTAGCTCACCTGCATTCATTATTTTGTATAATCCATCTTGTTATTTTACGATTAACTTAAATGTATTTCTGCTATTCTCCTCTTCTACTTTTACTATATACAAACCTGATGAGATGCTTGACAGGTTTATGAATTGTTGATTGGTGCTAATCCCTTCAAATATTTTTTTACCATCGCTGCTGTAAATGATTATTTCTGCAAATTGATTGATACCCGATATTTGAATGTAATCATAGGCAGGGTTGGGATATAAGACAAAATCTTCTTTAATATAATTTACGGTATCTCTATTAGAAAACACATACGTTTGCGGATCGCAGGCATTTTTATCTGTAGCAACAATGGTAAAATTGCCTTGGGAAACATCGGGTAAAAAAATAGTATCATTTACAGCATATAATGTATCTGTTTTATCTTCTGTAATCTTCGCACGGTAGGGTCTTGTACCACCACTAAATACAATAAACGCAGGCTTTGTTTGAAAAAATGTATCTACCTGTAAGGGCAAAGGCTGTGTCATTTGTAACATAGCCGTACGGATTGCACAACCAGCAGCATCTGTAATCGTAGCACGGTGTCTATCTGGTGCTACTAAGTCAGATAGAGTAAACAAAGTATCTGCTGAATAACCTGTGTTCCATTGTATGTGATAAGGTTCTATTCCTCCAGAAACCACTACATTTAAGAATCCGTTGCCATTTGTTGCACAGTTTGGTGTTACAATAGAATCCGAATACGAAAGATTACAACCTGGCGCTGCTGCAATGGTAATGGTAAAATCAGAAAAAAACGTATCTTCTGTAAGGCATGGATCTGGAAAGTAACAGTTATTACAAAACCTTCTTACAGCTATTCGCAACCTTGTTTTGCCCAATACTGCATTTTTAGGTATCGAAAATATAAGTGGCCTATATAAGGTATCGCTAATACCAAAGGTATGATTGTCATTATTATTATCTGGATGATCAAAAACGCCATCCTGATCGTAATCCATAAATACAGATACCATAAAAGATGTTGCTGGTAAATAATTCCATTTGGGGCAACTTAGTTGAAGTGTATACGCTTGTCCTTGTTGCAAGGTAGTTGTCCAACTACCCGTATCGGGAATACTTGTTTGATAGTACAAACCTAGGTAAGACTGATCGTAATCTAGCTTATAATGTAGGGTATTCAAATCTAAAAAACAATCGGTAAATGCTTCATTTCCTTGCTCAAAAATATAGTCATCGGTTCGGCAATAATTTTTAGTTACTTCATTTGGTTTCGTGTAAAAAAACGTTGTGCAAACCGTAGTATCCCCAGATGGATTAATGCTATGGATTCGTAAAAAATATTTCTGGCTTGGCGCTAAACTATCCAGTTTCAGTTTTACCATCCCTTTCACAAAACTATAAAGATAAGGCTCTAAGGTATCTGACTCTAGACCTGCTTTATACAAGGGCATGCTTACTTCATCCGTACCCAAATATACATCAAAGCGTAAGCTGTCACGCATATCACTATACCACCATACCCTATCTGAGGTTTCAAGAGTATCTCCTTCCAGCTCCTCGTAATCATTGGCTATATAGGCTGAATCAGCATATACACCCGGTGGGTTCGCATGCCAACGAATGAGAATGGGACAGCTAACAGTTGATTTTACAGGCTGATAATAAATGATATACGTTTGTTGAGTTACAGGTGGTAAAATCGTATCTCTGAGTATACCATATTTAAAATCTATGTTCGATGAATATTTTTGTTGCGTATGCGACCAAGCATCTGAATTGTATCCAACTCCAAATAAATAATTATCTTTACCTGTACCATCTCGTTGGATAATCGATCCATAAGAATTAAAACTATTTTGGCCAGCATTATTTTGAATGTCAACTGAAGGTACTATATTCATTTCCCCTGTCTCTTTTAATTCAAAACTGTTTGTTGAAAATATAAATGCTCCATCTGTCAATCTCGTTGCATTGATTAATGATATATACAACCTTCTTTCTCCAATAAAGCCGCCTTTATACATACTTACATAAACGCTACCTGTAAAATCCATATTTTTACCAGCATATAATCCAGAGATTAAATATTTATTTTTTTGCGTAAAAACAGTATCCGTAGAAGACTCTATTAAGGTATCGGCATATACCGTCATCCCTCCTTCCCAAGATTTTCCTAATACAATATAGCCTTTTGCATTTATTGCATAAATATCAAATTCCTGCCCCGCATACGGAAACCTAAACCCAATTGGTAGCCCTTGAATATGTTTGGAACTTGTGATGTTTTCCAACACATAGCCATCCGTTAGAAAAGTAGTATAGGCAGGATAAATTGGATTATAGGTATTACCTACTCCTATGTTCAGAAAATTAAAATTATTGAAATAATCTGGTCGTATATTTTCTTGCGTAACCGTATAAAAAGGATTGGTCTGCGCATGGCTATACCTACACACACATAGTGCGAGTAAGAGAAAAAGGACCGTTACTTTTTTATCCATAGTTGGCGATAGCTAGGCGAATGTAAACATAATTTAGTACTTGATAAAAAAAACAGTATTAAGTAACCAATTATTAATTAACAAATTAACATATGTTAATTTGTTTTTCACTTTATAATCAGTTTAATCGTTTCACGTTGATTTTCTTCTTCTATTGTTACAAAATATAGGCTCGATGGAAGATTGGGTAAAAACAGCTGTTGTTGATTTGTGCAAGTTGTTTCAAATACGATTTTACCGTCAATACTACATATCTTTATAAATGCTTTATTCTTAATACCCGATATTTGAATATAATTTGTAGCTGGGTTGGGGTATAAAATAACTTTTGATTGTTGACCTATCGAATTTTCGATGCCTAATACTCCTTGATTAAATACATACGTTTGCGGATCGCAGGCATTTTTATCCGTAGCAACAATGGTATAATTGCCTTGGGAAACATCTGGTAAAAAGATCGTATCATTTATTGCAAATAGTGTATCTGTTTTATCTCCCCCAATCTCCGCTCGGTAGGGTCTTGTACCGCCACTAAATGCAATAAAGGCGGGCTTTGTTTGAAAAAACGTATCTATCTGCAAAGGCAAAGGCTGCGTCATTTGTAGCATAGTTGTGCGGATAGTACAACCAGCAGCATCTGTTATAGTAGCACGGTGACGCATGGGGGACGCAAGATTGGACAATGTAAAAGAGGTATCTGCTAGATTACCTGTGTTCCATTGTATGTGATACGGTTCTATGCCTCCAGAAACCACTACATTCAAGAATCCGTTACCCTTGGTTGCACAGCTTGGTGTTACAATAGAATCCGAATACGAAAGATTACAACCAGGCGCAGGGGCTATATTTATAATAAAATCTTTAAAACTAAGGCTGGCACCCAACGCTGGTTTTGAACAAGCATCTGGATAAGGAGACCTATCACTTTGTACTATTCTTAAGCGTGTTTTACCACAGACTGCATTTGAAGGAACTGTTATGGTGACATCATTATATCGGAATGTACTTGCAACGGTAGTATGATAAAACTCGTTGTCTTCGTTAAAATAACCATCGTTATTATAATCAATAAATATTGATACTAAAGGTAAATTATTTGCCTGAATATAGTATGATGTTTCAATAGTACCTACTTGCAACGGATAAGATTGGCCCTGATCTAAGGTTGTTGTCCAACTACCCGTATCTGGTAAGACACTTTTATAAAAAAGTAATAGATCTATTATTGAATCTGGATGAAAATGAAGTGTATTCAGATCTAATACTGAATAATCCCATCCCGCATCTAAGCCTCCCATAGTTTCATCACTCCGACAGTAATTTATTATTTGTTCTTCTTTTTTTGTATGAAATGAATAGCCATTACAGACTGTAGTATCTCCCGAAGGATGAATCGTGTTAATGCGTAAAAAATATTGCTGGCCTCCTGCTAAACTATCTAATGATAGATTTACCAAACCAAGAACTGTATTAAAATTAGTAACAATAGTGTCTGCATATAGTCCCTTTTTATACAAGTTCATACTTATTTCATCTGTACCTAGATACACATCAAAACGCAAACTATCTCGCATATCACTAAACCACCAAACCCGATCAGAGGTTGAAATCGTATCTCCCTGAAGCATTTCATAATCATTCACCAGATATGCAGAATCTCTATATACACCGGGATCATTGACCACATAATGATATGCAGAATCTATATAGCTACCAGGAGGATTCGGATTCCAACGTATCGGTACTGGACAATCAAAATTAGATGTTTTGGGGAGATACGTAATCGTATATGGATATACACTGACTTGATTCGGGTTTATGGTATCCCGTACTATACCATGTTTGTAATCTGTATTGTTATAGGAGTGCTTAATATCAAACCAGCTATTTGTTGTGGCACCTGTTGTATACATATAATCTGTATAGTCTGTGCCATAACGCTGCATATAGGAGCCATAACTATTTAATTTATCATTTGTATTATTAAAAAGTATCTGATTGTTCGTTCTTATCGTAATTTGGCCCGTTTCTTTTAATTCAATAATATTACCCAAATTAATAATGGACCCTCCGTCCACTACTTTTGAAGAACTGATTACAATAAGCAATTGTCGCCCTCCCTCAAAGCCTCCTTTACTGATTAGAAAAGATACATCTCCTTGCAGATCCATATCCTTGCCTGTATACAAACCCGAAATAAGGTATTTGTTTTTATCTGTAAAAACAGTATCGGTGGCTGTTTCAATTAACGTATCCGCATACACCGTCATACCTCCTTGATTTGATTTACCCAATACAATATATCCCTTTGCATTGATTGCATAGATATCAAATTCCTGACCTGCATACGGAAAATTAAACCCAATGGGAAGTCCTTGAATGTGCTTGGAACTTGTGATATTTTCCAACACATAGCCATCTGTTAAAAAAGTTGTATAAGCAGGGTAAGTGGGATTATAGGTATTGCCTGCACCTGCACCGGCAACTACGAAATTAGAATTAGCTAAGGGTGCTACATTCGATTGCGTAACCGTATAAAAAGGATTGGTTTGCGCATGGCTATACCTACACATACATAGTGCGAGTAAGAAAAAAATAATCGTTACTTTTTTATCCATAGTGGGTGATAGCTAGGCGAAGTTAAACATATTTCATACATTAATACAAAAAAATGTATGAAGTAACCACTTATTAATTAACAAATTAACATGTATTAATTGCTTTTTTACTTTATAATTAACTTACATATTTTCTTTCTATCTCCCTCAACTATTCGAACCAAATACAAAGCGGCTGCCATGTATGGTAACGTTATTATTTGGCTGTTGCTACTAATGCCTTCAAATACTTTTTTACCATCGCTACTGTAAATGGTTATTTCTGCAAATTGATTGATACCAGCAATCTGAATGTAATCGTTGGCAGGGTTGGGATATAATATAAAATCTTCTTTCTTCTTAGCATCATTATCAATAGATATATCTTGTAAAGTAATATCACAATTGTCCGAATCAAAAATTGATAGTTTATAGGTGCCAGAAGTAAGAATATTACCTAGCCAAACAGTGTCTGTAATATTAGATACACTCAACATTGTGTTACCTGAAATAGTCATTCGATATGGAGACTTTCCTCCATGTAAATAGATCCATGAATTGTATGTACTTTTATCTATATCATAATTAAAGTCTGTTTGTCGAATTGCAATTATAGAGGTATCTGAATAACAAGCCATTGAAGTTTTCATATATGCCCATATTGTATCCGTTAATGATGTAGGTTTAAAATGGATTGTATTATTGGTATCAATAATACGTTGCTGTTGTTGCGAATACCATATAGTACTGGAATCGCTAGAATTAAGTTCTATCTGCTGATTAGGATTACAAACAGTTATAAGACTATCTGTTAGTGGTTTTACGGATGTATTGCGTTTAAATTCAAACTCCTGAATAGAACTGGCACATTGGGGATTTTGGTTTACAAAAAATATATTCACTATAGTATCAACCAAGTTAGGCATTGTAAATACTAAAGAATCTCCAATTTCAGATTGTCGGTTTAAACCATAAAAAAAGAAACCCGTAATGTTAGGATTCGTAACATAAGGCTTAATAGTATATGTATTACCAACACATAAAAATGGAGGAATTTTTGCTCTTGGTATTGGCTGTTCTGTAATATCAAAATCGAGTGTTGCATTTGCGCACATTAGTTTATCTTTCACTATTACTGAATAGTGCCCTGCTGTGAGTTTATCCCTATACGTTAAAAATGTATCCCGATTAATATCACTCCAATGTATCGTTGTAAATTGATTTGCATTTTGAAGAATGATCGGTGCGTGGCCCAACGCTCCCATACTATCACATCCTATGTTTGAAACATAGCCTAGACTTGCAGAGGATTTTGTCCAATGCTCATAATAATCCTGCCTGCAATTGTATTTATCCTCAATGATAATATTATTATTTGCATTATAAGGTAATTTAACTGTTATGGTTTTGTCAGACCATTGCGTGCGTAAAATTGTATCATTATTTATCAATGCCATTACATAATTTATGTCTGAAATCGTTGAAAGGACTTCAATATCAGCTGTGGCACTATCACAAGATGCAGTTGGTGTATAGGTTACTTTTGTTTGCAATAATCTCTTATGAATGGTATCTGAATAAATTTTGCATCCCAGACTATCTTTAACAAGGAAATTATAAGCACCGATTTTTGTTAAAGGGAAATATTCGTATGGCCCCCATGTATAATCCATCTCTTTAGGAATTTTTTTTTCATATGTGCTTGACCCATCCGTCCATTGAACGGTATAGGGTGGCTTACCTTTCCATATCATTATAGCAAAACTTCCATCATTGCAATAGCTTGGCAACGGATAGCCAAATAATACATGTAGCGAATCCGTATGCTGCCTACTTACTAAGGCAGAGGTATTCAAAGTACATCCTTTATTATCGCTTATGTTAATGGGATACAAACCGAGTGTGTCACTTACGATAATGCTATCGTTGGTTTGGTATGTTTTATTATTCAGTGTAATTTGGTATGGCTTCTGTCCGCCACTAACATGTACTTCAATATTGAAGTTATTACAGGATCTGCCATTGGAATATACCTTTGTTGTATGTGTTAAATTGCTACAGCCTTGCGGTTTGGTTATTTTTAATTCATATACACCTACATCTGTTGTTGCAAATACTCGACCATTGCTCGTTTCAACCACGTCTGTCATATACTCAGGAGCACGTGCATCAATTTTTTCCCAGCTGTTGCCTTGGTCTACAGACGTTAACAGAATATCCCCTTTTACTTCGTATTGCGGCACTTGACCACCAGGTGCAATAGCGTATAAGCGCCCAGCGCCTGAACTTCTAAAACCGCCTTCTAGAGCAGTTCTATTATAAGGATATGTATTATTAGGGTTAGCATTTGTCATGGCCAACAGATTAAATGATCCGTTTTGAAGCAAATAAAAACGTACTTTTGTACTGGTTGAATCTATACCTTTCTTTGTAAGTTCAGATATTCGGACAATTACATTTCCTTCCTGATCTGTATTGAATCGGGTTTTAGGATAATATGTACTATCTCCAAAATAATATGCTGGCAAAGTAACTTTCTGCCAGGAGACAGCTTCATCGTCTGATTTATAAACAATATCTTCATTCGCCGTTCCATTGCTGGTTACGTATAATGAATTTCCTTGCTGAAAAAGTCTATATAATTTAGTTACAGCGTCTAACTTAGTCCATTTGCAGATTGAAGGATCGAATATCAATACCACTGTCATATCTTCTTGTGATCCATCGGGGTTGGGCACAGCACCAGTCATATAATATCTATTTTTATGAAAGGTAATATTACCTGTAATATATGCATGTATATGATCAAAATTATCACCATCGCATATAGCCACTAGACTATCCAATCCCTTATCATATTTGAGTAATTTTCTTCCTGGCATTGAAACCCAACCACCGCCAGGACCAGACCAACTTAAGCTGACTGCCTCTCCTTGATTTACTGTTTTTCTAAAATTAAAAAGTGTATCAGAACTTGCATACCACTGATATCTTCGGTATTTATCTGCAGCATTATATATCAATAAACCATCCCTCGCATACAAGGAAATTGGAGCAAATCCTGAATCAGGCATTTCCGGAAAAAGAGTTGATTTCTCCCAATAGTAAGTTTGACCATATATATTGCAGGTAAAAAAAAACATGCATACCATAAAAGTAATCCTTCGTACATTATATGTTAAGGAGGTCAATTTTATATATTGGTATATTTTAAATATTTGATGGATATGTTTCATTAAAATAGTTGTTATTATTATACTATATACAATAAATAGTATTAAGTAACCCACTATAAATTAATAAATTAACTTATGTTAATTTGTTTTTTACTTTATAATATGTTTAATCGTTTCACGTTGATTGTCTTCTTCTATTTTAACAAAATAAAGACTCGCTGGAAGATTCAGTAAAAACAGCTGTTGTTGATTTGTGCTTGTTGTTTCAAATATTCGCTTAATATTAATTTAGGTATAGTGGGAACATTATCGTTCAAAAAACAAACTCTGACTAAAAAATAAATTATATAAAGCAATACAAGATAAACGCTTATTTAAATGAAATAACTTTTGGTGATTAAAGTGGGGTCAGGTAAAAAAGCTGGGGAGTAACTGATAAAATATTAACTTTACAGGTAT
>ERZ724508.2080-NODE-2080-length-10894-cov-4.313774_pt1 | contig 10894 bp, 13 predicted proteins | sample MGYA00376041_ERZ724508 | MGnify/ENA primary metagenome ERZ724508 (study PRJEB28724, sample SAMN07190887) | wastewater metagenome | isolation source: effluent of sewage treatment plant in Hong Hong | place: USA: Christiansburg, Virginia | collected 2016-03-01 ... | reverse complement strand
TAACGATTAAACCACATTGTGATAGCCTGTAACATACTGTAACAATCCGTGATAGTGCGCCAAGCCCATGTCAATGGCCTGCCCGGATGTGTGCCTGTGTGCGTGTGCATACGCGCGTGAGCAAGAATCGTGCCAGTGTGTGTAAATGATGGTAGTAACTGATTCGTGTGCGCTGATGCACACCTAATGAATAATGAGGCTGTAACAAAAGTTGATGTGCTTATAATTTAATCACGACTCACAAGGTGTAGATTTAAATGAAACATATTGAAACAATGTGATGCTGCGGTGCAGCACAGGACACAAGATATAGTGTGTGCAGATGCAGCATGACACTAGGCTAAACCAAATATCGCCGCCAAGGTGTCAAGCAGAAGATTTATAGGGGGCGATGACCAAAGCAGGGAGAGGCGCTGTAATGGCCCAGCCAAGGGCAAGACAGGCAATGAGGTATAATGATACCACAAAGGAATATGATCAAATGTATCTAAAGACGATTAACATAGTCGTATAAACCAAAGGTATAGGAGTGTCATAAATGCAACATATACCAATGGTTTAGGACTGTAAGCATGTGCTTATGAGGTATTAGCACACAAACGATAACACCTTCAAGGATCGCAAGGTGTATACATAATGGAATTGCACAGGGCAAAAGGCTTGGAGGGCCATGCAGGGGGTCTGGGGGTGGTCTTGTTCTTAGAGAAATGCACCTTAAAATTATCTCAGAGAAAATACAGCAATCCTAACCAAGCTCTACACAAGGCATACCACGAAGCCCCTTCATAGTATTCCTTAGAGTGTATGCTTAGAGGAATCCTATGAGACTATACTTTGTGTACTACGTAAGTTAATACCTCTTATTCTTTCAGAAGCTACCACAAAGCCTACCTTAAGGTATATACCTAAGATTCTATAGTATACATTTATAAGATATACTACGTAAGATACTAGCTTAGAGCTAGCTATAAGTAATACCTTATAGTATATATGTACTCTTCTGTCGAATTTCAAGAGGGAGAGAGCATTTATTTTATAAATATTTCTTTCTATAGATATTAAGTACTTAGTTATTTTGTCTAGTTCCTGCTAAAGATTTATCTTGACTTTAGGCTCACATTATGGTACTGTTATTAGATTGGAAGTTCAAGCAAGGAAACCGTACCTTTGTCTATCCTCACCTACAAAGACCTCTACAACTCTAGGAACAACATGCTCCTCAGGGAAATCTTCTGTGAACACAACCCTGACTCCCTGTTGACTCTAGACAAAAATGGTAAGGAAGGCAAGGTATGCCTCTTCAAGCTTTACATGGCTCACTCTGTCGATGATCCCTCAGAGGTTACCTTCGCAGAGGAAGTCTTTGGAGACCTCTTCTTCTGGCAGACTCTAACCGAAGCTTCTTTCTTCCAGAGACATATCCAAGAGTGGAGATTCCTTGCAGCCACCAAGCGTAAGCAAGCTGCCTTCAAGTCAATCATCAACGAAGTAAAAGAGAACGGTAAGTCCAGCTTCACTGCGGCCAAGTACCTAATCGAAGAACCATGGAAGACTGGTAATGCCATGGAGCGTCGTAAGAACAAGAAGATGGTCTCTGAGTCTGCTGAAGCTGCATTCAATGACTCCACTATTCAATCTGATGTCAAAAGACTTAAGGATGAAGGATTAATCAACTAATGGAATACGTTGCTATTGGTTTTGTAGTTCTAGTAGTCGTTATCGTAGTTGTTGGTTTTGCTATCCTCAGTTCTGTCAAATGGTACTAATTAATGTCTGTCAAGAGTCTGATTCAGGAAGTTAGAGAAGCTGCTGAAGCTGACCTTCAGTTCTTCATCAAACTGATTGCTCCAGAGCAGGTTCTTGGTGCTTGTCATGAAGACGTAATCAAGTGGTGGTGCCGGGAGGACGCTTCTAGCCACCAACTTCTACTCTTCCCCAGAGACCATCAGAAGTCTCGTCTAGTGGCCTACAGAGTTGTCTGGGAACTGACCAGAGACCCTACCCTTAGAGTCCTCTACATCTCTGCTACGTCTAACCTTGCTGAGAAGCAACTTAGCTTCATGAAGTCTCTGATGACCTCTGATATCTATCGTCGTTATTGGCCTGAGATGGTCAACGTAGACGAAGGTAAGCGTAAGAAGTGGACTAACTCTGAAGTCATGGTAGACCATCCCAAGCGTGAGCAGGAGAAGGTAAGAGACCCTTCCATCTTTACTGCTGGTCTTACCACCACAATTACTGGTATGCACTGTGACATCGCCGTAATGGATGACGTGGTGATCTATGAGAATGCCTACTCCAAGGAAGGCAGAGAAAAGGTCAAGAGCCAGTACTCCCTTCTGTCGTCCATCGAAGGGGCTAATGCCCGTGAATGGGTTGTAGGCACCAGATACCACCCTGCTGATCTCTACTCTGAGCTAATGACTATGACTCAGGATTCTTACGATGAAGAGGGTGATCTGGTCGGCTCAGAGTCAATCTACGAAGTCTACGAGAAGGCTGTAGAGACCAGAGGCGATGGAACCGGAGAGTTCCTGTGGCCCAAGCAACAAAGAAAAGATGGCAAGTGGTTTGGCTTTGACCAGAAGATTCTTGCCAAGAAGCGGGGACAGTACCTAGATCGTGGGCAGTTCAGAGCACAGTACTATAACGACCCTTCGGACCCGGATAACGTTCCTGTTACCAGAGACAAGTTCCAATACTATGAAAGAAAGTTCCTAAGTCAAGAGAACGGCTATTGGTATTTCCGTGGTAAACGCCTTAATGTTTTTGCTGCGGTAGACTTTGCCTTTAGCCTGTCCAAGAAGGCCGACTACACCGCTATCGTGGTTACAGGCATAGATAGTGAAAACCAAATCTACGTCTTGGACATTGATCGCTTTCGTACTGATCGTATTAGCGAATATTTTGACCATCTCCTACAACTCTCAAATAAGTGGGGATTTAGAAAACTTAGAGCAGAGGTTACAGTCGCTCAAGCCGTTATTGTCAGACAACTGAAAGAGATGATCAGAGACAACGGCCTAAGCATCTCTATTGATGAGCACAGACCACAAGCCAAGAGTAAGGCAGAGAGAATCCTAGCCATCCTTGAACCTCGCTATGACATGGGGAACATCTGGCACTACAAGGGCGGTGAATGTCAGACACTGGAAGAAGAACTCTCTACTCGTAACCCAGCCCATGACGATATCATTGATGCCTTCTCTAACTCCATTGATATCTCTGTCAAGCCATCCAAGAACATCAACTCAGAACGTAAGTCCAGCATTGATTGGTCTCAGTTCAAATTCCGTGGAGCTAATGCAGCATAATGGCCCCTAAGCCCAAACCAAAGAAGCTAGTAGCCAAGATTGATATTGAGCCTAGCAGAATCACTAAGAAGATGTCCAAGACTCCTGTCTACAATGGGGCACAGGCCCGTGAAGCAGCCTCAGGTGGACCCTACAAAGACCCCAAGACTAAACGTATCAAACTATTCCAAAAGCAGTATAAGGCATAATGGCAGGTACAGTCCTAGACATCGAGAGCATTATCCATAGCGATATTCTGGGGACAGAGATTGCTAACAAGTGGATGGAGTGGAATAGCTACCGCTCTAGCTGGATCGAGCAAAAGAAAGAACTCCGTAACTATCTCTACGCCACGTCTACCAAGACGACTGGCAATGCTCTCTTGCCTTGGTCTAACACTACCACTACTCCTAAGCTGACTCAGATCAGCGATAACCTTCACGCCAACTACATGGCTACCTTGTTCCCCCAGAACAAATGGATGAAGTGGGAAGCTCTGGATAAAGAGTCCGGTACCAAGCTCAAGAGGGATATTATCCAAGCCTATATGGATAACAAGATCAGACAGTCTAACTTCATTACTGTCGCCTCCAAGCTTGTCCAAGATTATATCATCTACGGTAACTGCTTTGCTACTGTAGAGTTTGAGAAGTCCTTCCGTAAGAAGAAGAATGGTGATCAGGTACTGGACTATGTAGGCCCTAAGCTGGTTCGTATCAGCCCTTATGATATCTGCTTCAATCCTACTGCTGCTTCCTTTGATAAGACCCCTAAGATCATCAAGAGCATCATGACCCTTGGTGAAGTCAAGAAGCTTATTGATGACTCTGGTAATACTGCCTACCAAGCTGTCTTCGACAAGATGGTCTATGCCCGTAATGCTGTCAAAGGTGGCGATGCTGATGTCTCTAAAGGTAACGCCTATACCGCCGATGGCTTTACTGACATCAAGAACTATTATGATTCCAACTATGTCGAGATTCTAACTTTCTACGGTGACATCTACGACTATAGCAACTCTCTGCTTCTCAGAGATAGAATCATTACTGTAGTTGACAGAGCCTATATCCTAGAGAACGTAGAGCAACCTACTTGGTCTGGTAAGTCTCCTATCTTCATGGCTGGCTGGAGAGAGCGTCCTGACAACCTCTACGCCATGGGTCCTCTGGATAACCTTGTCGGTATGCAGTACCGCATTGACCATCTGGAGAACCTCAAGGCTGACGTGTTTGACCAGATTGCCTATCCCATCATGAAGATCAAGGGTGAGGTTGATGACTTTGACTTTGCCCCCGGCTCCAGAGCTTATGTTGGTGAAGAAGGTGATGTTAGCTACCTAGTGCCTGATGCTACTGCTCTCCAAGCAGACTTCCAGATCAGAACTCTTGAAGACAAGATGGAAGAGATGGCTGGTGCTCCTCGTCAGGCTATGGGTATCCGTACTCCCGGCGAGAAGACTGCCTTCGAGGTCCAACAGCTTCAGAACTCTGCCTCCAGAATCTTTGAACACAAAGCAGCCCACTTCGAGAGAGTCTTCTTGGAACCTGCCCTAAATGCCATGCTGGAACTGTCTACCCGTAATCTGGACATGATTGACAATATTGAGATCGTTGATCCTAACTCCGGTGTTACTGTCTTCCGATCTATCAAGAAAGAAGATATCTCTGGTAACGGTAAGATTGTTCCTATGGGTGCTAGACACTTTGCGGAGAAAGCCCGTAGAGTCCAGAGCCTGTCTACCCTCTGGCAGCTTAAGGCTACTGACCCTTCGGTAGCTGCCCACCTGTCTGGCAAGAAGTTTGCTCAGATTCTGGCTGAAGAGCTTAACGAACCTGATCTCTTCGGAGAGAATATCGCAGTCAAAGAACAGGCTGAGACTCAAATGGCTATGCAGGACCAAGAGGCCGATAGCATGGAACAAATGCAAATTGCAGCGGAGAATGGATTATAATGGCAAACCCTCAAGCAGAAATTAAAACAGCTAATATGAAAAAGCTGAGAAAACCCAAGACCTCTGGTAGAAAGCCTACTGTTCGTGATAACACTAAAGGTAAGCTAGCCATTATGGCAGCTAAGATTAAAAAGAAGAACTAATGTCTAGTATCAAGTGGACTAAGGCTGGTTACACTAAGGAAGAAGTCCTTAGGTTCATTCCAGCCCTAAACGCTCTTAAAGAAATCTTGGAGACTGACTACCTTAAAAAAGAAGCAGTCCGAGACTATTCCCCCGGTTGGGAATTTAAACAGATTGCAGTAAACGAATACAACTCGGTGCTGCAAGACATCCTAAAGCTCGTAACCATAGAGAAGGACTAAAATGCTTTTTGAGGACCAAACCAAGGGTCAAGACGGCAATCAGAACCAACCTCCTACTAACCCGGTGGACTGGCTGGCAAAGATTGTGGAAGTCAAGGGTGAGGCGTTCAAGGACCCTCAAGTGCTTGCTAAATCCAAACTGGAATCGGATACTTTCATCGGAGAACTTCAACGTCAAGTCGAAGAACTTCGTACCGAACTCAGCAAGGAAGAGTACGCTAAAAAGCTCTTGAATGAATTGCAAGGTAGGCGGCAAGACCCCAATGCGAACCTTGCACCGAAAGACGGGGAAACTAAACCGAGCGATACCAAGCCGGAACTTAGTGAAGATGTAATCAAACGCCTAGTCGAGCAGACGCTGACTCAACGTGAACAGTCTAACACCTCTACCCAAAATACGAGACTTGTGCAAGAAAAGCTACAGGAGAAGTACGGGACGGAGGCTAAGGCACATATTGAGAAGAAGGCGCAGGAACTAGGGATGAGCTTTGAAAGACTGTCTAGTCTTGCTGCTGAATCCCCCACTGCCTTCATGACGCTGATTGGAGAACCTCAGCCAGAGTACAAACCTTTGGTAAGTGGTACGATCAATACGTCTTCTAGCCAATACTCGAATGCTGCGGAGAAGGACTGGAACTATTACCAGAATCTACGCAGGACTAACAAGACACTTTACTTTGACCCCAAGACGCAACAACAAATGCTAAAAGATAAAATGCGCCTTGGCGACCGCTTTGGAAATTAAGGAGAAACTTAAATGAGTGGTATGACTACTGGAAATATGAGTCAACTTACTCGCTCGGAACTTTGGTCCTCGGAACTCAAAGAAATCCTTCGCGATGAGATGCAGGCTCAGAAATACGTCAAAATGCTTGACGGCTTCCCGGATGGTGACACGTTTACTATTCCGTCTATCGGCCAACTGCAAGTTGACAACTACGAAGAAGATACGGATGTTCTGTACCGTCCCATGGACACTGGTGAGTTCCAATTCACCATCACGGAATACCTGTCGAGTGCTTCGTACATCACCAACAAATCAAAGCAGGATGCCTTCTATTCTGCACAGCTTGAAGCTGCGTTTGTTCCCGAACAGGAACGTGCCATCATGGCTCACTTTGAACGCACCACGCTTGCTGCTGCTGAAGCTGGTATCTCCGCTAACTCTAACAATGCTATTGACTCTATCGAGCATCGTTGGGCTGGTGGTGGTTCTGGTGCGGTGATTACCGTCAATGACTTTGCCCGTGCTCGCTATGCACTGAAGAAAGCCAACGTACCGGACACTGGTCTGGTTGCTATCGTTGACCCTTCGGTCGAGTTCACGATCAACACCCTGACCAACCTTGTCTCGGTGGCTGATAACCCGCGTTGGGAGGGTATCGTTTCGACTGGTATTGCAACTGGTATGAAGTTTATCAAGAATATCTACGGCTTTGACGTTTATACGTCGAACTACCTTAAGGATATTACTGATTCGGCACTTCCTACTGCGGCTGATGCAAACGTTGACTTCTCTTCGGTCAACGGTAAAGCTAACCTCTTCTTCTCTGCTGCTTCTAACGTGATGCCCTTTGTTGGTGCATGGCGTCAGGCTCCGAAGGTTGACTTCGAGTACAACAAGAACAAGCAGCGTGATGAATATGTGACCACGGCTCGTTATGGCGTCAAGCTGTACCGTCCTGAGAACATGGTTAGTATCGTCACCAAGACTAACGTGTAATAGGAGGACAACTAGATGTCTTACACTAACGCTGACGGCCTTCGCGTCCTTACTAACGCGGACCAAGGTGCGGTTAAAACTCAAGGTACTGCTGTTACGGGTATGACCCAAGTCCTTGTGGTTGACCTCACGCTGACTAGTTTGGGTACTACCTTTACCTCGACCAACATCGACCTCAACAACCCGTTCATCCCGGCTGGTTCGCTTATCAAGCGCGCTGACCTTGTGATGACCACGGCAGCTACTTCCGGTGGTTCGGCTACTCTTACCATTGGAACCTACAACGCTGCTGGTTCGGCTATTGTTGCGGCTGGTATTGACTCGGCTGTTGCACTGACTGCTATTGACGCAATTGGTGAAACTGTCCGCTGTGACGGTACCCACACGACCACGGCTGGCTATATCGCAGAGAATGCCTATATCGGTGCTATCTACGGTACGGCTGTCTTTACTGCCGGTGTCGGTAAGCTTTACATCGAATACGTGAAGCTCTAATCTAACTAAAGGGGCAGCTTCGGTTGCCCCTTCCACCTTCTAGGAGATACCATGCCCCTTCACTCTGCCCTCACTGGAACTGATCTCCATGAACCTAAAGGCGTAGCTGCTGCTGCTGCCGGTAAGATTTATCTGTCTAACGGCCTTGGTGGTGGTTCTTGGGTAGTCCCTCCGTATACCATTAACGCAGTCATTGATGATGTCTCCACTGCCTCTACGATCTATATCCCTGTGCCCTATGCAGGTACTGTAACCAAGGTTGTGACTGTACTAGCAGGCTCTTTGACTACCGCTAACGCCATTGTGACTGTCCGTAATGCTGCTGGTACCTCAATGGGTACGTTGACTATTACTCAGGCTGGCTCTGCTGCTGGTGATGTGGATACTCTGCTCCCGGCCTCCAATAACACCTTTGTCAGTGACAGCAAGATTCAGATTGATACCGATGGTGCTTCTGACACCACCAGAAAGCTCTTTGTAACCGTCTATATCCAAGGTTCGTAATAATGAAGCGCACGTTGCTTTCCTTAACGCAGAGCATCCTAAACGACCTAGATAGTGAGCCTGTGAACAGCATCTTTGATACCGAAGAAGCACAGCAAGTAGCTTCTGTTATCCGGGATACCTTCTTTAACATTGTGGCCGCTAGAGATACTCCAGAGCATGATCAACTCCTGAAGCTTACTGCTCTGTCCGATGCTACTAAGCCAACCATCTTTACCTATCCTGAAAATGTCAAGGAGATTCGTATCTTTGAATACGATGGTAAGGAGGTCTACTGGAAAGACCCTCTGAAGTTCCTAGATAGTCTTCCTAGTGCTGACGATGCTGATGTCATTGAGTATGTAGACCCTACCTCTGGAATCACTCTAACGGCTAGAGACAATAAAGGACCTAGATACTACACCTCTTTCGATAACCAATACATCATCTGTGACAGCTATGACTCTACTGTCGATACTACCCTTCAGGAAAGCAAGAGCAGATGCTGGGGCACCAAGTACCCTACCTTTACTGTAGCAGATAGCTTTGTCCCTGATCTTACCGAAGTAGCTTTCCCCTATCTCCTTGCAGAAGCCAAGTCAGTGTGCTTCAGCATCTTTAAATCTGGAAGTGACCCTAAAATTGAACAAGCTAGCCGAAGACTCAAAAACGGAATCCAGAGTGACAGATTCAAAACCAAGCGAGACAATAAAAGAAATCTCTACGGTAGACGTTAATCAGGAACTACAGACAGCTAGGATTACCTCAGAGAAGCATAAAACAGAGTTTATTGTCTCCAAGCCTAGAGTGGCTAGATTCTTTGGTGTCAAGACAACTACTGGCTCTGTTCCTCTTAAGCTAGCCGGTAAGTATTCGTCCCTTGAATCCGGCATCAAAGCTGTCCAAGACTATATCAAAAACTCTAAAGAAACCTTTGCTGTAAAGTCTGATAGACTCCACGAAGAACGTCAACAGAGAAAAAATGCAGAACCTCAATCAAAGAACAGTTAATAACCTAATCAAAGGTCTTATTACTGAAGCCGGGGAACTTACCTTCCCAGAAGGCGCATCTATTGATGAGCTTAATTGTTCTTTGTCTAGAGATGGCTCTAGGTCTCGTAGACTTGGTGTTGCCTTTGAGGCTGGTAATGCTCTGTCCTCTTTTGATGTAGACCCTGCTGAAACCTTCACTGTAGGTCAGTGGGATAACCCCGGTGGTATCGCTGGACTAACTCTTATGGTTGTTCAGGTAGGCGGTACTCTGTACTTCTACAACAGCGGCAAGGCCCCCTACAGTGGTCAGTATATGGGTCTCTCAGTAAACCTTGTTCCCTATCAGATTGCTGGTAAGGATGTTACTATTACTCAGGTTCAGTTTGCTTCTATCGCTGCTGCTCTTGTTGTAGCATCAGAAGCTATGGATACTGTCTATCTAACCTATGACGGTGTGTCTATCACTGAGACTGCTATTGACTTCAGGATTAGAGACTTTGAGTGGATGTCTGATATCTGCAACCTTACTCAGAAGGTTCCTATCGGTGACGCTACTCCGGGCCGTAAGTACGATACTCTGAATACTGGTTGGACTGGTAACTCAGGTACTCCTAATGAAGATTTGTTTGGTGGTAATGGTTCTGGTGGTATTAGTACTTCCGGTGGGACTGGTACTACGGCTCTGTCTACCTATGCGGCTGCTAGAAGTGCTTATCCTCCTCTAACCCATCCTTGGTATAGTGGCAAGAACTCTTCCGGGGACTTCAGTGTTAGTGAATGGGAGAAGATTTACTCTGGCTCCAGCCTTATCGGTAACGGTCACTATATCCTAGACTTCTTCACCAAGGACAGAAACACTGCTGCTGGTATTACTGGTATTCCTACTGACGTAGAGCCTAGCAGATTCTCCACTGTGGCGTCTTATGCCTCTAGGATGTTCTACGCTGGTCTAGGCTCCGGTAAGAACTCTGGTAAGATTCTCTATAGCAGACTTATTGAGTCTCTAAAGGAGAGCACTAGCTGCACTGTGATTGGTGAGTGCTACCAGCAGAATGACCCTACCGCAGAATACTACAGTGATCTCCTAGAGACTGACGGTGGAGTTATCCATATTCCTGAAGCCTACAATATCAGGAAGATTTATACTCATAACCAGTATCTCTATATCTTTGCTGATAATGGTGTCTGGGTTATTTCTGGTGCAGACAATACCTTCTCTGCTTCCAGCTACTATGTCTCCAAGGTCTCTAACATTGGTATCTACTCGGTAGGTAGCTTTGTGGCTGCTGAGGGAGTACCATTCTGGTGGAGCAAGTACGGTATTCATACCTTTGCTTATGATGAAAGCTCCGGCTTCCCTATCGAACAGAATCTGTCTATTCAGACTGTTCAGACCTTCTGGGATGACATTGATACCAATGCCAAGAACCTAGTTACTGCTGCATATGATAGGGTCAACAAGCAAATCTTCTGGCTCTACCCAGAGAACGAAGAAGAAGACCTTAACAAGAAAACAAGAGTCCTCATTCTGGATATTCCTCTTCAAGCCTTTTACCCTTGGAAGATCGCAGACAACACTACCTATGCTATGT
>ERZ724508.2079-NODE-2079-length-10904-cov-5.920453_pt1 | contig 10904 bp, 11 predicted proteins | sample MGYA00376041_ERZ724508 | MGnify/ENA primary metagenome ERZ724508 (study PRJEB28724, sample SAMN07190887) | wastewater metagenome | isolation source: effluent of sewage treatment plant in Hong Hong | place: USA: Christiansburg, Virginia | collected 2016-03-01 ... | reverse complement strand
GCCTACATGAACGGTCATTTTTGCAAGACTGCAGCCCCAGAAGGTTGCATGCAGGGGACAAGAATTGGCAGGAAGGCATCGAAACTGATTTGGGTTTCCTCTTAACGCTCAATAGCTTTGAAGAGAAGCGGGAAACGAGGGATCGCTTTGCCCATCGCTTTCGAAGTCTGATGCAGATTCTGCAGAAGCTTATGGAGCAGGTCAAGCACCACCAAGCTAAGGAGCGATAGGCGCTGGAGTTGCTCATGGAAAGATAACAGAATTTGGAACGCGAAAGGAGTAAGCAATACCATGTACACCGAGAGACAACCACACAGGCTATTCAAACAACTGAGATCTGGGAAATGAGTACACTGCAAGAATTCATCAACGAGAAGACTCTCCTGTTGGAAAGTTAAGTAAGGCAAAACGAAGCCCTTGCTCACCAAATTTATCAATACAAGGAATTGTTGGAGTAGGAGAGGGGAAGCAGAGATACATATCGGCAGGATGCTGAAAGAGCCTCTACATAGCTCGCCAAGATGCGATCAGTGTTGTAGCCGTTGACTTAATAGATGGCACAGATGGAATTGCAGTACCGAACCCTTCAGCAGAAGCTGGAGAATCTGTGGAATACAGACATCAAAGACTGCGTAGAATAGCACACAAAGTCATACACAATAGAAATGAGACTGTCAATTATGCACATTATTGAAGCCATTCTGAGTAAGCTGGGTGTTGTCAAACCATCCTACACCAACAGTAAACCAAAACCGCAGAAATTTAAATTCCGAGTGGGAAAATTCAAGACTATTTAAACTCCCGACCTTTACTCATCGTTTGTTGAGGATGTCAATGATACCAAGGACGAGCTGACTGCAATTCGACAGAATCAGGAACTTGCACGTAAGCTAACTCAAAAAAGGCAGGACCAGACAACCATTGTATAGGATAACAGCGAGGAAGGGCAATCTTCACGGGTGGAACAGCTGAGAGAGGATGATGCGGACTGTACAAGCAAGGGCTCTATCTCTGATAACACTCCAGAGAAGGAGAATATCTCTCCAGCAAAACCCCGAAAGGAAGTGAGCAGCTCGAAGAAGAACAGCGTTATACCTCAGAAATCCTTACCAAAGCAGAAAGAATTGAATCAAAATTCAGAGACTGTCCGAATTAAGAAGAACAAGAAGGAATCAAGTATGTCGCAAACCGTCAATAGTTCGGGATTCGGAAACCAAACGGCTTCAAAGTACAAGCAACGTAATAACTATTCAAACCAAATGCGTGGAAGTAAGTACCATCGGGAGCTTCCAGGTGCATCGCTGCTGCGCAAGACTAATATTAATGTGGACATCGCTCAGCTACCTCCTGCCTATCCTTCCTTGGCGAAGAAGATTGATACTGAGCAGGAGACTCAAACAGAGAACCCCACCACCGAGGACACGGAAGTCAATACAGTTGCACCACCAGACCCCACCAGAGTCATACATTGTCAAACATTAGCTACCCAGACCAGCGGATTCTTTTGCGATAAATAGACTGAGACCTAACCATTTGAATAATTCCACCAAGCCAAGAGTTCCAAGCTTCTGACAATGGGTAACAAACCATTGCAGAACCACTCAAATCCATCAACAAATAGCCGCAAGTCAATATTGAATCGACGGCTTCAGACTGAACAGAGCAACATGAACAACCCCTGGATTCGAAGTAGCAATCGAAGCTACGCTCAGATACCAAGAAAGAAGACGAGCGAACTGGTGTTGGAGAGTCTCGATTGCATGCCATAGCAACGGCTCTCGAATGGCCAGTGTTATGAAATTAGTGGCAATCTTGTACGCAAACCAGAATCGTATCCAACAGTGCAACCGTTCATTCCGCAGAAGAATTATCGTCGATACCAAACCGAACAGAATGATGAAGGATAGCTGGAAGTTCCATATAGCGAGCAAGAGGAGGTTGGTGGTGCCTCGCCAACTAAACAAAGAACATGTCTCGATCAAAATTAACATCCAAACAAAAATGGAGGACACGAGTCAGACTATAACTGGCTGGGCTATATGTTCAGCGAAAAGATGGATAGACTGTCGGACACGTTGTTCCGGCTGAAGAAGGGGCGGAATGTCATCGAACATATCAACTAACTCGCGACAGTTCTCGGAATGAGTATGCGGATCAACCGCAGCAATCTTAACCAATGCCTCCAAGAAGTGAGGAACGCGCATCTTCAGAGCTGCAAATCCGAGCTATGCGATCATCTGAAACGCTTCTACGAGAACCTCAAAAAGCTAGTGGTGGTATGCAGTAACAACAACCGGGCGTCTCTACCGTTGCGGCCCTTGGTAATACGTGGCATAGAGTATCAAGGGAACCTCAAACACCAATGAATGCTCTGTATTGACTGTTAGAGTTAACATACATCTCACACCAATCTGCTGTATAGCTGCGTTTTTTCGCTAAGACTGTAGTCGAACCCCGCATATGAGTTGCTGCCGTCAATGTCGGTTATCACCCATGAATTCTTGAGCAGTCTGTAGCTTGCAACGCTGCGATAACTCCATAATTACTACTCGTTCTTCTCCAACTTCATCTAAGCGAACATAGGTGGTTCGCGGAGTTGACTTTCAAACTGCACATAATGCTGACCGCTGATGGTATGGGTCTAGCCGGTGGATGACTTGAGAGTGAGGCTATACGGCAAGTCAATCAGACACTTGACCTGCAGTATCATTTTGTGCAGGTTTCGATAGGCGATCTATGTTGGTTGGAAGTAATACTTCAAGGTAGCGTCCATCTTACTCTAAGTGAGGCAGATACTCGAGAAACCCATCCTTAAGGTACTCCTTCTCCACAACGTACTCCTCCGAAGTGAAATTATGGTTGCGGATTAGATCCAGTCCTTTAATATGCAGTACCTCCAGAATTTGGCATTGAGGTTAAGCATCGATAGCATTCTTTGTGGTCTGCAATAAGTAACTCTTTACAGTAAAGCCACCGAGGCTGAAAGCTTGAATCCTCTTACGTGACTCCAGCTCGAAGGTGGGCTCGATATGCTTACTGAGTGGCTTGTCAGGGGTGTTCCTTAGTAGGGAATTAGTGACAGTTGTGAACAGCTGAATGAACTCCTTCTTGAAGTGCTCGACATTCTTTTTTTTGATGTACATACCGTCGAGGCTGCGTTCCTGAGGTTTCAACTGGCTCGCCACCAATCTTTGGTATAGCGGGTAGTCCTTGAAGGTATTCGATAGCTTCGTGTACTTCAGTTTGTTAAGCTCGTCGGTGATATTGGCCTATCTTTCCTCATACTTGTAGGTTGTTATTTGTCGTTCTTCCAGAAATTCGTTGCGGCGGCGAGTGGTTTTCTTGGGCTCACCAATCGGTTGTGCCTGCCGTGATTCCTATCTTTGATTTTGACGGGGTGCTCGGTTAAATTGATTACGCGGCTTCATCACCTCTTGCCTAACTTACTCAGTCTACTCGGGAGTTGGAGGTGTGCGCTTGACGATGTTCGTGAACGGCTTTAATCGGGTTATTGATTGCACTGGTTCAGGCTCTTCTGTCTAGCCGAAGGGTTTATCTTCAGCAGGCTTCTGAATCTGTTCGTTCGTTATGCGCTTGAACAATACCTTCTTCTAGCCCGTGCTATAGCTGCTCATGGCAAGCGGCAAGAGTCCCTTACGCCCGAGCCGGCTAAGCGACGACATCAACTGCCAACCAACAAGCATGATTCAGTATTAAAACCAATCAACTAGTCAGATATGCTCATCGACAATGCGGGATAGTCGGGACACCCGGGCGCTCTTATCTTCGAGTCTAACCTTGAAAGTTAGCATGAGGCAGTCGCTAGTGGCTCGAACAGTCACACCCTCCCGAATCATCTTTGGGCTTTCGAAGATCATGCCCGAGACACTGCTCATCCTTGCTCCGAAAGATGGCAGGCTTTCTTGATGGTCCTTCTCGCTGGAATGGTCGCTTCGACGTTCATGAGGCACTGTCAACTCGTTTGGGGCAACTTTATTGGATCTAGGATAGACTTCCTGGGCACTCACAATGCCACCTCTGAACAGGAAGGCGCCGTACTCCACAAACACTGTTTCGGTGACCTGGAGATGTGTCATCACCGACTTTTCAGCAATGCTTCTCAACCGTCTTTCAGGAAGGAAGTTTAGTTTGTTGTGCTCATCAATCTTGACAGCAGAAACGAAAGCTGAACGGTAGACCCTTCCTTCCAGTATAGTGTTCTTCGCCATGATCTCCCTGAACACATCAAGTTTGAATGCCAGCAACTTACAATTCGATTGTGCTCGTAACACGCACTTGCACTCATCTCCACTGACAATACTGAAGGCAGCCAGGAGATTTCCGACACCTCTCGTAACCTTGAAGCTGCTGTAAGTCTCCTTGACGGTACCCGACACTACGATTAATGCTTGTGTCATGATTTTATCCTTCATAAGGATTGTCTTGCCTGCATCAAACGATATTTCTGTTCCACCTTTCCTCAATTCTCGCCTTTCTTCCTGACTTAGGTCAGAGAACATTGGGCATTCTAACAACACTTCCTGGAAGGTCAGTACGTTCCACTCGAAATCTGCATTTTGCAGTCCGATGAACTGATCGTCAATTTCCTTTCGTGCTATTTTGTATTGTGCATCATCGATAAAACCTTCCTCCAGCATTCCCCCAAGCTCATGCTTCTTTTAGGTGATGAGGTTAAGTGCAGCCTTCTTGGTGTGGATGGAAAGCACAAGCATTTGGAAGGTGTTTTGCAGTTAGTTGACGTAAGCCTCTGCCAACTGCACAGCCTCCTCAAATTCATCGAACACCCTCTGTAAGTCATCCTTCTTGAAAGGGAAGTGTTCGGCGAACTACTGAGAGGCTTGTTAGCAGGCGACTATGAGGCTGGTGGAACAGTCATACACGAAATACACTCGGTTAAGTACGATGCGCTTGGCCATGTTGCCCACGACGGGATAATCTTTCAACTTCATCCACACATTGAAACTACTCATGCTTGTAAAGTTCTTGCTGACAGTCTCCCACAGCTGCAGTTTCTGATCTGTCTGGTCCAACAAGATATCCACACTCTCTGAGAGCACGTTAGCTGCTTACTACTCACACTCGCCAGTCTCATACTGCTCCCATACAAGCTTCTTCAGATACCGCAGCATCCGGAATCTCACTTATTCATCAGCTTAGTTCTTATTCAGTCCGCTGTAAACGGAGCTTCGAGAAACACGATGTTTCTCCTTCATCTGAATGTCTCTGTTCGGACGTGCCTTTTGTCGAGTGAGTCCAACTAAGGCTTCAACCTTCTTCCAATCCGCAGTACTCACATAACTGTTTGCTTTTAGTTCGGACATCTTTTCTTTAGTACGTTGCTCTATCTTCTTTAGGCATATTTCAAACAGTTTGTCTTTTATCGGAGGTGTGACTATCATCTGGACGTAGTTGACCAACTTGCCACAAGTAAGTCCGTTGACAAGGATGGTGAGGACGGCCATGCCACTCATGTAGAACACTGTCAGCTCCCTAAATCTCTGGGGTAGTGTGTCATCGACATTAATAATTAGAGCAAGGCATAGTCCAAGTGCACCGCGGAGGCCTCCATAAACAAGCACGACGAACTCTTTCTTGCTGAGCCCATAACCAAAGTACCTGAGGATAGGGTAGAAGCTGGCCACCATTGCAAAGCGCATGACGATCATGAGCCCCCAGAATATGATCATTTTGAACCAGTCACCGGCAGTGATTGTACTCTTCTCAATCATCTCCACTCCAATGATGACGCCCGTCATCAAGAATATGAGTGTTTCACAGGCGTACTGAATGTACGACCAGATAACGTGGAGGCTATGCTAGCTTTCAGGATAAATTTTAGTCTTGCCCACAGCCGACATGTAGAGACCCAACACGACAATGCTGAGAATTCCTGAGACCTTGACCCAAGTGAATTCGGCGATGTAGAAGCATAAGTAGCACGACACAAATGTAAGGTTGGCTGTCAAGACATCATCCCTAACTATCCGTTTTAACCACAGACTTGTGAGGAATCCGAAGAGGATACCCAACAATGGTCCGCCGATTGCGATTCTCACGAAGTTCAGCCCCACATCCATAGGTGAGCTGGTGTTGCCTTTGGCTAGATCCAGGAACAGCATGAAGAATACCATTGCAGTTCCATCATTCAAAAGTGACTCTCCTTCGATCAACGTATTAAACCTTACACTAGCTCCGAGTTCCTTCAGTAACGCGACGACAGCCACTGGATCCGTAGCAGATAGTACGCAACCCAGAGTAAATGCTTGGTACCACGATAGCTCCGAATCATCGTAACCAAGCAGGAGCTTGAAGCAACTTCCAAGTAGAATAGCACCCCAAAGTACTCCCGGTGCAGCTAGTATCAGAATGTTCACAATAGCCTTTCGGAAGACGTACCAGTCGCAGTTGAAGCCTATGCTCAGCCACAATCTTACCGCTTTCGAAGATCAGCACAGGGATGAAGATGAAGAGGATCATGTGTGGATTGAGGCGCTCTACGATCGAGGTTGACAGTCCAATGTCCCCGAGGTAGTGGCGAAGGTAGCCCAAAAGCAGTCCCGTAACTATCAGCAATGGGGTATACGGGAACTTAGTCTTCTTGTTAACCTCCCTAAGAACAGCACCGATGAGCAGTCCGAACACAACAAAGAAGACCACCAAGGGGCCAGCATGCTCCTAATGTTCACCATGTTGCTCGGCCTCCGACATATGTTAATATTAAATGATTGTTGGTTGAAGCGACCATTGGATGGGAACTTGAACGTTCAACTGTGGCACTACCGATTGTATAATAGATTGTATTGGTATATTTCCCATGCAAGCCAACCAACTCATCGAGAAAGTGAAAAACACGTTCGATCGGAGTAGCTTCAAGCGAAACAACCCATTGGAACAGCGCGTATAAATGCATAGAGACCTGGTGGAAAAATGCTGCAAAGCCAAAAACCGCGATCCAGAGGACTATGTATTTGTGGTGATTGAACCGGCTCCGCTGCTGGCTAGGACAATAGAAGCAGAACGATAGAAGAAGAACCAAGGGATGATGACATTCCCGCCACTGTATAAGATGTACCGATGCAATTAACAAAGTCTGATGATGCGGAAGGATGTGACTGTGGCTGCCTCAGTAATTCCACAGATCCGAAAGGTGTTCAACTACAACTCAAAGGAGAGCCTGCACATCTTCAACTACGAGAAGAAGTCATTGATCAACGTGAGTAGTTACTAATGTAATGCAGATGAATCCGCTGAGGAGCTCTACAAAAAGATCCATGACCAATAGGACGACTTTATATACTTGGAGTTCAACACTACCGATGCCTTCTGATATTGCTTTTCGGTCCATGAACAGTCATTCGTAGGCGCGAAGCACATCGCCCTTCTTAAACTCCACATCAGACTCGAACAGTACGGTGCACTCATCGCCCTTCTTCAGCTCAATCACTTCCTTCTTGAAGTGCTTGATGCTCTCCAACCGGATCGTCTTCGAAATTGGCTGGTCGTTTCGATACAGCCGGTACTTATACTTCTTGCAGAGCCTACCCTCCGAGATCTTTAGCCCTGCAGCCAGCTTCTGTTCGTTCTTGTTGATGTTTACTTTAAACACCTCGGCAATCGTTGCTTGTCCGCGTTCCTTCAGATTTGGATCCTCGCGTTTACTTTTCTTAATGATCGCGTTTTTGATGTCTTCCAAAAGTGTGTGTAAAAGTTTGTGATTTCTTGGTGCAATGTTGCAAGCTTTCATAGCCTTCACAGCCTCCGGTTTGGAGGCTGTTCCGAAAGTGAAGATTGTAGCACCGAATAAATGGGCATCCCTCACGTCTGACTCCACGACTTCTCCCACATCAGAACTGATGAGGTTCACGTTGATGTTGTACATCTTCATGGCTTGTTCCTTGAGCTTCTACAACTCCTTCAGCACAGTCTCCTCGCAACCTCGATCCGATGAACGGATTATTAGATTGAAGGTATCCTCCTTCTTAATGACATCTTCCAGGTACTGATGCACGTACTACTTGTGCACGCTTAGATCGTGTTTTTTTGTTTCCAGAGTCAGTTTATCTGAAGGGGTTGCTTTCCCCTTCTCGACTAGGTCCTCAAGCTCCCGAATATCGGCTTTAATACTTTCCTCGAGAGTTTTAAATTTCTCGAGCCAGGCGTTGCCGAGCCCCCTATACAACGCACGCTTTTCCTTACCCGAAGTAATCTTGATCTTGGTTGAAGATGCGTTCAGAATTTACCGTTTAACGCTTTCATTCTACTTTTTCTGTCTCCGGTCCACTACGAACTTCGCCTTGTTTTAATTGTCAACAGAGAAGACAACCTCACCGCTGGAAGGAAGCTCTTTAAAGCCAACGACCTCGACAGCTTCGCCTGGACCCGCCCTCTCCAGTACGTTTCCTCGATCGTCTCTAATGAGCTTGACGCGACAGTAACTGCTGCCAGCAACGATGTAGTCACCGACGTTGAGCTGACCCTTTTGCATCAGCAAAGTAGCACTGTTCATGTCGCTATCGGTCGGATGGGCTTCCAATACCGTAGCTTCGATGTTGCCGTTGATTTGTGCCTTCATACCCAAATCCTTCCATTGTTCGAGGACCAATTCTATGAGCAGATCCACGTTGGTTCCTTGCTTTGCGCTGATGTGTACTACTTGAATATTTCCTCCTATTGGCTCGATCGGCACGTTTTTCTCGGCGAGCTACCTCTCAACGTTCTAGGGATCTGCCTCGGGTATGTCAATTTTATTGATCGCAATGATCATCGGAATGTTTGAGTTACGTGCGAGATCTATGACTTCCAGAGTCTGTTGCTTGACTCCCTCGGTCGCTGAGATGACAAGTACGATCATATCGGTCACGGTTGCACCCCTAACCCTCATATTGACGAATGCCTGATGCCCCGGTGTATCGATGACGGTAACCTTCTGTCCGTTGTAGTTAATGTTGAATGCACCAATCTTCTGAGTGATTCCACCGTGTTCATGCTTCGCGATGTCAGAGTTACGGAGGAAGTCCAGTAGCGTGGTCTTACCGTGATCGACGTGACCCATGATGGTAACGACAGGTGGCCGCTATTTCAGTTCACACTCTTAACGGCCAGCATCCAACTTAAAGCCATTGATGAGGCTCAATAGCTCTGCCTCTTCGCGTTCGATGCGGTTGCTGTTGGGATCAATCATTTGCGTGCGAATACGTGATTCCGTTGTCTTCAGCAGCGAGGCCAGATGGTTAGGTGTTGAAGGAAGGTCTGTTTGGATGGGCTGAAGGTGAATTCGTAGAGGGTTTGCCATGCTTGCAAAGGTAACACGAAGGGTTCTTGCCAACCCAATCAACATCCCGATAAAATTAATTGGTGGTGTCTAATAAGGGAAGCTGTTCTCTTGGCATACCAAGTACTGGTTTGATGTTTTCGTGAGCTAAGACTGCGAAGCTTACTGTTATTTAAAGTTATGCAAAAACGAACCGGTACGATAACCAAAGAAGACGCGAATTCTCGAAGACAGACTTACCTGAATGAGCTTGAGCTTGTCGTGCAGCAGTTCCGAACGAGCCTGGGAATGGATTCGCTAGATTTTTAAGACCACCGGAAGGAGCTTACCAATAAATTCTCGAAATAGCTACCTAACCTCCAGGATGACATTCTCCTCACCAAATAGGTTTAGGACGAGTTGGAGACGTTTGTGTACTTGCTGGTTCAGTGTGTTTCACAGCCCTAACTCCGTCGCAACTATTGTCAACTGTTGCTCGACGGCGCAATGTCCAAGGACCGGACAGTTCTCACTGCATGTGAAAAATTGCTGGATAAGGATAGCGATCACACCCGTTGCAGAATGCTGTTCGAGCATAGCCTTCGAATAAAGTCAATTCTTGCCTGCGACAAGCCACCCAACTAACATATGCTGCTGCACAACGAAAGGGAGCGTCAGGCATATGGCAGACGAGTTCGGATGATACTCACAAGCACTATCCTCCGTATGTTAGGGCATATCGATTTGCAGCTGATCCGTTTGCTGAAGAAATCAATTAAGTGAATTATTCGACCTGACCAGTTTCGACTGTTTGGCAGCCTGCTTGAATATGACGAACCTCTAGGGTCCAGCTGTAATTCATTGTTTACGAGCATGAGCAAGTTCCATACCAACTTCCAGGACTACTACAGCGAAGGTATCGTTTGCTACGACCTCAGAGGACATTAGCAATGTCAAGGACCAACTTTAAAGAGTTCACCGAGTTCGGCTGTTTCTCAGGCCTGCAAACCAACAGTAAGAAGCGATGAAGGGATGTAAGGCATTGCGCTGTCACAATACGCACTGCCTCTTCGAATTCGTCTACGCAGAGGTCTCTCCGAAAAGGTACGCACTACTCAATTCCTTTTCGATGCACCTCAACGAATGTGAGTTGGAACCCGAAGAGATACTGTTCGAAGAGGTATTCAAATCAGCCAACACAGACAAAGAAAAAGATTATCTCTCTCAAATCTCGCATTTACCAGATCATGTATGGACGCTTCCCTGACTATGGGCTCGAGTCTCCAGGAAAGATTCTGCAACTGCTTGAAGAAGCCGGTCTCTTTGGACCTCTGTACAATGGTTTCACCAGTATGGACATCCGAAGACGAATCAAGAAGAAATTCGATAACATCGTTGCTGAGGAAAAGCGGAGGATGATATTCAATCTGAGGCAGGAGAAGTTGAAGCAGTAGAAGGGCGACGCTTCACCATCTCTGAAGATGGAAAAGCTCCCTCCGACAAAGACTGAGCTTGTGAATTTGCTGGATAGTACTGCTCCAAGGTCGTCGGAGACAGTATCTCCGAACAAGGAGGAGAGTTACCATAGCTGAGGCACTGAGACCGAAGTGAATATGGAAATAGATGTCGCACT
>ERZ724508.2077-NODE-2077-length-10906-cov-6.139618_pt1 | contig 10906 bp, 19 predicted proteins | sample MGYA00376041_ERZ724508 | MGnify/ENA primary metagenome ERZ724508 (study PRJEB28724, sample SAMN07190887) | wastewater metagenome | isolation source: effluent of sewage treatment plant in Hong Hong | place: USA: Christiansburg, Virginia | collected 2016-03-01 ... | reverse complement strand
ATCTCTGCAGATTCATACTCAAATAGCTTGCCAACAAGCCTCGAGGTTAGTTCTTCGAAGTTGATGTCACAACCCTCGGAGTAATGCCTCACTACGAAAGCAGCCAGCTCGTATTGGTTGGTGCTCAACAGTTCTTCGAGGCCTCCTGGTGGCATTTTCCCACGCCAAAGTGATAGGCTAAGGCTCCATAGTTGAAGCTTCTCAAACCTGTAGCCTTCCAGCTGACAATGCTGACTCGACCAAGCCGAAGCATCTCCTAACACCACGGCAATGACGAGCATCTCGTAAATGAGTTCGTTGATGCGGCCAGTGTACTCCTTCTTGGGGAGTAGCCATTTCAAGTCTACGTCAAGGTTATGGTCTGGTTTGGGGTGATCAGGTACAAAGTAGGGGTTCTTTAGGTCTTCAAACTTTGGAATCAGTTTTTCAAGTGGCTTGTATAAGCTTGTTCCCTGGACAAGCAGCATATCATGCAGCAACACCAACAGATCTTCCAGTAAGGTATCCACAATATATGATTCTCGAGGCATCTCATAAATCTTCTTGAGGCATCCCAACACAAGTGGCACGCCATTCTCTGTGAGCTCTGAATACCAATTCTCGATGGTCTCTGGATCCAGTTCGAGGAAGTGGCTGTTGGGTTCCTTCCGGTAAATGAATTTCAGCACTGCAAAGCGATACCAAATCACGTATGGGTTGGTTTCTTCTGCTAGTTCCACCACAAGTTAGAGTACTGGTCTTCCCGCAAAAAATCGTCTGCGAACTGGTAGACGCAACAATAATGTTACGATTTACTTTTGGCACTCAGAGCTGTCGGTGTGATGGGCGGCATCGAACAGTTCGTCATAGGTGAGCTGGTTGCGGGTAATCAGAGCCGAAGGAGCTGTCATTATATCCGTCTGGTGGGGTTGAGACTTCTTTGTGAGATCGCTGAGATACCCCATCCTCTCCACGAAGGGTCGTACTGAGTAGTCAGATTCGCTAGCTTCCTTTTCGTAGTACTTGAGGAAATCTTCGAGGGTAATCTACTCGCGTTCAGAAAATATCCGTTCAAGCCGATAGTTCTCTATGGACAGCCCACTGTAGGAATAGCGACGGTAGTACTGATCGAACTGATCTTTGCTCATCTTGCCGTCAGTGGAGTTAGCATTAAATGCTTCAGTGAAGATCTCTTTGGCGATAGTGGTGAGTTCACGGTTGCTGTTGATGAGAGGCCGACGGTTGGGAGAGCCTCTTGATAAATGCAGCACTGCCGAATTCTTCAAACCCAGCTCGTATATTGTCTTGATGCTATCACTTTCGTGGAGCTCATGGTGGTTGTATGTTAGTTTAAGCTCCAACCGGCTGAGTTCGGTTTTGTGTGAGAGTAAGCTGAACAGGTTGCGCAGCGACTGGTTGAGGGATACTTTGAATACGAAGCTGCGGCTGGGATCCTTGCAGATGATGATATCGTTCATCACTGTGAGTTGCACCTCAGTACTCGGAGCAACTACATTGGCGAAGGTGGAGTACGGCCAGTTGGTTTGTATACCCTCAATGAGAAGCCGGATTATGCGGTAGTAGGGTAAACTGTTCTTTTCCAAGCACTCTTTCAAGAACTCGCATAGGTATTTTTCGCGGACCTCCTGATAGGAACGAATATAGAGCAAGGCAATAACTTGAGAGGCTAGCTACTGAACCTTCGTGCTTTGGTGGCATTCCAACACCGATATCAAGTAAGGAAAGAACGGGAGATCTCTGGGATGATCTTCGTTGCTGCGTAGGTTTCGATCGAACATCTCCATCACCATCTTGAAGGACTCTGGGGTGAGGGTCTCCACGGGTGGATACACCATTCGGTTTGAATTTCGTTTGGTGAGAAAGGTGAGTAGAGGAATCGAACCGGCTGGCTTAACAGCAGCTATGATCCTTGTTTCAATTGCTTCCTCGAGCCTGTCATCAACGCGTTCGAGTTCCATCAACAATTCCATCAGCTTCCCGAGATAGCCATACTTCTTCTCTGGTAGTTCCTCCAGCCCTTTGACCAAATGCTCAATGAAACGGCTCACCTGCTAGGATGAGATATGCTTGCAATGTCCCACAACAGCCATGAGAACCGATACAATTATCTTATTCATTGGCCGTTTGATCGAATTACCGATTAGCTTAGTCACCACATCGCCGGGCCAAGTCATGCCACGTATAATGTGGATAAGCTTGTCGGTGGTCCGGTCTTTCATCTTCGGACGAAATTCCCTGCTGTGGTCCATGAGGGCATTCCACACAAACATTATGACCTTCTCTTGCCTTTCTTATTTGTTCGCGATGTCGTAGAAGAACTCCAGTAGATCTTCATTTATGTCAGCTGCTGACACCACTTCGAGGCTATCCAGGATGGCCTCCACCTGGTTATCTCGAAACTTTCTACTGCAGTCGTTGAGAAGCTTGTACATGATATCTTTGAAGGAACTGTCTTGCTTGGCCATGCTCACCCAAAACTGTTTTACTCGAGAAACCGGCAGGCTTGATACCACGTATTTAAAGAACTACTGACTTCGTGAGAGGAGTTCAACATGTGTGTGTGGCCCATAGATTTCTTGGAAGATCTCTTCGCGGTCGAGCCACTCGAGGAAAGTATTTCGCTCCTTCAAAGAACGTTCGTTCTGAAGTGCCTTCATATACTCCTCCAGATTCTTCAGTCCCTGTATCTTCCTTTCGAGATATTCGGAATGAATGCAGCGTTTGGCTACTTCCAAGGCAAGTTTCTCCAACCATTCTTTCTTCTAGTCAATGCTGAAGTGCCTCTTCATCATCGTCCCCAGATCCAACAAGATGCTATGGATATTCTCACGTGTAAGCTTCCTGATGAAGCTGTCAGAGCATCCTGTAAGGGAGCTCCAGGCTACCTCCCGGAGCTTCGGAACGAACTCCTTGCAGAACATTTTGGTGAGCCGCTCACTCAATCGATAGAGAAGGTTCATGAGTGCTTCTGTTTCCTGTGGAGTAATATCTTTGTTGGCGAGTTGCTCCAATAGTCGTTCGAAGCCTCCATTCGCACCAAACTTCCTGACAAGTTCAAAGTAAATCGGTGAGAGGGCATCATCCCGTTGCACTGCATATATCTTTTACTGGTTGTATTCCTTTAGGAATAGCAAATCATTGGTGTCCTCTACAACTCTTTCACGGTCTTTCTTTGATGCGCTTTTACAAAAGGTTCTGGCTAGGGTATTGGCCCGTTGTAGCCTCGGATCGAAGACAGACATGGTAGTATCGTACTTGCTACTCCAGCCGATGTAGGCTTCTAAGGAATCTTGGTTCAGAGGACTATCCACACGGAAACCTATCTCAACCTTCATCGGATCTTCTTCCACTTGGACAATTGTTGATGTGATCCATACCCCACAGCTGTCACAAGCATCGACCAGTTGCCTGGATGTGATGTTTAACCTCCACTACCAATCACAGCAACGACTACCCTCAGGCTGCACTTGCCACCCCACCGGTATCGTTTCCACATAGCCGTCTGCAAATACTACTTTAAGGTAGTTTTTGTCCAGCAGAACGATGCGACCTGGTAGCCAGTGTGCTAGATTTTGTTCACGACGACTCACAACATCCACCCTATCGTCGAGTTTTAGAGACCCTAAAAAATCTTGGTTGGGGTGTAGGCCGACCACTTCGTACAGGCTCGCTGGGTTCAGCAAATACCATTTCTGTTGTCCATTGAACAGTGGATCCAGCATCTCATACAGACGGTACTGACTGAGATGCCCATACTTCAAATAGGTTGCTAAGCAGCCAAGCAGAACATCGTTGAGTGGTTCTTAACAACCACCCTCGCTGCGGGTGGGTAACACCTTCGCAAGCTCGACCGTAAGCATTCCAAGGTAGAACTCCACAGCCTTCGCTGATGCGCTTAGTAGCCGGTCTGTAAGGATGAGCTGCTTCTGCAACCCACCTAGCTAAGTGAGAAGCCCCACTAGTTCAACATTTCTAATTTCTGAGAGGTGTGTCAACCTCTCCATAAGCTTACGCCACGGTTCGAGCACTTCGTAGTCGACCTCCATGTGTGTTTGGTCCACTATAATTAATATCCTGGTGCACACTACTATGAGACATCTGCACTTTATAATCGCAACAGCTGGATGAGCTACACCGAAGAAATAACCCAACGAATAATAAGACCCTTACGCGATCAGTATCGCATCGGCAAGCTAGGTACATTGAAATGCGAAGTAGGTCCACGAGGCTTCACAGTTAGTAGCCGGCTCAGTGGACGACCCTTGCATGTCGAACGGTGTGACTTTACGGTGGTTAATCCGCACGGTCATAAACTGCATGCGAGTCACTATTGCGTTCAGAAACAAGGTGCATAGGTGCTGCCGGTTGTTGTGTTTGTTCATTCAAACAATGGGTCCAGAGTGGAAGGTACGCATTACAGTTACGCAGGATTGCAATATGTAGAGGCTTGTCTCCAGCAGGAATTGGAACTAGTCTTGTTCGACTGTTCGGGTTCTGGTGTGAGCGAAGGTGACTTCGTCACACTCGGAGTGCGGGAATCAGAAGATCTCGAGGTTGTGGTCGAGCATTTGAGAACTTCCAGAGGAGTCAAAGAGGTTGCACTTTGGGGGCGGTCGATGGGAGCAGTTACAGGTACCTCACTTCTGATGCAGCCTTGATGTACGCAAGCCGTTTTTCATCGATTACGCGAGCATGCATTTACGACAGCCCATTTAGTTGTCTGCGTAAACTGGTAAAGTAACTGGCCAAACAAAAGACTGGTCTACCTGAGTTTTTCTTCCACCTGTTCATGTCAGGAGTGGAGGATAATCTTCGACAGAAATGTGGAATAGACTTCGAAGACTTCAAACTTGAATAGATTGCTGCTAGAACAACAGCACCCGCCATCTTTATCACCTCCAAGATCGACAAGATGATTAGCTTCGAGCACAGTCGTCTCCTCTACGAACAGTATCGGGGATAAAAGCAGCTGTTATTTATCGATAGTGAGCACAGCGAACCAAGGTAAGCAGCTTTGCTTGATAAATGCTTCGCCTTCATCAAAAGCAAGACTGGAAGGACTGACGAACAACCACGCCCTGGGTTTCTCCAGCGATAGCCCTTATTAACGAGCAGAGACCATAAAGAAAGTGGCGGGTGTTTCGGTTATATGTGCATGCGAAAGGAGCAACAGTACGAATTCAAAGGTTCACCTGAAGTAGACTATAAAGGGAACTCCAGGAACTCTATCATGGCTGAGAACTCCGAGTATAACAATATTCGAAGGGAACTCTCCTTGCAAACTCACCCCCTGCGATGATTTAATCCTGCCTATAATCTTTTTCTCGATTTTGCGCATCGGAATGTAGGTTATCTTCAGTAGTCGCGACGGTACCAAGACCAAACCCGTGTTCACCCAAGAACTACTGACCCAGAGTGTCATGAGGAGGCAAACATCCAGTCGATACGAGCGCAACAGTGGGGAAATCAACATCAAGGATACCATTAAATTGGAATTTCATGGAATTAGCTTGCCAACACTCACAGTGAACCCTCGCTTCTTCGATGCCAACCTCACCTCCCTATACCGCAATTGCACCAATAGCGGCATCAACGATCTAAACTAATTCGAGAGAAACAATCTTCGTCGGCGATAGGATCTAGAATTCATTGCCAACATCGGAAGGTTGTCTAATGAAGAGCAGGCACCTAACAACAATAGAGCTCCAAACCCTCCAGCGAGGATTCAAAATCCACCAGCCAGGATCCCAAGTCCACCACGTCGAATTCCCTCACCACCAAGAAATCAAAGGCAGGATACCCCACTTTCACAGTTCATGAGTATGACAGGATTGGACCGGATAAAGGCAGAAGAATATCTCAGAAATTGTCAAGGAAACGTTAGTAAAGCCTTCGACCTTTTTGAGAAGCACAACAGAGCCATAGACGACTTCACTCGTGAGAACCGGATCGTTCGAGCAAGGGCAGAAGCACTGATGGAAGTGGCCAATTACGACAGATAGTTCGCATTGAAATTATTGCGAGAGGAATGATCTAACATTGAATCCAAGCAATGTCATTCACTACGCTTATTGATGATGTCCAGCAGGTTCTTACCACGATGAAACTTCTTTTTTGCGAAGTCTATGAAGCGGGAATAGGTTATCTGCAGGTTGTCATCGCCTTGGAGCATCAGCTCGTACAGCTCTTCTTGGGATGGTTGGCGACGCGTTGACCGGGTTTCTTGGCTGTATTGGCTGAGGATCAGCAGCAGTTCATTATCGATCTGTAGCTGCTGATCGTTTAGCAAGTCAATTAGCTTACTGAAAGAAAGTATGCCCTCTTGCCGCTCATCATAGCCACGAAACAGCAGGGTAGTTCTCTGCAGTCTTTCCAAGTGTTTATTGAGCTCGACGTTGAGGATTGTGTTCAGTAATCGCTTGTATGTAATGCTTTTGGCTTATCGTTTTGACGGGGAGGCTCTACTGCGCGGACTTGGAGTGGATATTGGTAGTGGAGGTCTAAACCGGTATGTGCTCTTCGAGGGAGATTGGCGTGATAGGGAGACCATAGACCCTTCCAATTTTGTCCTTTTTTCACTCCACATATGCTCTTCGAGTAATGTCCGAATCTCGGCAGCTTCTTCCTGAGAGTAGATGATGTTAAGGATTGCAGCTACAGTCGTCTCCTCGAGCTTCGTGTTATTGTTGGAGTAGAAATCGTACATCTTCGACTCCATAACCCTGGATAATTCAAGCTCAGTCAAATCGCTTTGGTGCTCCTGGACACATCTCCTGATAACCACCTTAATCCGCTCGAGCACCTTATGTTGCTCTTCGATATAGGATTCCTCACATTCAAGCCCGCGAATCCTTAGGAATGTCAGGATCCAATTGCTTCGTGATCCCGAGTACTCGTCCAGGCTATCGGTAAAGAGTCGCTGGTAGAAATGGGCAAGACCCTCCACTCCAAATTTCCATATAAAAAACTTTCCGATGTAGCTACTCATGGGTTGGGTTCGACCGGCTGCTTCCTCCTGCTTCCGCTTCATCTCATAGATCTCACCGATGAACTCCTCCACTTGAAGCTGACTCAGCTTCTTGTCTGGTGGTAGCTCGAGCCCACTGCTGTACGACAGTAGCCTCGTTTCAGAGAGTTTTGAGGTGTTTTCCAAAGCAACGCCTTTTGAATGTTGGATTATTCTGTTGAGGTAGGTGCTATTCTCGACTTCTAAGTCAGCGACCTTCCCTTCTAGTTCATGAACTTCGCTTCTCAGTTCTTCAATACGTCGGTTCAGTCTTTAGAACTCTTCTGTACGAACCGAAATAGTCTTATCAATTTTGTCTTTCATTTGGACGATAAAGAGGTTCTCCAGCCGATGGTAGTCTTTTCGGATCAACCCGACAAGCACCGTCAAGGAATCTGCTAGCTCATCATTTCCGATAGCTTTGAGACAGTCGACCATCGTGTCCATACAGAATGTCTCCAAGGAAACCTTGGCCGAGACAGTTCTTATCGCTGCTAGGTTAGGGTTACCAGCAGCAAGCTCAAGACTCTCGGTTAGTGCAGAGAAGGTTTGTTCAAACTGTTCGTTGAGGCTGACGCGTGCACTTCCATTTTCTGTTGCTAATAACCGACGGTTTAAGCCATCATAAATCTCGCTCAGCTTGAGCAGGTAATCGCTATCGATACTGATTGCTACTGACTCTGCTGTAATCTTCGTCTGGGTCACCCTGCTGACGTCTAAGGTCGACGTATGAATACTTTTGCCGTTAAGAAATTGCAGGCTCGGGAGGTTTCTCATCAGCAGTTCCTCAACATCGCGGTTCGGTATGGCAATGGACAGCTCTCTTAGCAGCGGCAGTCCCTTGAGGATAGCGACAATTGATTCCACCTAGCATTAGCAGTAGCACTTACGTTGCTGATCGGATTGGCGGATAAATCGAGTTCCTGCAATCCTTTGAGCCCTACGAACGTGCCGGGCAGATATGTGATTTCGTTTTTGCGAAGTGACAGCTAAGCTGGGTATGGTATGGTACCCTCTTGAGATTCTTGAGTTTGGCCAGCAGCGGAACATAAGCAGCGACATCCTTGATCGCTCTGATTGAAGTGGACAGGTACTTTTCCTCCAGGTCGTAGCTATCACGAGTCGAGCGTGCTTGAACATCTGCCTTAAGCTGCTGCATATTTTTATTAACAACATAATGAGGGAATAACAACAGTTCTGCAAGCGATACACACTTTAGAGAGCAGTAGCACTGAGGGCAAATGTTATTGACTCGACATTACTATGGGGTCAAGCCAATTCTGGAATGCCATACTATTAGTCCCAAAAGAAGATCTTCAGGGAGAGGGAAGGACTACTTACAAATATATTTGATGAACTATAACAAGTTCCAGAATACACATCACTAGGAGGCTCACCTGTTCAAAGTCCACCCAAACCTGGGTCTGAGGAGTCTTCTGAAGATTTAGATAAGTTCATTCCGATAGATGATCCAGTACCTCCTAAACGACCAGTCAATACCCCAAAATGTAGACGAACTCGAGTTGTTGTCTACGATGAACCTCCTTCATGTTTACACGATTGTTTCTTGTTTGGAAGACCAATTCAAGAGGAAGACACCAAGGAAAAGATCCATTCGAATATATCATTAAGCACAAACCCAACAACAGTGTTGAATGCTCCGATAGAGACCAAGCTGCAGCCAGTACCAGCCCACACAAGAATGAAGAATTATATTGTGCATGATAAATGCAACAACTCTTGATAATTCATTCGTCCGAGTTGCTATTAATACTGTCTAAAATGGGTTCAAGAATCACACGACCAATATACCAAGCAGAACGGAATGCACAGCCAACCAATAACAGCATCATCGAGTTCATCCGATACTTCTCCATACTCCTCTCGCTCTTCTCACTCGTAACCAACCAGCCCATATGCAGTTCACCATCGGGTATGCTCGGCAAATCGATAGGCAGCTCATACGCATCATGTCGCCTCACTACCAGCTCCAGCCATGGTTCTCCACCCTCGAAGCAGTCATAGGGGTCGTCTCACCCATCTTCTTTGGGTTGCTGCTATCCATGTTTAGTCACGTGGTTGTGCTCATGCGCTGCTCATTGCTATTTCTGCTCTCGCAAGTGCTCAGCTATATGTCGTTCGAGAGACTTGGCATTGAGGCATTGTACATCGGCGAAGTGGTGCTGGATATCTACTCGGTGGGCATACTCATGTGCATACTTTGCATGCTTCTGAAGCAGGCACCTTCCGCACTGGAGTACTTCCTGTCTGGAGTAATAGCACTTGCTGCTCTTAACATCGGCTCCCACTGGTCAAACCTACTAACAGTCAGCGCCCATTCAACCTCAATACAGAGTGTCTATCTGAACTCAACGATATTCTCAGCGTTGGCTTCGATGAGCAGCTTCATCATCGTCCAGATGCAAAAGAAACTGAGACATCCAAAGAAGAACAGCTACGAGCTTGACCGGAGAAACTGGAATTTCGAGACATTGTGGTTGATTGGAAAGATTCACGTGCGGACATTCTAGAAAGTACATCTAAAGAACCAAGGATTGGTGTTAATAAGTGGGTTTCTTGTGGGAATGCTCCAGGAAAGATTGACTGCCGGTGAAGAAGCACACTTGGTTCCGAATATCCTGCTGTGGGCTGTCATAGCCGTCGCAACTATTGCAATCAGTAGGCTCGACAATGAAAGGGTGCTTGCTGGTATGTTTCCCTTGTTAATGGTGATACTCGCAATTGCAGGGCTCATCACTGGGAATATGTAGCTGTTTGCCCTTGCTGCCTACCACTGCTCGGAGATAGCTAACATCATGAGCCTTGGGCAACTCAACAGTCTCATCTTCTACGTAATACAGTATACTATTCAGAGCATAAGCCTCGGGTTTTACTATGCTGCCTATTCGCTCGGGATTGCAGCCCAGTCACAACTGTTAGCCTCCCTCCCAGAGCTGGCATTAGTTGGGGTCTGTGCTTCATTGACCGCAGCCACAACATTCCATGCCCTATTTTGGAACAAACAACAAGCAAGCCAAAAGCCCCAAGACGAAGAATCACCACGACTGGTAACCTCTCCGGCACCATGAATAAACAGGCAGAGCCAAGCATGATGATCACCTGCGATACTTAGCCGAATTGTAACTGTAACCCGATCGTTTGCTGGAGACTGACCCATTAAAACTGCTTGCCCTGCTACTGCCGGACTTGACGCTTCCAGAGTAAGACGAGTAGGGACCGCGTCGGCCTCGTTTGATCACGTCCTTCTCGGTGTTCAGCTTCTTTGCGCGCTGTTCAAGCTAACGGTTCTTTTGCTTGCCTTTCTAGAGTTATTGCTTCAGTCGGTCCACCTCCTGTGTATTCTTATTCACGTTCTTGCGGGTGAGCTCGAGTTCCTTTTCAACTTCTTCAGCGTGCTTCTTAACTTTGAGCTCCTTGTCGGTTGTGAGCAACTGCGAGATTTGTTTATGCAGCCGAATGAGTTCCTGCTTATACATGGTGTAGTTCTCCTGCTGCTATTCTACTGCGAATCGAATGTCCACCAGCTTCATGTTGGGGCTCTCCAACTGCAACTGCAGCTCATTCTTCCGTTCGACGATGGCGTCCATATCGCTTCCCATTTTCTTTTGGGCCTGCTCCTGCAGTCTCTTCAGCTTACTCTTCAGAATCTCGTTTTCAGATTTCAGCTGATCGATCTCCTTGAGATGAGAAGTATCGTGGTTGCGACTTCCCTTTTTCTCATAGTTTATGCTGAATGAACTCTGCTCACTCTTTGAAGTGTCATTCATGACTTTTAGTCTCTGGTTATCCAGCTCTTCACGAAGCTGCTTATAAATTGCTTTGAGATTGTCAGCATCGTTCTCGCTGTGGAATACTGCCAGTGGCAACGGATAGTGCACA
>ERZ724508.2076-NODE-2076-length-10912-cov-5.827300_pt1 | contig 10912 bp, 12 predicted proteins | sample MGYA00376041_ERZ724508 | MGnify/ENA primary metagenome ERZ724508 (study PRJEB28724, sample SAMN07190887) | wastewater metagenome | isolation source: effluent of sewage treatment plant in Hong Hong | place: USA: Christiansburg, Virginia | collected 2016-03-01 ... | reverse complement strand
CTTGTAGTCCTCGTTAGTCTTCATGTTAATGATGTTGACTTGCTTAGCGATAGCGGCAGCAGTTGGTGGCTGATCACCAGTAACCATGATAACCTTGATACCGGCTGACTTGCATTTCTTCACGGCAAATGGCACAGTTTCCTTTGGTGGATCCATAAGTGACAACAGTCCCACAAACACGAAGTTCTCCATAGGGAAGTTAAAGTTATCGGGAGTGGAGGTGATAAAATTGAAGTCTTTGGGGAACCTCTCCTTGCTGAGATGGAGCTTACCGAATCCAAGCACACGCTCACCGTTCTTACCGAACTGCAAATTAACTCGATCGAACTTCCTGTTCTCCTCGGCATCGATATCCTTAAACCTACCCTCATGCAGAATTCTTCCGCAGAATTTCCATATTTTCTCTGGGGCGCCCTTGATGTAAGCGCAGTAGTAAGAGTCAGATGTTTCTTGGAGGACGATAGAAAGAGCATACTTATTCGTAGAGTTGAATGGCATCTTCGCATCGGAATTGTCCTTGCACTTGGCAATGGAATACTTGCCTCGGGTAATCGTGATGTCTTCGATAGGCTGATAGAACTTCACAAGGGCAGTTTCGGAGGCATCACCGATAACTGGTGCGGTGGAATACTTGAACCCTGGTGTCTTAACTTGATCCTCAGTGATATCAAACTTGGCTTCAGAGCAGATCATAGCGCATTCGTGTAATGTACGGAAGCTTGGATCATCAACCTCATATTGATACTCGAAGTTGGCACCCTTGTTTTCCTTGTTATCGGCCTTGTGGATCTCTCCATCATACCAGAGATTCTCCACTGTCATTTTGTTTTGAGTTAGTGTACCTGTCTTGTCAGAGCAGATGCAACTGGTTGATCCAAGTGTTTCCACAGCCTCCAGGTTCTTGACGAGCACTTGCTTTTCGGCTAGCTTTTGAGCAGTAATGGCCAGGGAAATGGTGATACATCCCAATAGTCCTTCTGGAACGTTAGCGACTAGAATACCAATACCGAAGATGATGCATTGGAGAGCATTATAGTGTACCACAAAGTAAGCGAGGAAGAAGAAACCAACTCCTAGCACCAAGGCGATGATGGTGATGAGCAGCACGAAACGATCGAGCTCCACTCGGAGTGGACTCTTCTGTTGACCTCCAGTAGAAGCAAGATCGGCAATCTGTCCCAACATAGTCTTCTCGGCGATGTTCACGACGATTCCACGACCACGGCCTTCCTTGACCAATGTTCCGAAGAAGGCGAGATTCTTGGTTTCGAAAGGTTCTTCTGGATGACTGCATTCGACAGCTCTAAGCAATGGCTCGACTTCACCAGTGAGTGCGGAGTTATCCACCTTCATCTCAATGCAGCTGATGATTCGAATGTCAGCGGGAATCTTCTCACCTGAAACAACCTCCACGACATCTCCTCGTACAAGCTTTTCAGCGGCAATCTGAGTGATTTTACCGTCACGGAGAACCTTCGAAGCTGATGGCAACATATTCTTGAAGCCCTCCATGAGCGCTTAGCTCTTGGCTGACTGCATGAACGTGATTGTTCCAGTAAGCAGAATAACGAAGATAAGAATGAAACCCAAGTACAAGTTGGGTACGTTACCGGTGGGTTGGATAATGTACGTAATGATGCACAGAATCGAACCAATCCAGAGCATGATGCTGAACCAATTGCTAATCTCGACCAGGAATCTCACCCATCCCGGTGTCTTCTTCTTTTCAGGGAGCTTGTTGTCACCTTCTTCCATATTACGCTTGATAGCGGCTTCAGTCGTGAGGCCTACATCGCTTCAACAACTTACCTGCTTCAACGCTGGTACCAAACCTGTAGCATAGCTACGATAGTGGAATGCGGTGTTCGTCCATCTGCTGGATGGCGCCTGCCTTCTCCTCTGCCCGAATGATCTGCTTCTCGCGTTCGTCTTTTGGAGGTTTATCTGGATTACCACAAAAATATACGCTACTCCTTCGGACGCGGTGCGTTAGGATCGAGTCCCTTGGACTTTCTCGTGACACGTCGCGAGTCGTCGGCAAGTTTTTTCGTGTTCATGCGTGCTCGAAGCTCTTCGAAGGCCACTGCAAGCGATGAGTTGGTGCGGGTGTTCCGACCTTCAACCGGAGCAGCAACATTCGGGCTATAACCCTTGTTTTTCATGTCGGCAAGCTCAACTGCGTTCATGTTTGACTTTCTCGACATGTCCGAGAGATATGCGAAAGATTATAATGGGACTTGTTGGCGGATGCTCTTAATGTGGCAAAATAAGTTTCCAACTTCGCTTAAAGGTGCCAAAAGATCTTTCGCTATTGGTCTGCGAACCCTTAGACAAGCAGCACCGAAGTTAAAGTCAAACTGAGAAAGTAGTCGATAAATTCTGATGGCCACCCTACCATACCACCACAACAACTCTGTAGTGGAAGAAGGTTCTTTGTGGAGGAACCCAGCCTGATCTCCTTCCTGCCACCATCACAAAACTTTCAGTCGGTTGTTTTGTGGTGTAGCCATCATCGCTAGTTCCAAAAAGTATGCAATAATCAACACTGAAATATTGCCACACCGTTATGATAGGTGTGGTATGTGGCACGATATCCATAATGGTTCCACTGACCAATCGCAATTCGAATACATCGCTTAAACACAGCCGACCGGATGAATATCCATTAATACTTCAATGACGGACATAAGCCTTGACGATCTCATCAAGAAGGACAGAGAGAATAAGAAGAAGCAGCCAGCACATAAAAAGCTTCAACCCAAGGCCAAGAAGGTATTGGTTGGCTGATTCAGGTTGGCAATCAAGGCGGGAAGCCCAAACACAATGATCGCCCACCGAAGAAGTTTTCCAAGGGGCAGAAGCAAGATCGACAACCTCGCCAAGAGCGAAAGGAGCGGCAACCAGAGCGCTAGCAGGAACGAACACCCAGACCAGTGGTTAATACCGAAGGTCGAAAGCTGAAGATATTGGGACTACACCCAGACGTGACCAACGATGAACTGCTGGTATCTCTACTCACCTAACGTAGAAACTCTTCATGGAGCACGGTTCACTAGAGAAGTGCCGTATCGATCAAGACGACTTCGGAAGAAGCATGACCACTGCTACAATTCTCTATCGGGAGCAAGAAGGAGCTCGCAACGCCATTCAAAACCTCAACAAGACGAAGATCCTGAACAGTGTAATCACCGTCGAACTTTTCAAGTGGGAACCTCGGGCTGGTGGAGCTGGGCTCCCACGCACCAAGTTTATCCAGAAGCAGCAGTTCAGGAAGCATGATCGAAAGTGACCGCTAGCTGTCAGTGTATACCTTGCTGTTCGAATTGATGGCAACATTTTAAATACAACGATGCTCCGGCAACTGCGCCAACTGTACGATGGTGGTTATGGACGACATTTGAGTGCACCGGTGGTGAGAGGTGGTGTGTTCGATCAAATGCACCTCGACAATCCATCTATAGAATATTAAGGTTGGGTCAAGTCATCGAGACGCAATGAGTACAGTCACACTGAGGAATCATAGCTGCAAAAAGTGCGGTCGATGATGCTCCAGCACCATAAAGTCCAGTATGCCGAACATGTAGGGCGTGGTATTGTATAGGATCTGTATGGGGCGAGTCTCCACCGGACACTTCAGTGAAGGGCGTGGTAGCAGGCTCGAAACAGCGACCTCTTGGTAGGGCTTAGCTGGTTTGGTGGACTTTCGTTTAGCCGGACCTTTCTTCGTTCTTTTTCGATTTGCCTGCTTCCTGAATCTAAGGAGCGTCCGAAAGTGCTCTCGACAGATCGGGCAGCTCTGTTGTCCCTTCTACATGAATGCAGCGATGCTACCTTCACCCAACCGCTTATGCAGGCGTAACAGAAGCAATGTTCACACCCCTTGACTAGTGTCTACTAGTAGGCAATGGCAGTACCTTGCTTTCGTTGGGTTCGAGGCACACTGGGCACTCCTCTTCCGATGGTTCAACCTTGCTGTCCGCGACCTACTTAACCATTCAGATAATTATTTTAATTCCGAGCGAGCTCGCCTGGCTTTTATACTCTCACTCCTTTACAGTTGGTGTCTGAATTTCCAAGCTACCAGGCAACGGCTTCCTTCCAATATCTATAGTATAATGCTCATAATCTCAAGGTTTGATCAGCTAACTTCGAAGGTTGGGCAGCTCAAGTCTCTGATGCTTCTGGCACTGGGTTTCCTCTTTGTCGTTGCAATTGCTAGCAAGACTCTCCAACTGAGTGATTTGGTGGCTTTGCTGTTTGCGATGTTCGCTGCTTGCAACCGACAGGATAGTTCAGCCTACAAGGTACCAATTTGGGTGCAAATAGATACTCATCCTTCTGTTGCTGTTCTGCTTGTACAAGCATATCATGCAGGCTCTGGCCCTATTCAACAGTCAGGCAGATCTGCGATTGCTAATAATTGAAATCTTGCACATCGTTGTGGATTCGTTGGCAGTGCTGGTGAGTTGGCGTGCATGTCAGCTCGCACGCCTCATCACGGCCATCTCCGACAATGTGGAGATATTCGAGGTGGTGGATGAAGGACAGCCAATATGAACACAAATTTGAAGCTGACGACCTGCTACTGATAAGTTCGGCTTGTAATCAATAACGCCGCTTCTGCAGCTCCTCGACCTGCCTCCGCAGTTCCTTGTGGATAATATCGTCGACTTCAATGCGTTCCTGCAGACGCTTAATCTCATCCCGCAGCTGGTTCTGAATCTCGTGTTCCTGGGCCATCAGCTCCGACATGGTCATCTTCGGCACCTCCTCAAACTGCTTGAAGAAGTTCACTAGCAGTTCCTTGTCGTTGGGGTCATGGATCTTCCCCTTAAAGTAGCCCACCATGAACTCATCCTTACGGCGTTCCTCCTTCAGGAGGAATTTAAACTTCTCATCTAGGACAGTGACAACCTTCCTGAGGCTGGATAGTTCGTTGGTGACGGTGGTCTTGTCAATATCGTTAGCAGTTTGGATGTTCTTGACCTCTGCCATATGCTTGAGCTTCTGGATTTCAATCTCGTTACGCAGTGCGTCGAATTGGTTGCGTAGAGTCTTATTCAAATCTCGCAGATGGTCGATTTCCTCGTCTTTTACATTCACTCGCTCCTTAATGCGTTGGTTTTCCTCCAAGCTCGTGCGAATGGCCACATTGAAGGCATTCTCGGTTTTGTCTGCATACACTATCTGCTTCACATTACCAGTTTCTACTTCCATCTCCCGCAGGGCTACCTCTCGCTTCTTCAGAGCTTCATTCGCCTACTCGTTCAGAATCACCAATTGCTGGATCTGCAGTTCTCGCTCAAGCACGGTCTTATGGAGCTCTTCCAATTTAGGTCGTAGTTCGGCAAGCTCTTTCACTTCTGCCGTCAGTTTGTTCACTTCATTCTTCAGCCCAGTATTCTCCCTGTTCAGGCTGTCCACTTTCTTTGTGAGGAGAATCACCTTCTCGTTCTGCTATGCATACTTCTTTGCTTCATTGCGCTTGATGGATTCATCTCGTTCCTTCTGCTCAGCTTCCAGCTGTAGTTTGTATTTCATATCCTTCTCTTTCTGTTCGATCTCTAGTTAGCGGACTCGCAAAGCTAATGCTGTCTCTTCGTGATTTAACTTCGGTGGTGACGGTTGGCCGATAAAATCGCTCGAACTAAGCAAAGGTTTGGAGTTTAGAGTGGTTTCAGTATCTCTTCGACTACCGTATGACGACCCGTGGACTTCATTGCCTGCATCTAAATGACTGAGCGATTCCATGCGACTGCTGGTGACCGAGCTGGTGCTGTAGGCGTTCTTTGTGAGAGTGGATGAGGTGTCTGGCTTGAAATATTTCCTCTCGACAGATTTGTCTGCGGCAGTAGAAGGTTTCGGCAATCTAAAGCCGTTAAAACTTTGATTGACCCTTTGAGGTGACGTGAAGTTGATTTTGCGGTCGAATGAGGTGCTGCTTTCGGAAAGGTCGTTGCTGGTTGAGGGCTTTATCAATGAAGTGTTGATGAAAGTGCGTTGCTGAGTTCGTGGAGCATCGGTGGGTGGTTGCTGGTGATCCTTAAACCCATCAAACTGAGTTCTCAGCTTACGAAGTTCCTAATCAACTTCCTTGAAGATAGGGTTGTATCGTAGATGGCTTGATGAAGTTCCATTTGAAGGTTGAATAAACTGCGAACCAGATAGACTCGCTGGCTGGCCACTGACCAACCCTGAAAGTGATGAATGGCTTGACGGATAGCCGTAGGACATGTCTTTGATTGCCTGTTAATTTTATTAATATCCAGCCAGGCCTTAACCGCCAGGGTTTAAACCTCAACCTCAAACAAATTGGCTCTTGTTGGAGTGTCAGTGAAGCATAGCTACCAATTTGAATTCTTCAAAGGTCTGTGAGGGATTTGGACAATTTCATTTGCCGCTGCTCATAAATACAGTTGGGTTGGCTATTCCACCGGTGATCAGTAGGCATGTGCCCGGGTATACTCGTTCTCTAGCATGCCAGGCACATCGCGGAACATCCTTCGGAGAATGCAGCAGGGTCGCGGACTGTATTCGTACGTACCTGTAGCCAATCGCTCAATTTTAGCTCGGGAAGGGCAACCAACCTGATGACAGTTGTAGTTGACATGGATGAGTATGTACACCTTCCGGAAGAGGTTCTGCAGTGGCACAGTATTGAAAGCAGCGGATACCGCCGTATCATTCGACGGGTTGGTCGGGTCCATGACTATCAGTCTGGGCACAAAGTCCTACGTAGGAAAGTGATGGTACCGACCGATAAGTGGAATCAAACATGAAAGATTTGGATTCAGCAGAGATTTGAGGTAGCACCACACACTTTTGATAGTACTCGAACTCGAAGCCAAAAAGCTTAAGGAAACCAATGAGTAATCTGCCTAAGCTCAGCCCTTATTGAATTATGGTATTGAAATACTCGTTTTGTACGTAGGCGCATACCATGATGAGCAGGGCATAGCTACCCAATCCAGCATTATACACATGGGACAGCTTGCAGGAGTACAGGAGATTTTTCAGCGTAAAGTACAAAGGTTTGATTTAGGGATACTACCGTAGGTACGAAAGCATGAGCTAATTGGTCTGGCTGTAATAGTTCTCTCCCTCATCGAGGATGTTTAGGCTCAAACGCTTGCCTCCGTATTCAGTTGATGCCGTGATCTTTATCAATCTGAACTGTCGGAGGTACTCCACCGAATCAATGTGGTCGTTCATGTCACGTAGCTATAGCTCAATGTCATGCATAATTTCTGGTAAGTCGCATTCGCCCGAGGGCACAGCGATGAGGTTGATGTCGGAATGACTCATCATCAGCCCCGTTCCGAATGAACCGTATAGCCTGAGTTGCAGCTTCAGGCGGGACAGTTGCTTTTCAATCGCAGCTATCAGATCAGCGAAGAGCTGTCGTTGCTTCTGATTTTCTTGCTCAACCTCTTCCTGGAAGGATAGCATCTAAGCCTCCAAATAAAGTCGCAGTTCGTCGCTAGAGAGATACATCTGACTAATTGCTAGTGGTGCAGGCAGCAACAGCTAAACTACTGGTGTCTCTTTCGGAGGTTCCGGTTTTGCTTGTTTCGTAGGTGCTGGTGGTGGTTGTTCAGGTTCTTTCTTGGGCTCCTACTAATACCACTTCGGAGCATAATCCTTTTGCAGGATTGCATCTGCCTACTGGATTACAGCCTGAATGTCACTTTCATCGTTGATGCGGTAAAAGGCTCGTTCACGAAGCTTCTCGAGCCTCGTATTCTCGATCTATTGCCGAAGGAAATCTCTCCATTTTGGTTCCGCCTCCAAGGGAGTGAGCCCCTTCGCATTTTTTCGAGTAGGATCCGCCTTGTGTACTAGCAGCTGCCGAACAATATTCCTATACATCTTCTCTGTGACTGTTTTGTTGAGTAACCGAGCAGTGATATGCAAGGGTGTCTCCTCTGCGAATATCGTCGTTGGTTACCTTTGTCTGATGTTGCTTGGTTGGGATCAGCACCACGCTCAATTAACAGCTTCACAATTTCGGGTTTGTTCTTCTCCAATGCAGCCACGAGGATGCTCGTGTTGAGGTTGGCCGTACTGTTCATCAATTTGGGATATCGATCGAGGAGTACTGTCATAATCTGCAGAGATTCAATCTTCTTCTTGTTCTCCAACACGTAGAACGTGCAATTTCGGCGCTTCTCATCTTCTTGGTCGACCTTCGCGTTATGCTGTAGTAACTCTGCAACAACAGCGCTCGTTGTCTATGCGCATGCTGTCATTAGCAGGCTTTTGTTCTCTACCGTTGTTGAACTGCTTACCTTTCATCTCGGTAAAGTTCACATCCGCTCCCTTCCTACCTAACATCCAAGGTACTTAATAAGTGCATCCATGAACGGTCGGAAGTCTTCTTGCCGTCCCATTATTACGCACTTCAGTAATCCACCTAACAATTAGGGTTTGAACTCTCCCTTGTCCAGGAGCCTTCGGAACTCTTATGCAGAACACTTAGCCTACACTGCGTTTTTGCAATTATAGTAGTCCTGCATCTGCATCGTATTTATTGTATTATAGCTGTGGATTTACGGATTCGTCAGATATCTGCCATGGGCTGGTTGACTCCGCTTTCGGGCGTGTAGATCTTCTTGCCCTCGACGATGTCGAAGTAAGGGGGCACCAAGATGCCAGCCTCGTACAGTCTGCGGAACGAGGGTGAGTGGAACATTTGGTAGGTATCTTCGTCTGGAGTGTCCTCTGGGTCGGGCAGGTTGAGAGGAGGAGGACGTTGGAACCTCCAGTAGTCCTCGTCGGGGAACTTTTGTATGAAGAACTCACATGACCAGAAGATGATAGGCATGGCACCAACAAGGAGCCACATCCACATGTGTCCTTTCTTTCGGAAATGCTGAGAGTGGAAAGTCTCAGGCTGGAAGTCGAGATCTTCGGACTCGTAATCGAACTCGTGAGCGATGTCCTCCTCTAAATTTGCTTCAACGGCCTACGATTATTTAGTAAAGTACGCGAAGCTTGTTGTTGATGGGTCCTATGTGCTTAACGCTCACCAGGTTAGTGGTTAGGTCTCTTGGGTTGTAGTTTGCTGGATGCGAGTAGACCCACTGCGGCATGGGTGCATCGAAAGGAGCGTGGTAGGTAGACGGGTCTTGGCAACCTCGGTTGAGAATGTCCTGCACGTACTCCGGATTTTTGCCGAAGTCATTTCGCCAATCGTAAGGTTTTGCGTGGTGACCGTGCCCATGATCATCGTGATCATCGTGATCATCGTGGTCTTCGTGATGGTCCACTGCAGTAGTCTTTGCACTGGAGAAGGAAGTGAGGGTGGAGGTGTTTGGCCACCTCCTGAGCAGCCTGCCAAGCCGAATCATATTGATTATATGCGGTTCACGAAAATAATCAGCAGGGAGTTGATATTTGCTCGTTTGTGGGTAAAGGGGCTTGCATGATTAGGGAAGCCGGATTCACAACAATGGTGTTGTTTGGGTATTTGCATCTAACTTTTGTTTCATTCAATATTTCATTCAATAATCCTGAAAATGGTCATGTGGTATCGATAATGGTCAACAACATTGGAAAATATCGTGTAGAGGACCAACAGAACCAACTTGATATCCGATGTAAAAACATACAATATACTTCGATTGATCAGCTCTGAGTTTTCAGAATTTCTCTGAAAGTAAATCCGATGTCAGCAGCGGAGTTGACCCATTTGCTTTCTCCTTTCATGGATTCGTTTATCTTGCCCATTCCAGATGACTTGAGATCTCCACCGATAAGAATGGAGCAATACTTGAAAGTACGACCGTGGCGTTCGCCAGTTCTTTTAATTTCCAGCATGGCCTATATTTCGGCTGCAGGATGTGTTCCATGTCCATCGGAAAGATATGCGAAGTACATGTTCATGGTCGTACAGTACTTACGGAGCACTGTCGCACCGCCAGTAAATGCTGCGATAGCTTCCTTGACAGTTGCTCCGCTGGGGAACCGAATGGTGTTCACATCAATTGTCGATGGCATTGCGTTCTCGTAGATAATGTTTGGATCGTCAGTGAACACAACGATTGAAACCCGATTAGTTGGATCCCCTGACAGGTCTCGGAGTATCTCTTTTAATGATTTCAGTTGGTCAGCCCATTTTTGTCCAGTCATCGAACCTGACCCATCGATTGCAATCGCATACTGACAATTTCCAGCGCTTCCTGATTCACTCTTCCCAGTAAATTTGATTGCTGCTTCATCATAGTCCAGGTAGATCATGTCCGTTTTGTCAGCGGCAATCTTTTCAGCACAGATGCGCTTACCAGCGAGCTTCCAGATATTCGCAAACATCAGTCGTTGTTTTTCATTTGTTGAAGCAGCAGTCTTTTCGAAGCTCCACTCAGCCTTCTTTCGATCACAGAATACTTTCCATGTCATCATCTCGGTATTGAACTCGAAAGGACTAGTATCTTCAATATCCTCACAGCGTCGTACAGAGGCATACAACTGGATCGTTCCTTTTTCTCGTTTTTCGACCCGAATTCCGTTAACTGCCCTCATCTGATGTCCATATTTGCATCTGTGAATTTTGTGCAGCGAATCGATTTTCATATCCACGTCGCATAATCTCTTGCAACAGTCGCATTTTCTGGGGCAGAGGATCAGCTTTACTTGTTCCCTAAAATTCTCTTTGTCTGAATCCAGGAGAGCAACTTTCTTCGGCAACTCAGTAATTTCTTCTTCGATAACATCGTTCAAGGAGGAGATGAAGAGAGAATAATTGAGGATTTCGAGATTAGGTAGTGTGTTTGTTCTGAAAAACTCGATATTTCCGAGCTCAGTGAGTTTGGCACTCAACTTAAAGGTAATTCCCTTTTTCAGTTTGTAGTCAGGGAACGAGGTACCGCTGTTTATCTGAACCCCTTTTTGGAACAGCTGAAGGAAAATATCC
>ERZ724508.2074-NODE-2074-length-10918-cov-5.502624_pt1 | contig 10918 bp, 5 predicted proteins | sample MGYA00376041_ERZ724508 | MGnify/ENA primary metagenome ERZ724508 (study PRJEB28724, sample SAMN07190887) | wastewater metagenome | isolation source: effluent of sewage treatment plant in Hong Hong | place: USA: Christiansburg, Virginia | collected 2016-03-01 ... | reverse complement strand
GGCTTAAGTACAACTAGCTTTGGTCTTCCTTTTGAAGAAATCTAGGCCGATCTAAAGAAATAAATTATTTAAGCAGTTTAAAATTTGACTTTGGCTCCTTCTTTCTTTCACAAAAGAGCTCAAAGCTCTCTATAAGGATTAAAGAAGCCTTTAATAGAAGATGATACTCCGAGTATAAATTCTGATGATTTCTAAAATTAAAGTAATTTAAATCTAAATACTAATTAAAAGTTCAGCAAAAGTCTTATAAATAAAGACTATAAAAATTGTTAAAAAATATTCAATAGTAACTACATCAATAACTCAGCAAGAAATGACAATTGATTAGAAAAATGGAACAGATTAGCGAGGGTTTACTCCTCTTTATTTATTAACTCTTATAAGTATTGGCTATCCAAAAGCATTTTAATTATTAAAGAGAGTTCTTCGAGATCGGGAAATAGACCCTAACAAAAAGGTTTACTTTGGCTCTAAGCCGATCCAAGAAGCAATTTTATTTGTAATTTTCATAAATATTTAGAAAAATATTCCCGTTTTAACAGTATTATTCAAGGCTATTTACTTGAACAAAATATCGCAGGTAAAAAAATCATTAAAATAATTAGCGCTAACTTTATCAAAGTTTCCTGATCTACATCTCTAACTTTATGTAAAAGTGGGTAGTTTCGTCCCTTTAGTAGACAAAATAACACCTGATGATACAATCAAAATCTACAAGCGAGGAGATAATTTAAGAATAGATTACAGTCTAGTTGGCTATTCATTTTTAAAGTGTAAAAGAAGATTTATGAGTTGTGTCCTGCAGAAATTAGACTAAGAAAATTATACTCTATTAGCTTTAAATCACGATAAGCAATCGATGTCAGACTTACTCTAACCCTTTGAAGATGAATAATTAATTTTATTCATATAAGATCTGCTATCAACGGATATAAAACGCGCAAACCCAAAAATAGAATCCGTTTTGATAGAAAAATAATATAACATATTTAATAAGGTGATCAGAGACTATATCAATGACAAAGTATCTATAAAACATCAATTAAAAGTTAGTTATACTTCATGCATATAAAAATTAAAGCCTAGATCTAAAGATCCTTTTAAAGATCTTAATTTCTTAAAATTATGGAAAGATTATTCTGTCTATGAACCCAATACAAAAATGATAAAAAAATAGAAATAAATTAAACTAGGGGTATGGTTGTCGAATTAGTTTCAACTTAGTTTAAATCAACTCCTAGAATTGATAAAATTTTTATCATTCTTCCATGAAAGTGGTAATATTATTTATAACTTTCTAGCAGATGAGGTAAATATCGATTAAACTAGAATATAGTAAACAATTTATCAGGATTTCCAGTAAAAATATAAATCCCCATGAATTTCTCCTTGTACTTAGATGTAAAAATATCCCATTTCTCCCTGAAAGTACCGTAGATCGAATTCGATTACACAAAAAACTACAAAAAATAAAAAAGATCATAATTCCAAAAAACCCTAATCCGAAGATAGAAAAGACTATCAATCCTAAAATTTTACACATGATAAAAATACTGATAAAACTGTCCATAATATATATATAACTAAAAAATTAAAATCATATAAATATAAAGCCCAATATAAAAAAAGATAAAAAGCATAGATATATATGATAGGATTGAAGTATGTAGATAACTGTCAACTGTATTATTTTTAATATGAATTTGAAATAATGTCAGATCAAAGATATTGACATTTGAATTTAAATATTTTTTTAAAATGGACAGATCTACCGTTCGCGAGACATATATGAGAGGCTCTTTTGTATTCAATAATACTGGTAATGTTAATCGATCATTTATATCTACTGCGCTTGTTAATGATTCTCTAGCTTATAATGATGATCTACGCAAGTAATTATTTTTAAAATTAGATCTCGAATTCAGAACTTACCTAGTTACAAAAAAATTAATCTTGGGGAACATAAGGAATTTATTATTGTTTTTCAGACGATCGAAATCTAGAGGCTTTCTGGCTAAGTCGAAGTTCTCAGAATGAAGGTTATTTAAACTAACCGACAGTTATTCAATAATCAAAGCTATCAAGAACAGATTAGGTAACTAACTGAAAAATGTTTCCAAATGGAAAAATTAAGAGAATAGTATACTGAATAAATTGATAAGTTGGGAAAAATATGCGAAACTTTATATCATGAAAATTAGACGCTCAAAAATAGATTGAGTTAAATGGATTTCTCATTGAAGCAGAAATTTTAATCGTAAAAACAAAGAAATGTTGAATTGCAAATGGAAAATTAAAAATGGAGAAATCGATATCAAGCTATGTAAAAAAGCAAGGAAAAATAATTATAGGATCTTAAAATGTTAATGTAAATGCAAAGGAAAAGTATGATCGACAGATAGATCAAGTAAATTACTATCTCTTTCCAAAACCAGCGTTTACATCTTGAAAACTAGATCAGAAAACATCGAGAGCTGCTTGAAAACTCAAATCGATAACTGAACGACTATAAACAAAGATGTCAAAAATACTAGATTACTTTGGTGGAGCTAAAAAATTACGAGAATATTATTAACGATAATGAAAATAAAATAGTCCTTCTAAATCAATAACTCATGAGATTAAGAGATCAGTACTCGAAAAAAGATTTATAATTACAAGAGTTCAAGCAAAGATAATATATGTTAAATCAACAATTAAAAGGACAGCAAGATTGGGAAAATTAAAGTCGTCAACTCAAAGCTACTCTCGAAAATAGAAATAAATAAATTTAATAATGGAAAGTTAGAACAAGTAGATTGTAATCTTAAGTTGGAAAAGGTAGAGAGATGGTCCACTATAATCAAGAACTCACTAATAAACTAGTTCTAGGTACAAAGGAAATTGAACGAGTAAATAAAAATTATAAAAACAAAATGTAGGAATGTGATGATTTAAGAGCAAAACTTGGAAATAGGGATGCAGAAATATCAAAATTAAGAAATTTGCAAAATCAAAATGAACAATTTGAGACCAAGCTTCTAACAATGCAGGCATAAAGAGATAGGACAGATGGGTTACTTAAATCACGATTAGAAGAAATTGAATAATGGAAAAGTAGATATGCTAAAAGTTAAGCAAATATCAATAGTTTAATGAATGTAGAAAGAGAAAAGAAAATGTTATAAGATAAATTGAACAGCCAAATTCGTAATGGAGAGTAACTTCAAGGAATAATAAAGAAAATGGAAAAAGAATTTATTGTTTATAGAGGTTATGAAACCTAAATGAAAGAATATCAAAGACAAATAGGTGCAATGGGCAAATAAATTTAAAGATTAGGTAACCTTGCAAAAAATAGTTCTATCTAGATTGAAGATTATCGCACAAGAATTGCTAAAAACTAGAAGGCTCTCTCTGACTTTAGAAATGCTGAGGTCTAAATAAAGGACTTGAACCATCGTATCAATATGATGACTCAATAAAAAGAAAGATTTAATACTATTATTAGAGAAAGAAATGAAGCCTTAGGAGCCCTAGAGAAATAAAAAATCGAATTTGTTTCCAAACTAAATGCCCTTAAAAATAATGAACTTAAAATTGCCTAGAATTAACAATATTTAGTCAGAATGAGAGAGGACATAGCTAAGGCTCGAAGAGATACAGAAAGCTGGCAAGCAAGAGCTAAATAATTCGAAAGCAAAGCTAGATAATTATAAAATAATTTATATCAGAACAACAGCTAGAAATAAAAGCTTAGTGCTATGATAAAAAACAAAAATAATGAATACGATGAACTCAGAAGTCGATACTCAAGACTTGAGGGCGATAATAGAAAGATAATTGAACTCTAAAACCAGGTCAAGGAATATCATGTAAATTTATATTTAAATCTAGAATCAAACAAATCAATGTTATTCAGATCTTGAAACTTTAGAGCGAAATCTTAAATAAAGAATTGGTTAACTTGAAAGAGAAAAAGCTGTTACTAACTAATTTGCTTACAAAATTATTGTCTTAAGCTGCTAGATAGAAAGATTGAGTGGAAATGGACAAACCAAAGGAGGAATAAACTCAAGAGAATATCAATAATTACAACAGGATTACTCTCGACTTCAAAGTAAAGTTACATCAAAAAATAATGAGATAGATATCTTACATAATAGAATTGGCTCTTTAGAACAAAAGTAATTAAATTTTTATTCAGAGTTTCCTAGCTGACAAGATAATTTACTAGATTGCTTCAAGAAGCCCAAAGAAACGAGCAAGAAACCTTACTTTTAGTGAAGAGAATTGAATAATATCAAGAGTATGCTAAAAAAATTCATATCCTTGGAGCCGAAATAGACCGATTACAAGTCCTGAATAAAAGTCTTGACGAAGACGCAAGAAATATCAGATTAAAATTCGCAGATGGGATAGCCTACTAGAAAAGACAACAAGACCATAATTTATTGACAGTTTTATTGGGAGTATAAATATAACAATTGAGAATTAGAGCTGAAAAAAAATAGTTAAGTATGGATGAAATGAGAACTAGCTATATGGCAACTGTTAGACAAACGTGATATATGTTGAATATATAATTGCATTCTATTGTAAAAAATATATTTATAAGTATATATTCGAAGCATAAGTTACAGAAAATGAAGACAGTATCAGGAAACACCCTCAAAGATTCCTTCTATAAATAACGATTAATAAAATCTAGTGCGAATAGTATGTTCAATACATTCAATCGTACCCAAAATTTCAAATAACTTGAAGATGATGATCTACCTTAAAATATGACCATCATTACAATTTAATAATAGAAACTAAACATGAAGAATCATTTATCATAATTAAAAAAGACTTCACAAGGATCAGGCTATGCATTTGTTAAATTTTAATGTACTCATAAGATGTTGACGAGTCTTAATGTACATATATTTATATTTTTTAGAGAATTAGAGCGTATTAATTTTTGGAAGAAGTCGATCTATCTTATAACAAACTTAAATCTTTAAAATATTTATCAGGTCTCAAGTACCTAATCAAAATAAGAGCAACCAATAATTAGCTTGTAACTATATTAGATTTAAAATAGCCTCCTCTTCATTTGGACTGGCTCGATGTTAGCAACAATAATATTGCAAAAATGAATAATCTATCAAAAAATAAATACTTAAGAGTGCTAAATTTAAAAGCTAACTCAATCTCAACTATCGAGGGAATTAATAGTAATTTAAACCTATAAATTTTGAATCTTTCCGAAAATAAAATATAGGAGATTTCAGGTCTTGATGGATTAAATTTAAAGGAACTTAATTTAAGTTCTAATAAAATTTAGGTTGTTAAAGGGATGACCAAGCTTGAAAGTTTAAGAACTCTTGATCTTTCAGTAAATAAAATAGCTAAATTATCTGGATTAGTTAATTTGATTTCTTTGAGGATGCTGAATTTAGCCAAGAATAATGTAAAAAATGTTAGAAATATTAACTATCTTGAGAATTTGATGTATCTCAGCTATTTGGATCTATGCTATAACCCTATCCAAGAGAGGAGGTATTACAGAGCGCAAATTATTTACAAACTTCCAATGTTGCAATCTCTTGATGGTATACCACTCACAAGCTAAGAAACAGTCAGATCTGAAGATTTTTATGGGTTAAATGTAGAATAGAAGTTTAATATTTTTAAAAGAATACTACCAGAAGAAGAATTTATTGATAGAAGAATACATAGATCAGAGCTCTTGTAAAATTAGACAGATTCATAAGGCGAACAAAACAATTTTGTTGACGAATATGATGAAGAAGGGAAAGTTAGAAGTAGTTCAAGTAGGTCAAAGAACAAAAGTTTTAATGCAAGCAAGAGATCAGGCTTTTCAAGAGCATCAAAAGGATCAAAGAAAAGCAGTTTATAGAGAAATTGATTAATATAAGAAGATAGATTATACTAAATTAAAAAAATTAAAATAGTTATTAAAATAGAATAAAAATGATGATGTTAGCCGAAGTTGATTGAGTATGTTATTCTCGAAATTAGATGAACTGAGAATGAAACTAGGAGTTAATTTAAATTTAAAATAAATCAAATATGAATATTAGCGGGTAGATATCATAATTAATCAAATGCAGCAATCATTCGCAAGTGTGTCAGCTCTGTTAGATCAAGTGATCAGAGAGTAAGTCCACAGTGAGGCAAAGTCTAAAAATTCATTATATTTGATTACAAGCAATACAGAACCCATCCATTTCTATGATATTTCTAAAATCAAAATCATCTTTCCACAGGATGATCTAGAAACTTATTTGAATTCAAATCCTCAAATTGCTCAAGGTAGTACTATCTGTTTAGAAAACTGTTAAATTGTTCCTGAATATGGAAGAGACAATAATGTCGTCTCTTGCTAAATATAATCAAAGAACATTATCATTGATGCAGGAACTACGAACTAGAAGAAGTTGAACGCTGGTAAAATTCGTCTCCAAGTATAGACATAATCAGGAGAAATCCCACTTTTGCCCTCGACTCGCAGATATATTCGAAGAATGCAAAAACAATAAACAGCAAGAAAATAATTTAAAAAGAACCAAGCTCAAAAAGTAGATATCCTCTCCTTTATCAACACTAAAAAATCAGGTGGAAGCACGGCTAATAAGCTTGAATCCGAATTATTTAGTAACTAAATTGGAGTAATTGACAGCGAGAGTATACAAATTTTGGAAAAACTAGTTCATTTTGTGGATAAAGATGAATTATTCAATCTTTTGGCAACAAAACCCTTGAAGAACAAGAACTCCAAAAAGGCAGTACGTCTCATGGTCATCCCAAATGCTCAGACTACCGCAAAATAATTATTAACCTATCGTAAAAAGAAGTAAATATTTGATAATTTAGTTACCAACGCTAATAAGTGGAATAGCTATGCAGACATTACGAAAATATCGAAATTTCATGATCTAAATATTCAGTAATTTTATATTAATTTATAATTGCTTTTTTATTTATGTTTGTTTATGTTTTTTTTGATCATGTTCCTTTGGTTTGGAGATATTATCCCAGATTTTTAAATGCTTCTCCCAGCTTCACGTTCTTCTTCGTATTTTATTTCTAGTATATCTGCTTGGCTTCATTTAGATTACATTGTTTTAATTTTATTATTGCTGTTTGATACCCAATTATCGAATCCATTTCAATTTTTTCTCTTATAATTTCATTCCTCTTAAAATAATTGGTTGAAATTCCCATTTTCTTATATGATTTACTCAATTTTTATACCTAATTTACACATTTCAAAGCATTTTTGTGTCTTTCTAGTCTCGTGTAAGCCTACATCATATAATTCAAAGCGTAAATGCGAGTAGTTTCTTGAGTTTTCTCGTTTTCAATCAATTATTTCCCATGCTTTATTACTTTATGATATTGATTAAGCAAAAGACATATATAGCAGATAATCAGAGTAATACTTTGACGAAAAGATTCGACTTCCCCTTTGATTTTCATCACAGCAGCTTCTACCTCCTATTCTTTTATAATAGTAAGAAGCTTTGTAAGGTTGAGAGAAGGGATTTATTTTTTAGATAAACTGAATAGACTTTGATTGAATGATTTTAAAGCTGATTATAAAATTATTTATCTGTTTTATTTCGAAATCTTATTATAAGTTTCGTGATAATGTTCCAACTCTGCCTGCCCTACCCTATACCAGTATTTAAAATCACAGCATTGCGTAAAACTTTTTTTTAATTGTTCCAGTATTTGATAAGCTTGACTAGGATATACTGTAAGAGATATAACTCCTATATTATAGAAAACTTTCTGTCCATGACTAGAATAATTAGAAGAAAAAAGCTGCAAATCTTTATCCTCAACTCCAGTACAACCTTTCGACAAGAGAGTTTGAGCTTTATTAAAATAACTAAGAGCAACGCTAGGCTTTCCATAGCTAAAATGGATGATGCCAATGTTATTATAGGAAAGTGCGCTATAGATATTGGTTATTATTTTATTCTGGGGCATTTTATAAAGATCGGATTGAATGTTAGAAAAATGAAGAAGTTATATTGATCTTTATCGATTATTCTGATGAAATTATTTCTGTGCCTGGAAGAACCTGTCAATTAATTGTAAATTAAGCTAGTAATATTTATTAGCGTTATTCTTCCTTTTTCTAGCTTTTTCAAGTAACCCTTCAAGGACTAATTACCTTTCTTCGTCAGGAGGGAGACAGCTCTCAGTTAGACCGAGTTTCATCATGGCCTGAGACATAAAAATTCCCATCATAAGATCTAATTCCTCCTTCAAAATTGCAGAAGATCGAGAGTGTTCATGAAAAGTTAAAGAGATCCACATATTTGTATCTGATTTAGATTCACAGGGATTGGTAACATATTTAGCTGAAAGTTTAAGCGCCTAAACATTTTTCTTGAGACTGAGATTAAGTTCCTGGATTATAAGGGCACTACCATAAGGAGAAGAAGCATGCGATACTTAAGATAATCGATGAAGCACTTCTAATTATTATAGATGTCATTAATTAGAAGATAAGCGTTCTCCTTCTTACCATTGAGAAGCATGAGAATGCCGATATTATACTTCATTAATTGGAGCGTCATATTATCGTACATTTCACTATCTTTCTTATTCTTCTTTGATATCAAATTGTTAAGCTTTCGAATGCAGACATGCGATGCATTGGTTGTTCTTCCATTATTCAGATATTCGCAGATTGCCAAGTTTGGTTCATACGACTATACATTTATATTTGCAGAGTTCATTTGGCTAAATAATCACTTGTCTACTTATATGCTTCCTTGTATTTTCCTGAATTGAAATTATTGAAAGCGTGATCCATATTGAATTATAATAAATAAACAAATTATTTAAATTCATCTTGTTTTAATCAATATCTATATTTTATTTAAACTTTTTATTTTTTTATGACTTGTGCTCAATCTTCGAACTGGAGTTATTTTATTATTTTCTGAAGTTTTCTTGACTTTTTTTCAGTTATTTTCTCTTTCTTTTTTTTCGGCTTTTTCTATTATTTTAGCTATTCTTCAGAATCTGAGAGTTATAAATCGGACATTGAGTCATCATTAACAGATATAAGTTTTTCAAAGAAGTTTATGGGTATTTTATCTAACTTTTAATCCTACTAATGAATTTAAATCTATTTTTTATACAGTCTCTAATAAACATAAAAATTAACTTCTCTCTATAAAACAATAGTAGGGTATGCTGTACTATACAAACTTATCTGTATATTTGACTTTCCTTTTTTCAGTTTTTTAAGTCTGAATGAATGAAGTATTTGGTTCGACTGAGATTAAAAATTAAAAATAAGACTTGAGAGCAAGTTAGAGTTTTGGAAAATAAGAAGGATGTACTTTTATTATGTTATAAAAGGAAAATCCTTACACACGACAATTCCTGGTGAGCTTTTCTATCTTTCTATTTTCAAATGAAGAAAACCTACATCATCGATTGTCATCTCCTAGACTTATTTATCTTCTACTGTAATTGAGCTACATATATTCATTCTTGGAAGATGATTAGGTTAAAATACATCTTTTTAATTTTCTTCCTAATCAGTTTAAGATAAATTTGAGGGAATTCTATTAAATATTTACTGTGTAAATGAAATAATTCTTTTTGTTATAAGTAACCCATACCATTATCTAACTTCATCTTATTTATTCAAAGATCTTTTTGCATAGTTGAATGATATCTTTATAAGTCTTTCGCATATTTTAGGCATTTAGTACACTATCCTCTCTTCATTATTATTTCCATTTATAAAATCATACAAACATTTTATTTTAAATAATTAATGAGAACTTATTTTATTTAAATCTTTCTCACTTATAGAAGTAGATTAGAGTAAGAACGATCGGAAGTTTATCTATGATTATTTTTGTAATAATTAATTTGATTTAAATAAATAATTTAGTTCTTTCATGCATCCATACATGATACAGCAGCCAATTGTATTTAGTTTTGGATTCATTAAACTCTTTATTATTTTATTTGCAGAGCTATGATCTATTTTTTTAGTTTTTTTCAATGAACTCCATGTGAAAAAAATGGAAGGTATAATCACAAGAAGAATAAGGAGTAAAATTATAATAGTGTAAAGAGATTTATCTCCATTAACCATAAACTCAGGCAATCCTATCCCAATTTGAAATGAGGTTTCTCCATCAGGATGTCCATATTTCTGGCAATTTATTCTCGTTGATTCATCAGTTAAACATTTATAAGCTTTGGAGATTAATATGAACTTTTTATAAGCCTAGACATCATTGAGCTTTCGATCTGGATGGTATTGCAGGGCTAACTTACGATATGATTTTTTTATCTGAGTCTAATTAGCTCCCATTTATAAATTTAAAATCTAATAAGGATCAAATCCAACGAGCTATCCACTCATTTCTATATTAGAATAATAGAAATAGAAAGTAAACAGTACAAGAATTAAGAATGCTGTTTTTAATGACAGACTCTTATTAGAGCGGCTCAATTTATAGAATTTGCATGAGTTAATAACTTTATTTTTAAATATTTATTATTTAGCTAATTTTGAATAAAAGCCCGTCATTCTTCTTTCCTATAATTATTTGGTAATCATTAATATCAGTATAATGACAGTAAGCACAGATATCGAAACCATAAAATGACAAAACGCAGTATTATCATAGATAAGATCCCCATTATCTTCCCCTTAACGAGAGTAACCCATTAATTTTTTGTTTTGAATGGATAGTTTTACTGATAAGATATAATTGTTAGCAATATATAATCAACGTTTATAATATGAATATATTATAATGTTATAGAACCTTAAAGAATTTGTTTGTAAATTTGTAGAAAAATAGAATAAGGGTAGTTTTCCTCATCTCTACATTGTAGGTATGTTAGGCATGATTTAGATAAATAAACTGGACCGTAT
>ERZ724508.2071-NODE-2071-length-10923-cov-4.763618_pt1 | contig 10923 bp, 6 predicted proteins | sample MGYA00376041_ERZ724508 | MGnify/ENA primary metagenome ERZ724508 (study PRJEB28724, sample SAMN07190887) | wastewater metagenome | isolation source: effluent of sewage treatment plant in Hong Hong | place: USA: Christiansburg, Virginia | collected 2016-03-01 ... | reverse complement strand
CCTTCGACTGCTCCTATTACACCTCCCTCCGCCCCAGTAGTTGATGCATAGAAAGAGAAATATGAAAAAATGCAGCAATAGAAAAAATAGATATTGGCAATGGCAGGAACCATTGATCAAAATTGATTTGTCGTTTAAATTTATAGTAATTAAAAGTTTGATTTCGTCAGTAAATATTAGTAAAAAAATCAAATAACGCATATATTTATACTATTCATTAAAGTTATACAATACTAAAACAAAAATTATATCAATACAGTTCTTATGATGACATCTCCTATTTAACAAGTGTCTGTGCACAAACACTAAAACAAAAGTAAGAATTCGAACAATACGCCCTCTGTCCGATTGTGTAACTTTGTCAAAAAATTGTATTACATTCTTACAGTAACTTTCTTGCTTAAGATAGGAAGCCTAATGTGAGCACACTATCAGGTGGACTGAAAATGGGTTAGGTTTCTAGATTATAAATTAGGAATAATTTACTAGAAATATACTATCTAAATATTATCGGCACTCCAACATCCCATCCTTTATCCGACAAGTAAACAATTTTTCTATCTTAGCTTAATATGTATGGGTTTAGAAAAATTAAAGATGTTTAACGACACTACTACATGCATCCTCTCTTCATTAGACATCAGCCAGAACTCATCCCTCAGATCTCTAGAAAACCTTAAAAGAAACTGCTGATTTAAAATCCAAATGATGAAAACAAGCAGCCGTCAGAGATATAGTTCAAGAAAATCTCTCAGGAGAAGATAACTAGATCCAAGAGAAAATAGAAAAAAGTTAGATTCTTATAAAGTTTATTTGAGGACCCTTAAAATTAAAATTAATTCTTTTAAAAATCAGATCGAAAATAAATAAAAAGCTTTTATTCCGTGGCGAGTCACTCCAGCTTAGCAAATTTAATCAACAAGAGCTCCACCACAATTTTTTATAATTCGGAGTTTGATGATTTGGCCTCGATTTGTGAGAATTTATAAGAAAGGGAGTAAAAAAATGAACGTTACAGCATAAAATCTAGGAAAATATTCTGGACGCCTTCTGAAATTATCAGTGAAGACCAGATTTGACAGTGATATAAATTTATTGATATTTGACTACTTTCTATTAAATATACTCAATTCATTTATCAAATTATGCTGGGATCCACTATTTCCATTATTTTTCGACTCGTGTATTTCGAAATGTTGTTAAGCCCCTTGTACTTCTGTCTGAATCCATTAATACATTCAGCTATTTTATCTCTACATTCTAATTCTTCAAGACCTAATTTCTCGCCTAATCCAATTTTGCAAACTCGGCTCACCTGTCCAACCAGAGCTGATGCTAGCACCTGTTTCGAGTACTGACAAACCAGCTCATAATTAAAATAAATAAATTTAGCAATGCATCCGCAGACATCTTCAATTTATTTGACATTTACTTCAGAGTATGTTGAATTCAAGGTTAGTTGCCTCACTATTTTAGTCATAGCGAGATCATATATGCTGGAGGATACTAAGTTGAAGCTTAAGGCATGCAATATCTTACTCTACATCTCCATCAGTTCAGATATTGATATTTTTTTATGTACGATTTTTTAATATGTTGTCTTTAATTTCAAAGGGTATACTTATTACATTTTTGTAGCCATTTGCATAGACTCTACTCCAATGATATGCAGTTGAGTGGGGACTAGTGTTTCTGAGCACTCAGAAAAGTACCGGTCCATGATTTAAACTCCTGCAAAATAAGTTTTATTTTGGAAATTGTAGGAACTCATTACTTATATCATCCAGTCTAACATTCTTGCTCTTAAAGTGGCATCAATCTTATGGCCTGACAGGAACCTGCCCTTCACGAACTCCTTTCTCAGAGTGTACTAGATTTGATCACCGTACTTGGAGCAATAATCCTCGCTGATGGTCATATCTTTATCTCTGTAAAGTTTGTAGGCGGAGGGTTTGTATTATCGATAGGAGCTAATGTGGTAAGGGGAGCACATTTCGGTGTGTAGACTAGGTAGTTAGAGTTGATTATTTTTTAAGCTTTGATATTGATATTCGTGGAGGGGGAGTTTTATATTATGGAGAGAGGTGAGGATATCAGTTCGCTTGTTGACGAGCTTGGACTGATTTTATTTTTAGCAGATGGGTTTGATCATGCGAATACTGCGATCCATTCTAACTTTCTGCTTATCTTTAATATTAATATTAATTTAGATAAAGTCCTATACAACGGTATTACTATTTTATTAATAAATATTATTTACTATAATATCCTAATTAAACCAAAAATTATATATTTTTATATTCGACTCTTTGCCCTTTTCATTCGTAAAATGTTGATTTACTGCTGTAGGATCCATCAATTTTTTATTGACTTAAAACTTCTTTATTTTATTTTTATTTTCTAGGATTTTTTCTTTTTCTTTTACTATCACCTATCTTTCTGCTTTCGTTTTCTCTTTTTGAGAAAATTGTCATTCAAAGACTGTCGCATTCCCAAATATTGGAACTACTATCAAATACGAGAATTTCTCTGTGATGTTTGTTTTGTTTTTGAGGATAAATAAAGGATAAACACAAATGACAAATAAAATAACCAAACTAATATATAACAAGTAACAATAAAAATGATTAAACGTTTCTTAATATAATAATGAACTCAGTTTCATATGTGGGTTTGAAATTTATATAAGATTAATTATTAAGGCATTCAATTGAATGTAGGCACTAAAAAAGCTACATAAGTCTTTAAAATAGGATCCTTCAATTAAACAAATTCTAAGAATGCTTTAGAATCTCAGCTAGGTGTTCATGTCCAAATCTCCTTAAGAACTCTCATAATCGAAAGAGTTAAAGACGATCTCGAATGAAATCGAGCAAATAAAATTAAACTCGATTGAGGAAGCCTTTAATTAGTTACCTCCTATACCCTAGATTACTGCGTTTATTCTGAAATCATCTAAAGAGTTCACTCTCGCCTATCTAATGATTCCTGAAAATAAATGTTTCGGATGGCACGACCACGCTAAAATGAATGGGATTTCTAAAATAGTATCAGGAAATCTTATAATAAGATCATTAAACCCCGACCATTTCCAAAAATGTGCTGAGTAAGATTAGAATATATTCTATTATCCCATTGATCGAATTCGATAATAATAACTCAGACCTGAAGGGCAAAAAATATCTATCATATATCCGGACTCCTTCAATATTCATGAGATTTTTGGTAAAAAACAGAGCAGTTTTCTAGACCTCCTCATACCAGAGTACCCCGATAACAGTTGCCACTACTTTCAGACCTGCTAATAACCAATTATACAGGGGGAGATAGAAGATAAAATAAAAATAAGAAAAGTGGATAAGTCTTATGATGAAATAGTTGGAATAGAAAGATTAGTCAAATTTTTCAAAGAAAAATAAAAGCATAAAGTAATTCCTCAACCATGATTTTTAGATCCGTTCTTGTCCCTTTCTTTATTTAGGAATTAATTAAAATAATTTATAATCAAGTACAATAAATATATCAATTGATAAGATCCAATAGAATGTTGAACTTCTCGTTTTTTGGCTGCTCTTTTTTATTATTCCCGCCCCATGCATTATTTAGTTTATTTTTATTCATTCCTTAATCATTATTTTCATCTTTTTTGGGCATTTTTTCGATACTCTGTTCGCTATGAACCTTTTCCTTGTCCCTTATTTATCTTTATATCATAATCGAATGATTTTCATCAGTAACTTAGTCTACATTTGTGTGTGCTCGATGTCTGTTCGAGACAAGATTACTCTGATTTTTTGTCGATTTCTTATAGCTGTTTATGCATGGCTTGAATGTGCATTCACGTTATTAAAATTATTTTAGAGCAAGACTGGCCCTCTGAAGCTTCGCGATTTTTTATTGTTTTTCTTTGATCAGCTGATTTGTACGCTCCTGGATGGGGACATATGCTTTACCTTTTCTCTGTCTCTCTATCATGATCTTCTTTGAGGCTTAACTTATTCTTACACTTGAAATATTAGATTCGTGAGTTCGAGGAATGTTCTATTGATTCTATTTGTCTTTTTTTTATTTACATAAATGACTGTTGACCAGGTGAGGCTGGGGATGAGTCTTTTCGATTTTTTCTCTCTTTTATAACGGGGAATGACTTTTACTTTTAAACTTTTGAATTGATGAGGCTTTTTATTTGCTAAATGAGGTAACCTACTTTTTATTTGACCTGTTGGTCCTCTAATTCAACGCACTTCTCTAAATTTTTTTTTACTTGTGAAGGACACTTTTCTTTTATTAAATTTTGGATGTATTGACTTTATGTAAATTTTTCTTATAACTATGTTCTTATTTAAAATCATTTTTCTTGACCTTGCTCTGAACCTGTGTTCCTTTCTTATTTTAATTCTTCAATGCCATATAAAACTAGAAGTCCATTTTGCTTTGATTATTGGCAGTATTAAAAAATGAATGGCTCTCTTGACTGAATGAGAGCTCAACTTCGTTGTTAACGACATCTGTGCTCATTTGTTGGAGTGTTGTTAGAGCTTGGAGCAATTATTTTGCTGAGATGCAATCTGTAAGCTAATGAGGACTTGATAACTGCATTAAATTATTACTAAATTTATTATTAAATATCATTCTATTTATAGATAAATAATGCTATTTCCAATTTTCTAATTCATCAATCATCTTCATCATCGTATCTTCCTCTTCTTGGCTTTCTATCTCTTCGATCCTTCTCATCTCGTTTATCTCTGGTTTCACGGTTCTCTCGAGTGTCTCTGGTGTCTCTCGTGTTATTTTATTCTCTCCTGTCACGTCTATCTTTATTTTCTCTTTCTCTGTCCTTGTGATCTTTTCTCTGATCTTTTTCATCTTTCTCTCGATATTCTTTTGTTTGATTTTACTCTCTTCTGGAATTGTTAGCTCCTCTTTGGTTTCCTCTAGTTTTTCTTTATCCTCTTCTATATTCTTAAGTTTATCTTTATTTCACTCTCTCATTGGTTGCTAATTTATTTTATATTTACTTTCTCGATAACGTCTGGTAGTAGTTTATTGTCTACGCTCTTCATTTTTGTCTCTTCTATTATTATCTCTCCTATCTCTTCTATCTCTTTAATCTTATCTCCTTTAGCCTCTTTGCCTCGTCCTGTCATCCCTTCTATTATCTCTTCGATTATCTCCTCTTCTGGTCTCTCGAGCTTTTCTTGTAATGACTCTGAATTTAAGGAAAAAATTACTCTTATAATGGCTCTTCAACTTGTTCTTTGGAAAGTCCATTATTAAAACCAGGTTACTTTCTATCTTCTTCGGTTGGGTTTCTTGTTAATTTAATGATAATCTTTGAGTATTTCTTTTCTTCAAAATATTTATCGTTAACAGGCTTGGAAAAGTACTCCAAAACTTGAACAATCTCAAATTTTATAATCATGGCAAGACCCGCTACTCTTTGATGAATATTATTGGCAATCTTGAGAGCAAGGTGGAAACAATTGAGAGAGCAAGTGAGGTAAAGATTCTGATATCTTTTCTGCCCAAAAAGCCCATAGCTGAGGATTCTCATTGCGACAGCTTGATTTCTCCTCTCACTGAAAGACTTGTTGATTTAAATTCTTTTTTCAAGTTAGACTCTATAAGCAATTTCGGGCCTAGATGAAGAGAGAGTTACTTTTTTGGTATTTAAATGTCTGTCATATCTTAAATTGGATCTGAATCACAAATTTAAATAATATGAAAATTAAAATATAATAGTTTATAACTTCATTAGTTAGTATTTGCCCATATAATCAAATAATATCAATCAGATCGCTCATGCTTCCTACTACATTTGATTATTATTCTGAAGCTTGAAGATACTCTCCACAACTTGAATCTCGGTAGCTGTTGACTCCAATCCACAAAATGCTGCCCAGTCATTCACCACTAACCCTGCTCCAATCACATCCGACCCTCTATTTATTGTTCCTGCGCACAAGGGCACTTGCAAAAGATTTGATAATTCGTCAAGCTGTTCCACAGTTGTTTGAGGGTGGACTAACCCTCCTTTATTTGACAACACACAATAAGTTCCAACTAGCATGTTGTTCGCAATAGAATTTCTAAAGACTTCTACACCTAAAGTATCAGCAATGATCTCCTCTGTCTCCTTGTCGAGGTCTGGATGGATCAAAGCAACATAATCATTGCAAGCAATACAGTTGCCGAGAGCAGAAAGCTTCTATTCGACTCTGACTACTTTGATGTTCTCTGAAAGACTATTTCTGATGTTTCTAAGTTCGTTATCAGTTGTGTTGTTGGGAACTATCAATCCCTTTTTATTTCCAGCTGTAGTTCTTCCCACAATTCTAGTTCCTCCTATTGTTGTTTGTATGACTGGAATAAATGAGCCTAACTAGCTCTCAAAGACACTGTAAAAGTTATAGGATCCGCCTGAAGCGACTAAGCAATACCCATTGGTGAGCTTAGAGAACACTCCGATATCATTTGAGTTTTAGTATTGTACTCTGTTGGCCATAAATTCTTTTGCTAATTATAATAAACATATAATCTAAATTTCCTAAAATATAAATAATCTAACTTATTTTGATGACTAAAAGCAAAAATATCAAAGTGCACAATTTTTATTCAAAAAAGTCATAATATCATTGTTATTTTCTGATGAAACCGAAAGAAATGGAGCCGATTGACAAATTACATTTATTTTGGCCATAAACTTTTGTTCTCCTTGTAATTTTAATCTCCTTTTTAATATCTGGATATAAACATAAGATTATAATGGACAAAAACAAAGAGTTTGACTTCACTAAAAATGATCGCTTCTACGAACTAACAATCCCGAGTTACTATCACCAAGGTGAATCAGTTTTCTATGAGATAAGTCTCAAAGATCTAGTGCAAGGCAAGAAGTATCTATGCGCATATCGATTTAATGAGTTTAAACTAATCCACGAAAATCTCCAGAAGCTGAAAGTACAATAATTTTTATCAAGATAGAGCTTCCTGAATTTCCTAAAACTCACCTCTGGAAGAAAACGAATAAAAACCCGAAAATGATATAAGAGCGGAGATTGATGCTGGAAAAATATTTCGGCATTGTCATAAATGACCCATTCACCAGAGGATGCAAGGACATCAAAATGTTTATCCGCAACTGTAAGACAGGAAATATAGGACGTCGAACTCAATCTCTAAGCATGAAAAAATAACAGAGTAAGTAAAGGCCTAAATCATTAACGAGGGCCAATCTTTCAATCAATCAAATTAATTTGAGACTTAGTAAAAAGTGATCTATATTTATTTTTTTAATGAAGTTTGAGCAAATTTGATACAGTGAATCATCTTAGATATTCTCCAAGAATTATTCTCATAGTTATTTTATTTAGGAAAGAATTTAGTTCATTTTCGGACGTTCTGCTGGGTTTGGGTTCAGCATTTTCTCTAGTATCCTCACTATTTTCTGATTCTTCTCGAAGATCGGGTGCTTATATTCTTATTTATTCAATTATATTTTATCTAGAACCACCTTTTAAGATAGGTCTTTGTATGTCATCCCGAAAGGCAACTAACTCGTGAACATATTAAAAATAGTAACCCCAACGCTCCAAACATCGCATTTGTAGGGATTTTTTTATCTACGAATTATTTATGGCGCCATGTAATGCAAAGTACCTGCGAATGTGAAAAAAGATTATAAGTGCTGCTTGTCATCAATGTTAATAGCCCTAGCAAGTCCGAAATCCCCTAACTTAACATGGTTATCCTTAAGGTAAATATTTTCAGGCTTGATATCTCGATGGACGATATTTTTGGACTAAAGATAGGCTACAGCCTCTGCCAGCTCTTTGGTGAACAAAATTTTGAACTCAATATTGGATGTGTAGTGAGCTTTATGGATGTACTAGCCTAGATTGCCATCAGGACAGAGTTCTAAGAAGAAATAAATGTTATTAATGGTCTATTCGCAACCTTCAAACTTGACGATGTTAGGATGATTTAACTCCTTCCAAGCGTTGACTTCTTCTTTGACTCTTTTGATTAAATAATCTAAATCGTTTATGAGGTTTTAAGTTTATTTTTTATTCATGATTTTGCAAGCTAATAAATGTGCAGGATCATTCTTAAGTTTGCAACGATAGGTTGTGGCAAAGGAACCTTTACCCAGCTGGTAATTTAGTAGGATAACATACTTGCCGGCAATTGTTTTTGACTTTCCTTAATTTGAATCTTTCATTATCTATTATTATATTATTTATTATTACTCTGAGAAATTCAGGATAAGGATATTATTTATTATTATAAGTATCCTATATAATTTTCCGGTCCAACTTATAACATTTATTAACCCAGTTGATGCAAGCGAATTCAAAATTTTCTGAGGAAATTATAAAAAAATAGCAAGAAACAATTAGGAAGATAGGGGAGTTAGGCCCTGACCAGCTAGCCAAATCACTTTAATTTATAAAAACTAGACTAAAAATCTATACCATTTCCTATGCATTGTTCCTCATTTACAATGAATTTTTCCTTCAGCTCAAATTCTAGAACATGAATGAAGGTCTAAAAAAAGCTATTCAGTATATCGTCGCAGTGTGCGAAAATTATAATGATAAATTTTTTTAATTGGAAAAGTAAAAGAATAGAAAAATTATCTATCAAATCAAGTAAAATAAGGGCGATTATGAATCAGCAATGCAACTGGCGAAAAAGGAAATGGAGTAATAATAAAAAAATAAACCTAAGGAATAAGGAATAAAGGTCTTGCTCAATGCCATTTTAAAGCTTATGAAATAAAGCAAGGACTCTAAATAATTAAAGTAAGCTGTTCATTTAGCTTTTTATGTCAAGAGAGAAAAAGAAGCAACCAAGCACTAAACATAAACAAACGCTGAAGCATTCTTCTAGCACAGCAGTAACTATTTACGACTTGTTCTTGATAATATCCGTAAGAAAACCAACCCTACCCTGATATGCTGCAAGCCAATATTCTTTGACAAAGAACAAATTAATTCCAGTGAAGGAGCTTCGCAATAGTTTAAAAGGTACACGTGGCCTATTACTAACATAAGTATTAAAAATCACGTAACAAAAACAATCATAGGTTTCATGAATTCGAAGGGAGGAATTATCTACATAGGAGTATTGGAAAACAAGGACAAAAAGAACGAAGTAATAGGGATTCAGTTAACGAACACAAATATAAAATAAATTCAGATGTTCATCACTGATATTGTGGCGAATATATTTCCTCAACACGATTAATTCAAGATTGAGGATAGCACTAAGTAAAGAACGAACAGTAATGCGAAAGAGTTTGTTATTAATAACTATGTTAAAATGGAATTCATGCCTGTTGTCAATCTTTAGACCTTAACCAATATGACCTACAAGAATGATAAGGGCGATACAATTGTGTCAAAGCTGTACGTTGTGAAGGTCATCATGAAAATTGGTCATCCTAAGCACTTATATCATGTAGTGAATCAGGACAAAAACATAGATTTCTATGAGAGAGTGGATAGAAATGTGGACAAAAAAACATTTCCTGAGGCATATAAGCAAATTTATGAACGATTAGAAAAATTTGAAAAAATAAAAAAGTCTGGATATAAGAACTTTTTAGACAGACATCTCTTCCATAACCACTGCCGTTACGAAATGACAGTCAAGCTTTAATTATAATCAGATAAATAATCTTCTTCAGATGATGATTGAACACTTTATTTTATACACCCTTTATTATCGATATATTTATTTTACCATTATTTAAAATGTTTCAAGTTGTTAATATCACAGGATTTCAAGCCTTCGGAGGAGTTTAAGTCAATCCTACTGAACTGATAATCAATTAGTATAAGAAAAAGCCTCACTCTAAAATGAGACGTATCCAAAAACTCGATGTCACTGTCAAAGCAGTAGACTCATATATTCATTATTTGTCAATCAGTTGTTCTCCCAACTAAGGCCGAATTCTAAATTTACACTTGGGTGTGGGTCCATAAAAATCTTATCAGTTGGAGCTGTGTGGTTATAACAACAAAGATTTTAGAATCCCAGACAATAATGGATACGTATGCCAGAAGGAAAAGATAAAACAATAAATGAAATTAGACGAGCCATTAAAGACAAAGATTAATTTGAATGATGTGGCTGCATAGTTGAAAAAGCGAGGCTACCCAGTCAATGTAAGTAATGATCCAGGAAGATATCTCTGCAACTATATTTACTTTACAAGCCTTTTAAGGTTATGTGGAGACTTTTGCACAAGTTTGTTTGTGCACTTCCCACCTCATAATGTAAAATCAACTGAGGAGAACCTAAAATTCGTAAACGATCTCATCAATATATTGACAAGCTGATAAGAATTAAATAAATAAATAAGTCTATTTATCAGTATGTAATCAGATAAAGGGGATAGGCCCTTCTATTTTTGAACACAACAATGATCGTCTAATGAGCATGATCTGTTACAGATTCATATCTAATCTTCTTCACAGGATCTCTGAAATTCGTGTCCAGTTGCTGGCTCCGATTATAGACCTCGGAATGTCCTGCTAACACTAAACAGTAGAACATTTGCTTTCCTCCTTTTGACATAAAGCAATAGTTGTTGGAGTATTCACTATTTTTCGCAAAGTATATGCCCTTCCCAAAGCTCCCCATATTCGCTTAGTTGATGTTGAATGATTCTTCTCTGTCTCCGTATATTTTGCTAGGTTATTTTCCTCTAGTTCCGTGATACATCATTATCTACCTTATTTTTTATCCGTTCTGTTCCTCCAAAAATTTCTTTTCTAAACTGTACTTATCAAAGAGTAATTTATTTTGAATTCTTTAAAGTTTTTTTATTTTTCCCACTTTAAAATTATTCTGCACAATTTTAAATTATTAAGAACCCTCGACAATGTTGTAGAGCTGTAACTCTTCATCTTG
>ERZ724508.2067-NODE-2067-length-10930-cov-5.833471_pt1 | contig 10930 bp, 9 predicted proteins | sample MGYA00376041_ERZ724508 | MGnify/ENA primary metagenome ERZ724508 (study PRJEB28724, sample SAMN07190887) | wastewater metagenome | isolation source: effluent of sewage treatment plant in Hong Hong | place: USA: Christiansburg, Virginia | collected 2016-03-01 ... | reverse complement strand
TCTAAATTTCAACTCGAATTGATAGAGTTGTTGTGAAATTATTTTAGCAGACTCACTCATTGGAAAACTACCTTCCAATTTTATACACTACAGCTGACCCAACAATAAAATATGTCGCCTATAATTATAAATGCCCTACCAATTAGATTGATAGGGCATTTATAATTAAAAGATTTAAAAAACTTATTTTATAATAAAATGTTCTTCTCCAATTTTCAAGCCATCTACATACAACTCAATAATATGTAGTCCTTTTTTATAATGTTTCGGATGTTTATATAAAAAATCAACATCCAGAAATTTCCCATCGTAGTTGCTACTTACCTTTAACGTATATGCTGTTTCTACACCATTTAAATTAAACAAACCACCACCTGCAATTGGGTCATTAATATCGGTTCCTTTGGGATCAACCAAACGCATCATTACAGATTTATAACCTGCATTTTTAGGGTCTGAACTAACCATATTAAATGATACGTGAATAATTTTAAAGCTCGATTTTTGAGGATCTTCCGCTGTAACTATTCTAGAAGAATCGGATAAATTCTCAATATCTTTAACAAGAACAACTTTTAAGTTTTCTGCTCTTATGGTCTGATGATTCTTTAATTGAGCAATACTAGGTATTGCTTGAAATAAAAACAAAATCAGTGAAACCGCAAAAACCTTACTATTTTTAAATGTAATCATGTCTATTTTTATACTTTTACTCACAAAATTTTATACAATTGCCAAATTTATCAATAAAACGCGTTTTTTCGTTTATAACAACCTCGGCCATTCCATTTACGATATCATACGCATAATCATAAATAAAGGGTATGCTTAATTTACCTTTATTATCTACATATCCATATTTACCATCTTTTGTTACAACTGCAAAACCTTCAGAAAAAGGCCTCATCACCTTATAGGTAAATGGACTTACAACTTCATTTTCTGTATTAATACATCCCCAATACCCACTCTTAACTGCCATTATGGTGCCAGAAATATCTCTATCTTCTAACCATTTATATTCCAAGGGTATAACTAACGTACCAATTTTGTTAATATAACCATATGAATTATTTTTTTTAACCTTTGCGTATCCATTTGAAAAGTCTGAAACCCAATCATACATAAATGGAATAATCATTGTACCCGATGCATTAGCAAAACCCCAACGTTGATTTTTCTGTACTCGAACAAAATCGTCTTTAAAAACAGAAACCCAATCTTGCTCTATAGGCAAAATTACATTTCCACTTTTACCGATAATGCCAAATTTATCGTCTTTAGATACGACTGCAACACCCTTACTAAAATTAGCCGCTTCTTGAAACTGTGGTGTTATAACAATCTTACCAATCGTATTGATATACCCATATTGATTATTTTTCTTTACAACTGCCAAGCCATCTGAAAACTCTATAGCAAATTCAAATTGCGGAGTAATAACAACTTTTCCAGTTTTATCGATATAACCATACTTTCCATCCTTTTTTATCACAGCAAATCCTTCCGAAAACGGAAACGCTTGATCAAATTTTGCAGGAATTTTCAATGTGCCCAACTTATCAATATAGCCCCAACTATCTACCGATTTAATAGCAGATAAACCTTCGGTGAATGAATACGCAGAATCGTATTTCAATATAATTTTTATAGCACCCGTTTGGTCAATAAAATACGCTTTACCCAAACGATATACCAATGCTCTGTTTTCCGAAAAAGGAAATGCCTTTTCATAAATAGGTTTGATAAGCTCTTTTCCCGTTTCAGCATTTATGTATCCAAACTTTCCTCCTGAAACAAATAAGGTTGGAACGGATTGGGCAAAGCTACTTATGGAACTTTGAAGAACAAAGAATAAAACAACACGGATAATAAATTTCATATTCAATTTAATAAGAATGTTTTGAACAGGTATTAATATTCACAAAAGTAAGCGAATATATAAGAGATCGTTTCAAGAACGCCAATTATTGTATTGCCAGTAGTTTCAGATATTCCTATAAATATTTCCTTTCTCTTCTTTTGGCTCTTCTTTTTATCTGGCTTCGACTTTTGATTTTCAAAGCTTGGCAAAATCACAACGCTTGAATCGTGCTGATATGAATATTCAACTACAGGTCTAAATACTATAGGTTTCGCTAGCGAATGTATTTGCACAACAAAAAAAAGTAACAGCCCTACCCATAGATATTTATATGTATTCATATAATTGATTTTAATACGTAATGTAAATTTATTATCCTCTAAAAATCAAGCGATATAAAATTACAATCAAACAAATCAAAAAGATTGATATCGATATCTTATTTACAATATGCATTGCTTTTATTGTCATCGATTCTTTTACCCCTTTATCTCTTTTACGAAAGAAATACCTAACCAAGGGACCAAAATTAAAATATTCTTTCATTTCCATCTTTGAGTATCAAATTAAGTGTTTTACAAATCTTATATATATTCGGAGACAATAGGCTCCAACCACTTCCCATCTTCCTTAATAATATTAATCAACTCATCTACTGCTTTATCCGACGAAACTGCTTTTTTAACAACCGTTTGTCCTCTATATAGTGCAATCTTATCTTTACCTACACCCACATAACCATAATCGGCATCGGCCATTTCCCCCGGACCATTAACGATACAGCCCATAATACCAATCTTCACTCCTTTTAAATGATCGGTCCGTTTACGAATCATAGCCGTAGTTTCTTGCAGATCAAACAAGGTTCTTCCGCAAGAAGGGCACGAAATATATTCCGTTTTAGTCATTCGCGTGCGCGCAGCTTGTAAAATTCCGAAAGCTATATTATTTAGATTCTTCAAGTTGGCCAACAAACTCATTTTATTTTCAGATATTAATTTATTGGTTGATAAATAAATACCATCACCCAAACCATCAATAAGTAATCCACCCACATCTGTAGATGCTGCCAAAATCAAGGATTCTTCATTTTTATGTGCATACGCACGTTTTATAATAACAGGCGTTTTAAGTTCCCTATTCATTAAGGTAATAAAACTTCTGCGCAATTCTGCCATAGCATGTTCGTTGAATGATTCTAATATCAATACTACAGATGCATCTGCTTCCATTTTTAGTAGCAATTTTTCATCAATATCCTCAATATCAGCCAATACAAAATTCAACTGAGGGTGTTTCACCACATCTGTTTTATACCAACGTGCTGCAAATAATGGATAAACATGTGTTTGATCATCTAGTACCTTCCAAGTATCCGCATCCACAATTTCTTTTAAGCCATTGGGCATCATAAATGGAGCCTTGTTATGGCCAGTATAAATAAAGTCCGCACCCAAATCATTCATACTCCACTTATCCAATGCAGGTAAATAAAAATGCCCGATTGGTTTTAAATCTTGTACTTCTAGGTTTTCAATCAAACTATAATCGGCAATTACTCGAGGAACATTCGTTGCACCGATGGTATGTACATCTAACGTTTTTCTTCTTTTATATGAAAATGGATTTATCGGATTTTTTTCAACAAATGGAATAGGAGTATGTTTTGACCTACCTACATATCGATCAACTAATTTTGCAGCAACCGGAATTTCAAATTCTGGGGCTTCTGTTAAGGACACCCGAACGGTATCTCCCAAGCCATCTTCTAACAAACTACCGATACCAACCGCAGATTTAATTCTACCATCTTCGGCTTCCCCGGCTTCTGTTACACCTAAATGTAAGGGGTAAGGACGAAGGCCTTCTTCCTCTAATTTTTGAACCAACAAGCGGTATGCCTGCACCATAACTTGGGTATTGCTTGCTTTCATAGATATTACAATATTGTAATATTCCAAGTCTTCACAAATACGTAAAAATTCCAAAGCAGACTCAACCATGCCCAAAGGAGTGTCTCCATAACGCGATAAAATTCGGTCAGAAAGGGAACCATGATTGGTACCAATCCGCATCGCAGTTCCGTATTCTTTACAAATTGTTACCAAGGGAACGAACTTTTCACGGATCCGAACCAGCTCTTCTTGATAGGAAGCATCGGTATATTCGATGACTTCAAACTTCTTTTTATCGGCATAATTGCCCGGATTAATACGAACCTTTTCAACTATTTTAGCAGCAAGTTCGGCCGCATTTGGAGTGAAATGTATGTCGGCTACCAAGGGAACATCGTACCCTCTTTTCAACAATTCCTTTTTTATCTCCGCTAGGTTTTGTGCTTCCTTTACACTTGGAGCTGTCACTCTGACATACTCACAACCAGCATCCACCATCCGAATAATTTGTTCCACACTACCTAATGTATCCATAGTATCCACCGTTGTCATCGACTGAAGTCGGATCGGATTATCACCTCCCATTGGGATTTTACCTATGGTAACCACACTTGATTTTCTACGGATATACTGGGTCAAACTTGAGCAGTATTTTGAGTTTATGGAAGAATGTTCGTTTGCTGACATCTCTTGATTATATTATATATTCGGAATTTAGCTTTTTTATTGAAATGAAGGAATGTTTTCTTCATTTATTGGAAAATATAAGATCTTTAATTATTTTAGACTAGTCTAAAATTCAATGCTTATATTTTTATAATTCAGTATACTTATGTAATTAATGATAAACTATTACTTTATACTTTTTAAATCATTAATTCTATAATTTTTTAGGTGTTATTTACTTACAATTGCTATTTTATGAGTAATAACGTAGCGATCTGATATATAAATCGCACCTAATTGATTCCTAAATATCCCCCAACTGAGGGCGCAAAAGTAGCTCTTCCACCACCGTTTGGTTCGACAAATTATATACCCCCCAAATAGCATCTGCTACATCTTCGGGTTTCATAAATCGTTCTTTCGGCAGATCCACTCCTTCCCAAGAAGCAGTTAAAGTTGCACCGGGTAAAACAGCAGTCACCCGAATATTGTGTTCCTTCATTTCTTCCCTCAGCACTTTTGTCATGCCTAAAAGTGCAAATTTTGATATGCAGTAAGAACCTCCCGAAACGTATGGAACGATACTCGCCGTAGAACAGATATTGAAAATTGTCCCAACCTTTTTAGAAATCATCCCAGGTATGATTCCTCGACTAATATCGTAAGCGCTCATCAAATTGGTTTGGATTTGATTTTCCAAAACACCTTCTGCTTCATTATGGATTTGACCAACCACAAACAAGCCTGCATTGTTTACTAAAACATCTACAGTTCGATTCAATGTCTTGTAGGTTTCAAGGATGACTTCTCTCCCTTTTTTTGTAGATAAGTCGGCAACACAAGTTACTATTTGAACATCCTTATTCAATTCACATATTGTACTTTTTAAAGATTCTAAATCTGAAGTATTTCGAGCGCAAGTAAGGATATCAAAACCTTGAGAAGCAAATTTCTCAACAAGAGCCTTCCCTATCCCCTTTGTTCCACCTGTAATTATTGCTAGCTTATTCATTTTATTTAAATTGTTTGGCACTTAAATATACCTTAATTTAGTAAGGATTTTAACGACACTCGTTCTAATATTGACAAAGTAAGCCAATGAAAAGTTTTGGGAAATACATAATTTTGATGAGTACCCTATTTGTACGCAGAGAAAAATTCAGCGTTTATTGGAAGCTTACCATTGATGAATGTATACTCATTGGGACCAATTCGATCTTCATTGTTGCAATTGTTTCTTCCTTTATTGGAGCAGTAACCTGTATTCAAACTGCGGCAAATTTAGTAAGTCCACTTGTACCTATTTATGTAGTTGCCTCCGTAGTGAGGGAAATGTCCATTTTAGAGCTTGCTCCTACTTTTACCTGTGTGGTTTTGGCCGGAAAAGTTGGATCAAGCATTGCAGGCCAATTAGGGACCATGCGAATAACGGAACAAATTGACGCACTAGAAGTTATGGGTATAAACTCTGCTTCATACCTTATTTTACCAAAAATTCTTGCTAGTTTAATTACAATACCGATGCTTGTTACGTTCGCTGGTCTGTTATCTATCCTGGGCGGTTATATTGCAGGTATCATGGGAAATATCATCTCTACACAAGATTTTATATACGGCATTCAAATTGATTTTAATGAATTTAATGTAACGTTTGCTTTAATAAAAGCATTCGTTTTTGCATTTCTTATCTCTTCTATTTCTGCATTTCAAGGTTATTTTACAAAAGGCGGCGCATTGGAAGTCGGACAATCTTCCACTTCGGCAGTGGTAAAAAGTTGTATCGCTGTTTTGGTTGCAGATTTAGCACTTGCCCAATTATTATTAAACTAAGTATTCAAGGGTATTATTGACTTCCAATTATGATTGAATGTAAGAATATCAACAAAGCATTTAACGGCAAGCAAATCTTAACGGATATTTCGGCTACGTTTGAACAAGGCAAAACAAACTTAATTATTGGTGCAAGTGGTACAGGTAAAAGTGTCTTATTAAAAACATTGGTTGGATTGGTGAAGCCAGATTCTGGTTCTATATTATACGACAACCGTGATTTTACAGCAGCAGATAAAGACGAAAAACAGGAAATTCGCCGCGAAATAGGAATGCTCTTTCAAGGTGGCGCCCTATTTGATTCAAAAACTGTTGCAGAAAATGTACTTTTCCCCTTAGATATGTTAAGCGACATGTCAAAATCAGAAAAGGCAGACCGAGTGCAATTTTGTCTACAGCGTGTTGGATTGGACCATGCAGCCCACTTAATGCCCTCTGAAATAAGCGGTGGTATGGCAAAACGCGTTGGAATTGCACGTGCGATAGTAATGAATTCCAAATACCTTTTTTGTGACGAACCCAACTCGGGCTTAGATCCTCAAACATCCATTCGAATTGACAATCTCATTCAAGAAATCACACATGAATTTAATATTACCACGGTTGTAGTTACCCATGATATGAATTCAATGCTGGAAATTGGCGAAAACATCATCTTCATGTTTAAAGGCCAAAAAATCTGGGAAGGTACCAAAGAAGTGATTTTAGGAACGACAGTTGAAGAACTTCAAAACTTTATTTTTGCAAGTAAGTTGATACGAGATATGAAAAATTAGTGGCCAGTTGTCAGTCGTTAGTGGACAGAAAAAATGAGTATCTAGGAAATTAGATACTCATTTTTGATTCGGGGGTATTTTTTTATCCTAAAGTAAATCCCCCTGTGATTATATTTCATTTTGCCCTTTATGATTCTTTATGAAATAATAAATTATTCAAAACACCTGGAATCAATGTGTATTCATAAATCTTTCATCCATTGGTTACACGATCAATAAGTTCCGAGATAATACTCGACCACCCTGTTTGATGGCTAGCACCAAGACCTTGTCCTGTATCTCCATGAAAATATTCATAGAATAAAATCAAATGTTGAAAGTTGGGATCTTCTTTATACAGTGGGTTTTTACCATGTATTGGCCGATCACCGGATTCATCTGGAAGATACTTATTTATCAATCGTTGAGTCAATGCAAGCATTACTTGATTTAGATTTAAGTAATTCCCAGAATGACTTGGAAATTCCACTTTCAAATCATCTCCATAATATTCATGATAGGTATCTAATGCTTCTAAAATCAGGTAGTTAATAGGTACCCATAAAGGTCCCCTCCAATTAGAATTTCCTCCAAAAATACCTGTTGTTGATTCGGCAGGTTCGTAGTCCAGTTTGTATTCTTTACCTTCTAGTGTCAAAGAATATGGATGACATGAATAATATTTTGATACCGATCGAATTCCATAAGAAGATAAAAATTCATTCTCATCCAACATAATTTCTAAAATACGAAGTAATTTATCTTTCGGAATAATGGATAACAGCACATCCTTATTTGAATCATAGGGTTCAATTTCTTTCAATTTGCCCTGTGTATTTCTCATGTTTCGGAACCATTGCAGTCGAGCATGAAAGCTTTTCAACTTTGAAAAATATTCTTTTTTAATAATTGAAACTCCAAACAAACACGATAAGCCAACAATCGATCGTACTTCAATAGGAATGCGTTTGCCATCTGGTAAAATAGCAATGTCGTAAAAATAGCCATCCTTTTCATTCCATAAATTCTTTTTGTCTTGATCAAATTGATTAAATGCTTCAGAAATATGATCAAAGTGTTCATAAAATTTTGTTGTTACATCTTCAAATGCAGGATCATGCATTGCAATCTCCAATGCAATGCCCAACATATTCCCAGCATACATAGCCATCCAACATGTTGCGTCTGCTTCCTCCATCTTAAAGCCTTCTGGCAAATTACTGCGATCAAACAAACCAATATTATCCAATCCTAAAAATCCGCCTTCAAAAATATTTCTATTAAATTGGTCTTTTCTATTCACCCACCAAGTGAAATTAATGAGCAACTTAGAGAAAACACGTTTTAAAAAATCTACGTCTGAAAAACCAGTTTTCTTCTGTTCAATTTGATATACTTTTAGAGCTGCCCATGCATGCACCGGTGGGTTTGCATCAGAAAAACTCCATTCATAGGCAGGTATTTGTCCATCGGGTTGCATATACCATTCGCGCATAATCAATATGAGCTGTGATTTTGCAAATTCTGCATCTACCATTGACATGGTAACACAATGAAAGGCTAAATCCCAAGATGCATACCAAGGATATTCCCATTTATCAGGCATAGAAATAATATCTGCATTATCTAAATACTTCCAATCACTGTTCCTTCCCTGCTTTCTAGATTCTGGTGGAGGAGGCATTGTTTTATCTCCTTTTAACCAATCCTCAATGTTGTAATTATAATACTGTTTACTCCATAATAATCCAGAAAGTGCTTGACGTTGTACGCTCCTATAATCTTCATTTTTATTATTTTTATGAATATCATCGTAAAATACATTCGCCTCTTCGATACGTTTATCAAATGTAGATTCAAAATCAGAAAAGGGATTCTCTTTTTTCTCTTTACAAAACCGAAGTTTAATAACGGTAGATTGTTTCGCAGGTATTTGAAGTTCATAGATTGGAGCGACTTTAGTACCTGATTTTTTTTCTTTAAAAATATCATAGCTGTTATTTATAACTGCAGTATGAAAGGCATCTTTTACATAAGGGGTTTTATTTTCAACCCCATACATACGTTCTGTATTCGTTTCATTCTCTGTAAATAGGATTCGTTCAGGCACATCAAAGTATAGGTTATAATTACCCATAATATTATGAGTAGTTTCAATGGATGCGAAGGTTTCCGTATGCGAACCGATACGCAAGCATGGTACATAATCTGTCAAGCCAAACATCCATCTATTGCGAAACCATAATGTTGGCAACATTGTAAGTGTTGAATCATCATTGCTTCTATTAAATACACTTACCTTTATAAAGATATCCTCATCGTCTTCTTTAGCATATTCTATATAAATATCCCAATAGGTATTATTTTTGAATATATCCGTATCTATTAATTCATACTCTCCAAGCGACGGTTGTGCTTTGCGCTCATTATTAATGCGAATTAAATCTTCATATGGATATGATACTTGTGGGTATTTATACAACATCTTCATATAAGAATGTGAAGGTGTATTATCTAAATAATAATACAATTCCTTTACATCTTCTCCATGATTCCCTTCTTGACTCGTTAAACCAAAAAATCGTTCTTTAAGTATTGGATCCTTTCCATTCCAAAAAGAAAATGCAAAACACATTTCTTGATGATGATCTGAAAATCCACCAATTCCATCTTCGCCCCATCTATATACTTTTGAACGTGCGTGATCATGAGGAAAATAGGTCCAGGCAGAACCATCTGCACTATAATCCTCCCGTACAGTTCCCCATTGTCGCTCGCTTAAATAAGGCCCCCACTTATGCCAATATTTGGTTTTATTATAATTTTCTTTAATCCTATTCGCTTCGTTATTATCACTCATATAGGTTTATAAATTATTATTTCAATGGAGTATTATTAATGTATATAAAGATTCTGGTAGCAATCTGAAGTAAATGAATGTACTTAAAATAAATCGTTTAACTAAAAATACTTTATTAAAAAATGGCAAACTATTTTACCTTTAGCCTTTTAACATATACGTAGTATGATTTCTAAAATAAGGCACTCAATTGCATGCGACCTGTATGTATCGTTTTAACAGATTCGGATTTACGACCTTCATAGCTAAATGAAATTTGCAAGCCATTCGTCAATCGCTCTTGCCAATTAATATTCCAAGTAATGTTATTGCCATTCAATAACGCTTCTTGTATTTCATAGGCTATCGGACTGTTTTGAAGTGTCCCATTTAAATTAGAGTTTATCCGAATGTATTTTAGTGTTGAGGTTAATGTTCTTTTTGATAATTTATTAATTTTTAATTCTGTACCAACATTATACAACAGCGCATTTTCACCCTTTCCACCCGTAAATGTATTTACTTTATAAGCAAGTCCCATCAACAAACTCAAACGCAGATTGCTTCTTGGCTGTATTGAAAACTCATTGTCTATTTTCTTATATTGAATATGATAATTCCTATTGGTATTAAAGTCTGAATTGACATTGCTAAAGCCTGTCGTAAGCTTTGTTTTAAAGGCATACATCCGTTTAAATGTTCCTCGTAATCCATATATCAAATCGTTTACAGATTGGTTTTCGAATCCCTGAGTTAAAAATTGTCGTGATTCATTTAATGTTAAAGCTAGATCCATACCAAATAAGGAACTTGACCTGTTATAAAATAATACCGAACGCAACACACGCTGATACGCAAGTAAATTAGTATCCGATGCACTCGGAGAGCTTGGATTAAATCTGCTCCATAAATTATCGTCCGTAGTTTTGTTATTTAAAGTTATAGAAGAAGTATTAGATAATTTACTTAACGTTTTCAGTGTAAAACTTGATTTTGATTTCCACTTTCTTGGCATAGAAACATCCAACCTATAGTTTATCAAATTTGTATACGCTTTATAATAATCATTCGATGGTAAATA
>ERZ724508.2066-NODE-2066-length-10932-cov-5.065643_pt1 | contig 10932 bp, 15 predicted proteins | sample MGYA00376041_ERZ724508 | MGnify/ENA primary metagenome ERZ724508 (study PRJEB28724, sample SAMN07190887) | wastewater metagenome | isolation source: effluent of sewage treatment plant in Hong Hong | place: USA: Christiansburg, Virginia | collected 2016-03-01 ... | reverse complement strand
CTTCGCTTTACAATTTCTTGATAGTCGCTATCCTCGTGGATGTAGAGACAGTGCTTGCCGTTCGGGCATGCCATCCTTTCCATATAGTCAACACAGTAACGCCGCTTGGTGGTAGCATTCAAGCAACATCCCTGCATATCTTCTGAATGCCCACAATCGAATGAGCTCTGCTCGTTGCTGAGGATGCTGGAGGTTTCGGAGAGGCAGCTATCCTCTAGAGTGGAATTGCCACGACTGCCTGTTGACTTGGCGTTGGGCGAGTCGAACTATCGAGAGGGATGAACTCTCGTAGTGCGAGCGAGCTGTGGGGAGAGGTCTTAACTGTATGACATCGATGAAGTTTGCATGGTATTTATAAATATCATCAAAACAGCTGTTTTTAAAACAGGCTCCGCCGATCTTATAAATTCCGCTCCGGCAGCTGGCGTTCCACAGAAAGTGACGTGATGGATGAAAGCAATAGCGCTGGATAAGGTGGGAAAGAGATTAGTGTAGCTTGACGTTATGAATAGGAGTGCTTCGAACCTGATCGCCGCCCTCGAGTTTCAATCTAATTGAGAATCGCTGGGTAGCAGCTCCGTCCTGCATTTTCTAATATTTAAATAACTACTTTCGTGATGGAGACCAGTGGTAAGTCGCTAAGCCGAATATCCACGAGCGGCAAACTCAGTCATCTCACCCACGACGTCGAACACCTCAACAAAAACTACAAAGCCGAGAATGATCGCATCAAACGTATTCTGCAGATGCTGCAGGGCCATAGCCAACAGCCAAGCGATAAACAGTCACTGAGGAAAGTTCGCTCAGGCGATGACCTCCACAAAGCAGGATTGTGGAAAGTAAACCATACTTGTAGGCTCCGTAAGTTTCTCATGAAGTGAACAGGCATTGATCTCTCAATTTTGATGGAATCGACTGATCAACAGTTCCGCAGTCGGGGACTCCTCGATGTATTGTTGATTCTCCCCAACAGTTAGTAAATTTGGTCGTTTAACATTTCTTTTATGCTGCTGTTTAGGGTGATTCGCTGGCGACGCTTTTACAAGTAAATTGCTGGGTTGGTTGGAGAACAGGTTAGGCCCATCAACTCAGAGATCACCCACGTGGGCAACTGTGTGCTGCTAGACCACAAGAAATCAGCGCCAAGAATTGTAGATATGTTAGAGGCACACAACTTTGCTGAACAACAGCAGATGGAGCTTGTACTACTCAGGTAAGGAGATCCGCCGATGGTGCAGGCTCGACCTTATATCTACTAGATTTACAAACAGTTCCTTGAACGTTTAAAAAAGAAGGAAGGCAAACAAGCAAAGACTATACCGATCTCGTCTCGAATACAGGACCATGACCTTCGAACGAAGAAGTACATTGTCGAGCAGTTGCTGAAGAAAGGTTACAGTAGTTTCCGGCTGGTGGGTAACAGTCCTTCTGAGGAGAATCGACTCACCATGGAGAGGTTCTGTCAATTGATGGGGTGGCACGATAACTATACCTTCGACAAGGCGTTGAGGGGGATGGGCAAGGACTAAACGGAATACTGGGTGTGTTATGTCCATGTAAAGGATGTTCGGATCCCCATAAACTACGAATCCCTGAACAAGAAGTACTTGCAGATGCTGAGGGAAGCCCAAGGCGGACCGACAAAGCTTAAATAAAGGTAGATAGGTTGTGTTAGTTTAGAAGAGAGCTCGACGAAGAGGAATAAGCAGATGCAAATGAGAAGAGTTTCTATACCAAAGATGAGATGTATACCGATTTGTTCCGACTGAGCGAGCAGCCAGCCAATGCCTAATAAGTGGAAGATCAGCAAGCCAGAATCGCTGATATGATGCGAGCAAAAAGTAGTAGCGTTCTGTAAGGCAGATCTGCAGTCAGATGAAGCCATGCTCGAGGAGCTAAACTAATTGGAAAGCAAGGGCAATGAAATCAGTGATGTTAGCTATCGAAGACTCAGGCAACTTCGGTCAGCCATCCAAACTCGCCGGAGGCTTTTAAACTGATACGGTTGGTTGAATGGCAAACCTTCCTTGTTCATTCGGTTAATAAGAAATTTATTAAGTATTAGTATTATGATATGAAAATGATGGAAGATCTGGTATCACAGCGGAAATTGTCTGTTGACTGAGAGGATTTCAAGTTGTGACTGGATTAACTTAGTTACCCTTTCCCGTTGCCTTCTGGATTCTTCGCTCGTCTCGCTTTGGATAGCATACTTCCTCTCTAATCGTCGAAGTTCTTCTATGTACTTTAGAATATGGTTCTCAAGCGACACTTTTTCCATGAAGGAGCCTTCCATCAGGGAACGAGAGTTTGGGAAGGAATTGGTTTCTGACCTATTCGTCATTTGAGTATATTAATTAATATACATTAAGCATAGTACAGCCCTTCCAAATAGCAACCGAAATGTGACGTGGTCGTCTTGGACTACAAAGGTCCCCGCCGACCGACAAGGCCAAGGTTAGCCATCGCTCCTGAGGCCAAGCTCCACGAAACGGTTGAGCCCAGGAGACAGCCTCCCCTTCTTGGGGTCCGGACTGGGGTTGACGTCATTGTCTTATCCCCCACCGCTGGGCAAGGCTAGGAAGTATTATCACCGAGCCCCTAAACCTGACCGAGTCGAGGCCCCCACGAGTGAGGCTGGGACACGGAAGGGCCTCAATGATCATCATTTGAGAATTAGCAATAGCAATAGCAATAGCAACCGAAATGGCCTTAACGGTAAATCCCTTCGAGGACGAGATATTGATTGTTCTGCTCAACAAAAAACGCAGTCCCGCAGTAACGATGCCCAAGCTTTTATCATCTAAAGCTGGAACATATAATTGCTAAACAAATACTAAGTGCAGGCTTCGAGGATAACCCTCTTACGAAATAGTTCTTCGGTTTTGGCTGGTAGGCATGAGGTATAGATGAGCTACAATGAATATCAACTCCATCCGAGTTTACCATCGACTCGACGTTACCACCAATAATGATAAACGTGGCGACTTTTCATCTCATCAATAATACAATACGAAAACAAAGGAATGAACGAGGACCAAACTGAAATATGCATGTTCATGCTGGACCCCTCCAATAAAAATAGTCGCATCACCACACCCCCGCTGATTCTCAAACTACTCCTCAACGAGCCGCTGGAGAAGCACTTGCAGACCATCAACGATTACTACCGAGAGTATGTCTCGGCATTCCTCGCACCCGACAGCATGAGACTCTTCGGGTCCTTCAGTGCAGTAGACACTGCACTCCCACTCTACCTCTTCCTAGATCGTTCCAAGAGGCTGCCAATCTTCACTGTCAAGTATGAACAAAGCTTGAACAATTCCGAGGCAAAGCGTGCGGGCTGGCGAAAGCGAAATCGGATTGTGGTGGTCCACCGGGGTATCAAAATGGAGACGGAGAAGGATTGCAGCAGCGTGAGTGAGCTGCTGAAGAAGTTAAAGATCAGCGATCCCGAGATAGGCTGCATGATCGGCCGAAGGCAAATACCTTCAACGTGCACCCTCGCAGACCTGGAAAAGTATAAGCACGCCGACAGTAACATCTACATTAGAGTTGACAACCTCAACGAGTGATACTTGCATGCCTATTACAAATCTTATCACCGGTATTCATCTGTATTAACAGCGTGAATTCCTATTGCCAATATGAATTTAATTGGGATGCTGCATAACTGTCTGGTTTCTTCAAACATCGGCGAATACGAATGTGATGAGAACAAACCCTACTGCCGCTCTCCTATGGTCGAGTCCACTAACACTAGTGAAGTAGCAACCGTGATGCTCAAGGAGTGTCAACCACCGACAATGACCATCATGGAGCATGTGCAAGTCGTCATCGACGAGTACAAGAGAGACGGCAACCTTAATAACCACCCCAAGCCGCCCCTAAAAGCACAGAAGAAGAACGTTCGCAGGCAGACGCTACCGACATCATCGTTGGTGCTGGCTGCCAGCTAGTAGGAAAGGTTCGAGCTATTGCTAAACCTATTGGAGTCCGATAGTGGCAAGGGTAAGCAGCACCAGAGCATCATTGAGCTCGCAGTGTAGCTAGCCAGCACTGTAAAGCTCGATTCCGAGCGATTGGAGTTGCTGGTGGAGTACCTCACAAAAATGGCATAGCATAAGGTCACAACTGTCTCAGGTCAGAGCATGCTGGGACGTAACTACCTACTGTTTCGGGTGTTGGCCCAGGCTGTACATGTGGATAGACTCGCCCAGTCTCCTGAACAGGTCTACAACGAAATACAATAGTCTAAAGCATCAATTCGGTCGTTGGTGAGCGATCTGCTAGAAGGGCTTCACTTCAGCAGCATCAAACAGTTTGTCACCAAGCTCGTGAACGATAGCTTTGCAGTTCTGAATAACAAGGAGTTTCCGCTGGCTGGGACCTTAATCCTCCTGATCCAGAACGAGCTGGTGGAGCAGATCACCAAAGGAGGACTGGATATTGATCGAGCAGGGTGTCTAGCCTTGCTTGGGCTTCTTATTAACCGTAGTATCCAGCACATGGCTCATTTACCTGCAGTGACCTACGAAGTCTTGGAGGGCGAGGATGTCTAGTGTGATGTGTGCAAGAGTATCAATTCCACCCTTGCAATGAAGTTCATAATCGAACGTACAAGCAGCAACGAGTTCATAATCTGTCGAGAGTGCTGTCTGGTCAGCCCAAAGAGCAAGAATGTCGGGAAGCTACTAATGAATTTATTGCCGTTGGCGCTGGGCAACTACAGCAACAATTTCTAACAGGAACGTGTAAAGGAGTCAAAGGTATTGCTGGTCGCCCACCTAGCCGAAGAGTTGATAGTAACCCGAAACAAGTTCCTCGAGGTTATGGAACACCTGGAACGTTCTCCTATCAAAGTAGTCGCAGTTGACATCTCCGAACAGTGTCTGGCCTACTTCAACACCTTCAGTGAACGGGTCGGACTTGTATTTCAATTCCGCAGCCTGTTCAGCTGCTGGACTGGCGAACTGGAATGCGACAACCATTTGCGTCGAATAAAAGCGATCAAAGAACTGCCGCAGTTGCTGTAGCTGTACCGACCGCGCAGTTCAGAACACGACCTGGACGACTATAAGGACAAGATTGAGCAGGTGCTTACCATGCGCACGATGGACATCAACGAGAATGTTAGGCTAGAGGCACTCAAAGCCATTATCAAGACCCACACAAAGTGCGAGACCAGCGAACTCAAAGATATCGTCGTAGATCGACTCAACGACAGCGATCATCGCGTCCGTAGTCTGGCCATCTCGTTCATAGAGGACCAGTCAATTGCTATCTTTTCGGAACCAATCAGCTTCTGTCAGGCAGTACTCAAACTTGTTGAACTTACCTTCGACACCTACGGGAGCATTCGCAAAAGAGCTATCAAGTGCATCCAGCAGCTGTTGCTGAACAAGAAGAGAAACATGAAGGAACAGGAAGAGAACATTAGTGACCTGCTGGACCATCCCACCCTCAAATCCAACCGGGAGTACCTTAAGATAATCGTTGGAGCATTACTGTCTGCGGAGGGAAGTGAGGGAGTACTTAACCGTCTGCTAGAGGCCTTGCTAGTAACAAACATCAACGAAGGCAAAATACTATTCGCGCAGTTGCTGGTGTAGAAATATAAGGGGCTGCTTGCGAGCCATCTGGATAGCTTTCTTGAAATAGAAGCCGGTGGACCCAACCGTCACGGTGAGCATCTATACAGTTGTGTGCTGAATATCATCAACGAACTGCTCGAACTCGGCAACAAGTTCACTTCCAGACAACGATCACGCATGGAACAGCTGCTCCTTACTGTGGAAGAGAATGTGTTCACTCAAGCCGAAGAAGTGGCCAAGTCGTCTCTGCCGCTGCTTGTTAAGCTCAACCTTGTGTTTGGCCGCGAGGCTGTCCTCAAGGATGTTCTCGGCAAGTGTTTCAACTATCTGCAGAGTTGCCGCTCCAACGATAATCTGTCTGCAGCTGAAATCGAGAACCTCTACCGATCGATGCTGATACTTTCGGTTGGTAGCATCAACCTGCACAAACTTGTCCGTGACCAGCAGCTGATAAGCTGCTACGAGTGCATTCTCTGGTGGGCAAACAGCAACCCCAATAAAGAGGTCAGGCAGCATGCTCTTGAAGCACTTTGCCTGTTCTGGTAGTACGATCAGAAGTTCCTATACTACAGTGAGGAAGTCATTACCCGAGTTCTTCCATATATCGAGGACGAAAGTACAATACTGCTCGTCTACCGGTGCTTTGAGTCCACCATCAGATAGCTCATTGAAAGGCAATCAAACGCACCAATCATCGGAGTGGTCGAGTGCCTCTTCATTAAAACCTGCCGCAGGTTTGTCAACTGTGCAGACCCAGCTACAAGACTGACCATAATCAAGCTCATCGACCAGTTCATTCGCATCGGAAACTCCAACCCCATGGAGTTTGTGAGGTATGTCATCGCATATCTGTGCGATCCTGAACAGGACGTTCGACAGGTTGCAAGTAGCATCGCAAGCAGACTATAGCCAAGATTCATCCTGAACAACTTCAAGGAAAGCATGACGGTGGTTGCCGATTCGATCTTTCAGAATTACGGAGAGGTAGAGGTTGCTGCTGAGGGTCGCTGCTTCTTCTCGTCTCTCATCTTTGACCAGCATCGCACATAAACTTCAAGCAAACGTAGCCTCAGCAACAAACAAAACGCCAATAGAATAACCTTCGTGAAGAAGATTGGTGAGCTCATTACGAATTGCGAGTGCCTTTCCTGTCCTAGTGACCAGAAGCTGTTAGAGCTGTGCTGCGCGATTGTTGATAGCTCGAACGAATTCGAACGGTTTGACTTCATTGAGCTACTGGGTAGTCTGAATACGAAGATCGAGCAAAACTACCACAAGCTAGTGAAGACTTTGAAGCGTATAGTGAGGGAGGGATGCGACGACAGCGAGGATGAACCAGCCATCAAGGAGGGTTACACAATGTACCGGCTATTGTATAGCTTGGAAAGGCTCACTGGCGGAAAGAGCTATAAGTCTAAAATTGGGGAGCTCGAAGGTCATTCCGGCAGCTATTTTACCATACCAGACTGCTTGGTTCCAAGGCTAGATGCTAACAGCGACATCGAATAACTCTACCACAGCATCAAGAACATGCACGAGAACACCCACTGCCAACGACCCAAGAAGGTTGCCTTCAAGACTTACATGAAGACCACCGCAAAGTCCAAGTCGAAGTCCAAACGACGCCAAACCCAAATGAGGAGTGCACCGAAGATCTCGCTGAGCAGCCAGCTGCTGAGCGATACCAATGACGATGAGTCGGACATCACCACATCGGAATATCGCGCGAAACTGCGTCGCCGTCCCAAACCTCCGAAATGATGATTGTTTATGCTTTTAGTGTCAGATGAAGCCTTACTTGCGTAGGATGTCTTCGTAGTTGGTGCTGTTGCTCCTGCTGTCCAGGCTCACGTAGGTGTTGGAATTCCGGTTTATTAGTTCGGCGAGCCGCTTGAGATTATCACTGTTTAAGGAGAAATCCACTTCTGAAGTTGACTTCTTGTGGTGCAGTGCTCGCAAGAGTTACTTACGGCGGCTGTCGCCAACCATGAAAGCTGCCTTAATCTTTGGGTGACTGAACTCTTGAACCAGCCTCTCGGATGCTTCAATGCTGGTGAATTACAGAACAGCCTCGTGCTGCTTATCGAAGGTCACTCGTCGGATATCCCCGTACCGACCAAAAGCCAACCTAAGCAGCTTTTCATTGAACTGTAAATCCCTTGCCCAAGTCACTCGAACAGAATTGATTGTCTGGTAATAGTCACTCGGCGGCATTTTCTTTAGGAGCTCATCGCGCATTTGCTATCTCTAGTCCTGTTATCTTTGCAGGTCCTCCTTGAATTTTGCTCGTTTGTGCTGGTTGGCCTCCATATCGGATTTCTGTTGGGCTGCCTCCGCCTCTCGACGGTTGAGGTCAGCCGCGAAACGTTTGCGCTATTCACTCATCGAGTCCAGCTGCTCCTGACGTGCAGCCAAGGCAAGCAAGTGCTTATCGTATTCTTGTTTTGACTGTGGGTCCTTCAATATTGTGTATGCCTCATTCACCTTCAGAAACATCTGCTTGGCTTATTCCGTAGGGTTCTTATCGGGGTGGTACTTCAGCACAAGCTATCGATAGCTGGCTCGGATGACTGCAGTATCAGCTTGCTTCTCCACTCGCAGCACAGAATACAGCTCGCCGAGCCTCTTCACCTTCTCTTTTAGCAGCTCATTCATTATTATATTATAGTTCGTCATGAACTAACACGATCGTCGAACCTACTTCAGCGACATCTTTCAGATCCTAAAACCTAGACTGGAACAATGGACTATGTTTGAGGTGCTGCAGTTTCTAGTCATCATCCGCAGCCCCTTCAGCGACATGGTCAGGAGTCATAAGGTAAATGGGAACCTGCTCGTCAACGTTTGTAAGCTAGAGAAACTGTTCGCAAGTGAACTCAACGCCCACAACATTCTGCCGTACCTGAAGATGCTCATGGTGGTGCAGGAAATTCGTGGAACCAACCCGTTTGCTGAGCATGTACTTCGGGATGCTCAGCTTGGTGACCGGCCACGACCACGCAGCATGATGATAGAAGAGCGACTGCTCCGAGCAATCCAAGTAACTATGGAACGCATTACCGACCGTCCGTTCATCCTTTGGACGACCGAACAGTTGGTGGAGTTGCTTCAAGCTATGAACTTTCGCCGATTTGTGTCTACAGTCCAGAGCTGCCGCATTGACGGGTTCATTCTGATGTGCGTGGCCAGTGACTGGGACTGCCTGTGCAGGTTGAAGAAGTATCTCCCCGCCCAACAGATCCAGTAAATAAACTTTGTGTCACAAGTGCTGCTTGCTGAAATCTACTTCGCGAGGTACTACAAGGAAGATTAGGAGGTATCACCTTCAATGAAACTGCAGCCATAAGTGAAGATCGAAGTCAATAAGAATCTGAAGGAGCAGTTACAACCACAGGAATAGCCTGAGATGAAGATGCTGCAAAAGTCAGCGGAAGAGATGACAGATGATAATGACTTCTTCCTCGCCTACGGCTAAATGAGCAACAGCATAGTCAAGGAGTCGGAACCAAGCGAGGACAGCAATAAACTCGGTAGAATATACTCTGAAGAGGAGCCAGTGGAAAGCAGGGCCAAAGGCAACCATTTCTTCATGTCACAGGATTCATTGGGAGAGAGGAAAGGACTTATCTCCCATTCAATGGGCCACAATAACTCCGATAGGCACAGCCAAACCAATTCCTAACATTCACTGGAAATTCTGAGGGAGTCTGGAAAACAATCCCATGGGAATATGATGAACGAGCACCATTAACCGCTCACCCCAATCCAGGAGGATGTGGTTGGTTCACAGGAGGAACGTAGTAAATACGCGGAAAGTTATTACCCAGACAACAGCCAGCAATAAAGTCAGTTGGCCGAAAGTTATGTGCCTGAAAAATTAGCTGAGAGCTATGTTCCTGAGAAGCTTGCAGAAAGCTACGTTCCCGAGAACCAACTTGCGGAAAGCTTCATACCATAAAACCAGATGGCAGAAAGCTAATACAATAGCGAGAGTATAGTGCAAAGCCAATACTCTAATTCGGTGGTTGGCCAGAGCAATAACAACAACTCTGATAATTTGATGATTTCCAGCATCGAGGAGCCCAACCGGTTGAATGATCTGAGAGGTGTAACCCTGTAGCTACCCTTCGATCTGCTTTCCTTCGAGAGTCTACACCTGATAAGCCTTGTGGAGATGAGCGAACTGACCCACGAGGAGCTTGTAAGCGAAGATTTTCGTAACAAAACATTCAGTATCCGAGGAGTTCGCTTTGGGCGTGACAAATAAAACGATTACAGCTATCCAGACGAACTGTCAATAAGCTCCAAGCACGCTATTATCGTCTTTCGAGATGAGTCCTTTCATCTGCAGGACCTCGGCAGCAAAACCGGAACCTTTAAGCAGCTGACCAATCGAACTGAGTTGTACGAAGGGATGAAACTGCAGCTGAGCCATGTCATAGAGTTCACAGTGGATAAAATTAGCAGTAAGGTAGGACCTCCCTTACGTAGGAAGACTAGGGTCTAATAATGCTGGTTTTCCAGAAGCCAGAGACCATGCCTCGCTACCAAGCACGCATCAAAAATGGGGTCAAGTTGACAATAGGCCGTGGCGAAAACTGCAGCATTCCAATTGACGGAAAGAAATTATCAATCAGCATGCGCCACGCTGAAATACTCTACTAAAACGGAAAGTTCTTCTTCTGCGACATCAGCCAAAACGGTAGCTACGTACGTCTGTCCCAGAAAGGTTTAAAAAGTGAACCCATGAAGCTGCAGAGAGGCGATCGGTTCCGCATCAGTTCCAAGAAGATGTTCCTGGTCAGCGACATCAAGTCACCCAACAGGCTGGGCTGACCTAACTAATGATTTTGTGGATTGCTATTAGTCTAGCAGCAGTGCATGGTAATTTGCGGAACAAGCCCATCATATACGTGGTCGGGTTGACGCAAGCAAGAAGCACATACAATCAGCAGAGGTAGCGGCCACCATCATAACCTGTATCGATTTGCCTGCCGACAGGTGCGCACGGCAGCCTGACCATCGACGGTGGTGAGGCAGCTACCATCATGTTTTGTCCTAGTCCGTAGCCCGAAGGGTATTCTTGAGGAGCGAGGGTGTAACTAGGGGTGACCGAGCAGCAGCTTCCCATTTCGATAATGTATTATTAGAACTCTTCGGAAGCGTCATTAACAGGGAGAGTAAAATAACTGCTCATCAAAACCTTGCGAGCTGATCTTGTACCTGCAGGACGGGTTTCCAAGAGACACTCCCACACCGGGCCCACCTGTGTGTAAATTCGAGTGGCCTGATACCATGAAACCTCAAATCGAATAATTAAGGTTTGTCAATCCCTCTA
>ERZ724508.2065-NODE-2065-length-10939-cov-5.137358_pt1 | contig 10939 bp, 8 predicted proteins | sample MGYA00376041_ERZ724508 | MGnify/ENA primary metagenome ERZ724508 (study PRJEB28724, sample SAMN07190887) | wastewater metagenome | isolation source: effluent of sewage treatment plant in Hong Hong | place: USA: Christiansburg, Virginia | collected 2016-03-01 ... | reverse complement strand
ATTGCAGGGATTTCAACGGTTATTGTAGTCCCTTCCCCAATTATACTATTAAATATAAGATTTCCATTTAACAAACTCACCCTTTCTCTAATATTAGTCATTCCTCTACCACTACCATCTGTCTTTCTTTTATCTTGAGGAGTAAACCCTTTGCCATTATCCTCCACTGAAAAACGGATTTTATCTTTTTCGAATTGCAAATCCAAAATAATATTGCTTGCATCTGCATATTTGAGGGCGTTATTCAATGCTTCTTGTATAATTCTATAAGTGTTAATTTCCGTATTTTTATCAAAACGCCCTATATTAGCCAATCCAACATACTGTATATTAACATTATTTTCTCCTAAAATAGAAAATCGTTCACTCAAATGATGTAATGCAGCACCTAAACCAAAATCATTCAACACACTTGGCATTAAATCAAATGAAATTCTTCGTACCTCCAATATAGTATCCTGAAGCATATTTTTAATGCTATCAAGATAGCCCTGCTCTTCTGGGGTTGAAGGTGTTGGAATACCTTGTATATTAAATTTTAACGCAGTCAACATTTGCCCTAAACCATCATGTAATTCTCTTGCAATTTTTCTTCTTTCTCTTTCTTGACCTTCCAATACAGAGGATGTGCGAATTTTATGTTCATGAACACTTTGTTTAAATTTTTCAGACAAATCTGTATAGATCGCAATATATTGAGTAGGTATTTGCTCATCATTCAAGACAGGTATAATAGTTGTATCTAACCAAACATAGGATCCATCTTTAGCTTTATTACGTATTTCATCATTCCATACACTACCATTAGAAATTGTTTCCCATAGACGATCAAAAAATTGTTTAGAATGATATTGACTACTTAACATATCTAACCTCTGACCAATCAATTCAGTTCTAGGATATTTAACTATTTCGCAAAACGTATCATTAGCATACGTAATAACTCCGTATCGATCTGTACGAATCATAATCGTTGCAAGCTCTAATGCATAATTGACCCATTTGATTTCTTTTAATGTATTGTTTAATGAATTGTTTGTAATTTTTATCTTATGGGTCAAAGCGCCTGATCTTTGTTCTGCTCCAATAAGATCATAGATGATTTTTTTAATTTTCAATGATATTGGTCGAAAAATAAAAAGACCTTCTCCAACAAGTATCAGTAAGGTTAGTATAAAAAGTACCCATTCAACATTGCTTAAAAATAATACCTTTTGACATGCTTCAAAATCATACTGATAAACAATCTGGTTCATCTTCGTTAAAAATACGTTCTCATTATTAAGAACAGCCCTCAAAGCAATATCAATATTAATTATATTACGTTGCTCCTTTTTTGCCTCGTTTGAAATTACGAATGCATTATTATAAACACGATAAAAAAAGGGATCGATATCCAAAAACATTTTCTGAATAACTACGCTTCCCGTTTTTGGAAGACCAAATTTTTCACTCCCATTCAATAAACCTAATTGTCGGGCTTCCCACAGAATAAGTAAAGAATCGAGGGTTGTTCCTAGGTTCCTACATGAAGTATTTGAAATAGAATCTCTAATTAAGAGGCAAAGTTTAGTGATTTGTTGACTAGAATAACGCTGAGTACCTGCTATATTAATAACATACGAATCGCTTAGCTGCTTTTTTATAGATCGTTGAATAACCAGTTGACCTAAAACTGTAAGAATGGCCAGCGTTAACAATGCAAGAATATACAACTTAGTAAGTCTTCCTGATGAGTTTTCCTGGATTTCTATATCTTTTATTTTGCTACTTTCCATGATATATATACGTAAAAATACCTATTTTTATAGAAAATAAAAATAAGAATATACATCTTCCAAAGCCATATGTCACAAAACAGACTTGAAGAATTACTTAAAAAGAAAGGTATTGGCCCAGAAGGTAGTAAGACTTTAAAAATCGACGAATTAAATGAAATAGAATATCTCTTTCAAGATGATACATTAAGCTTAACGACTAAAGCAACAATACTTACTGCATTGTTAATGTTACCTCCTAGCGAAATCGAATCTACTTGGTTAATGAATTTCAAAAATAAGTACACGAAAATATTGCCAAGAGAATTATTTGTATTCATTGAAACAGAAATTGCAACTTCATTGTTTGAAAAATATCTTATTCAAACAATCAAACACATACACCTTAGCTATACAGAAGCTTCTGAGGCAATGGAATTATTGCTTTGTGATGATTCCATTCCTGAATTTCAAAAAGGTGCTTTTTTAGAAGCTCAACGATTGAAACGTGAATCATTTGAAGAAAACAAAGCTTTTTTTGATGTTTTATGGAAACATACCGATAGAATTGAATCAACGCTTCCAATACTATTTGACATAAGCGATAATTATGACGGCTTCAATCGATATCATAATTTCGCACCGTTTTTTGCTGCAGCAATCGCATCTTGTGGCTACCCGTGTATCATTCATAGTATCGATAGTGTTGCGCCAAAGTTTGGAATAACATCTCATAAAATAATTCGTGCGTGTAATGGTAAAGCAGATAAATCAATTGAAGCAACTTTAAAACATGTTTCAAATCCAAAAATAGCGTGGGGCTATATCGATCAATCTATTTTCCATCCTTTGCTATATAAATTAAAAACCATTCGCAAAGAAATGGTAAAACGTCCATTTTTGGCAACATTTGAAAAAATGATGCAACCCATCCAAGCAATACATGGAAACCACTTATTAACAGGCTACACACATGCACATTATAGAAAGGAAGTTGCAGAACAACTTCAAAGTCAAAACAAAGTAGCTGCAGCACTTGTTATTAAAGGCATTGAAGGTTCTTCTTGTCCTCCATTAAATAGAGAAACCATTAAAGTAACTGTTACCAAAGAAGGTATTTCAGATGAAACAATTCATGCTTCCGAATTTATTGACACTGTTGTAAATCAATTGCCATCTAAAAATATAGAGATACAAGAATCCGTTAAACTAGGCTTAGATGCCTTAGATGGAGTAGAAAATGAAGCCTACCATCAAATAGTATACTATACTATAATGGCTATTTCAGGATTTGGTTTCGAAAGTAAAGAAAGTGTATCGAAAAAAATAAAATCTCATTTAAAGAATGGAATCGTTCTTGAACATTTTAAATGTGGTCTAGTGTAATCTGGGCAACCAACTTGGCTTTTCTACTTGACCCATGGAATTTTGAATGGTTCCAATGCGCTTTTGTAAATAGGTACTGGGTTTCACTGGTGACCATTTTAAAGGTGATGGTAAAATTGCGGTAATAGATGCGGCTTGCTTGCTTGTTAATTTTTTACTAGTGGTATTGAAATATTTATTTGAAGCAGCTTCTACACCATAATACCCATTTCCTACTTCAATAATATTTAAATAAACTTCCATAATACGCTCCTTAGACCATATCATTTCGATTAAAAAAGTAAAATATGTTTCAAAACCCTTCCGAATCCAGGTTCTGGATGGAATTAAAAAAACATTTTTTGCTGTTTGTTGACTAATTGTTGACCCACCCTTCATTCGTTTGCCTTTGTGTTTGCTATTATAATCCATGGCTTTTCGAATAGCCTCCCACTGAAAACCATGATGTGTTAAAAAGTTCTGATCCTCTGCAGCCATAACCGATAAAATCATATTGGGAGAAATTTCATCTATATCTTTCCATTCTTTATGAATAGCTATAGATTTATTCCCTTTAATAATTCCCTCTCCTAAACGAATAACCATTAAGGGAGTAACAATTGGATTGATGAATTTATGGATTAAAACAAGCTGAATACTATATACAAAAAAATAAAGCACTGTCGTAATTAAAATTAATCTAACTCTCTTCATTACGTTATAAATGCGGGTTTCAAATTTATTACAAATCTAATAAATTTGAATTACTTGATTTCATTTAAAATGGGTAAATTGAAAAAAATATTTTCGCATGAACAAATCGGATGCACTATTGCGCATTGAAGCACTAAGCAAGGAGCTTCATTATCACAACAATTTATATTATCAACAAGACCGTACCGAAATAACGGATTTTGAGTTTGACGCATTGTTGGCTGAACTCATAGAACTAGAAAGTCTTTTTCCTGAAAGTATTAAAACCGATTCTCCGTCGCAACGCGTTGGAGGAACTGTTGTAAAAGCATTCAATTCTATTACACACAAATACCCAATGCTTTCCTTATCAAATACCTATTCGGAGAGTGAAATACGAGAATTTGATGAACGCGTTCAAAAGTCTGTTGGCAGACCTGTTGAATATGTCTGTGAAATGAAATTTGACGGCGTAGCAATGAGTTTAACGTATATCAACGGAATATTAACACATGCCGTAACCAGAGGCGATGGCGTTAGAGGCGATGATGTAACGCATAATATTAAAACTATAAAAAGCATTCCGCTTAAAATTCAAGCATCTGATATACCTGCAGAATTTGAAGTACGTGGCGAAGTCTATTTGCCCTATGAAATGTTTGAACGCATTAATAAAGAGCGTGAAGACATTGGAGAAGCTCTTTTAGCAAATCCTCGTAATGCAGCTAGTGGAACCGTAAAAATGCAAGATTCGAGCATTGTAGCGAAACGGTCTCTGGATTGTTTCGTCTATTCACTTCTTCAAGACCATTCTACTACTGCGTCACACGCAACTTCATTAAAGAAACTAAAAGACTGGGGATTTAGAGTTTCCGATTCCTATAAAATATGTACATCCGTAGATGAAATAATTACTTATATAAATTATTGGAGCGAAGCTCGGTTTAAACTCCCCTTGGCTACGGACGGGATTGTCATCAAAGTAAATGATTTGCAGCTACAATCAGAATTAGGCATGACCGCTAAAAGTCCGCGTTGGGCTATAGCATACAAATTTAAAGCGGAAGAAGCAACGACTCCTATCATTTCTATAGAATATCAAGTTGGGAGAACAGGTGCAGTTACTCCTGTTGCGAATTTAAAACCCGTGCATCTTGCAGGCACAACTGTAAAACGAGCAACCCTACACAACGCAAACGAAATAGACCGATTGGATTTACATGAAGGCGATACTATTTTTGTAGAAAAAGGTGGAGAGATCATTCCCAAAATAACTCGTGTTGATTTATCTAAACGAATATCAAATAGTAAAAAAATAAACTTTATAAAAAACTGCCCTGTTTGTGATAGCAATTTGATTCGCGTGGAAGGTGAAGCTGCTTGGTATTGCCCAAATGAAAAAGGATGTGCGCCACAAATAACAGGTAAAATTGAGCATTTCATTCAACGTAAAGCCATGAATATTGATGGTATTGGTTCAGAAACAATTGAACTATTATATCAAAAAGGCTTAATAAAAAATATAGCAGATCTGTACGCATTAACATATGAACAATTAATATCATTAGATCGATTTGGAGAGAAATCTGTTACAAACGCCCTAAACGGAATTGAAGCATCCAAAAACACACCCTTTAAAAGTGTATTATTTGCGATAGGTATTCGATTTGTAGGTGTAAACGGTGCAGAGAAGTTAGCACTTCATTTTAAGAACATTGAAAACATTCAAAATGCTTCCAAACAGGCTTTATTAGAAGCACCGGAGATTGGTGACAAAATTGCAGAAAGTATTATAGAATGGTTTTCTATTGAAGAAAATAAAGTCATTCTTCAAAAACTAAAAAATGCAGGTGTTCGCCTTGAATTAAGTGAAGGTGAAATCCTAGTAAAGGATTCTGATATCTTTATGGGTAAAAGTTTTGTCATTTCTGGCGTATTCGAAAAGTATGAACGAGACGAATTAAAAGAAATCATTTTAAAAAATGGTGGAAAGGTCAACTCAGGCATTACAGGCAAACTCGACTATCTAGTTGCAGGTGAAAATATGGGTCCAGCCAAATTAGAAAAAGCGAAGAAACTGAACATTAAGATCATTTCAGAATCTGAATTTGAAAACTTATTAAATTCTTGATTCTTTTTACACAAATACGAAAATACAGGTCAGGTATTTTCCTAATGTTCTGATAATTTGCCAATTTTGCATATAATATAAAAACTACAATCGTGCATACGTTTTACGGTACAGGTACAGCTCTAATCACCCCATTTAATAATGATCATTCGGTAGATTACGATGCATTCAAAAAGTTAATTGAATTTAACATCAGTTCTGGTGTTGACTATTTAGTTGTTAACGGAACTACTGCAGAATCCGCAACAACTTCGAAGGAAGAAAAAGCGAAGTTATTAGAAGTAGCAATAGATGTAAATAAAGGGCGCATACCTCTTATGTACGGAATTGGAGGAAATGATACTGCAGAAGTTATTCAACGTATTGGCAATACTAATTTTAAAGCTGTTGATGCACTATTGTCTGTTTGTCCATACTACAACAAGCCCTCTCAAGCAGGAGTCATAGAACATTATAAGGCAATTGCTGCAAAATCTCCCGTACCTGTATTAGCGTATAACGTTCCAGGCAGAACAGGAATAAACATGTCTGCTAACACATCGATACGTTTAAGTGAGGTTGTAAATATATTTGGAGTAAAAGAAGCAAGTGGCGATTTAGTTCAAGCACTTGAAATTATAAAAAATACACCTAAAGAGTTTCTGGTAATTTCTGGAGACGATTTATTAGCGGTACCAACTATTTCAATTGGTGCTGTAGGTGCAATTTCTGTGTTATCAAACACATATCCTGAGAAATTTTCTGAAATGATAAAAGCGGCAATACAATCCCGTTTTCAGCATGCAACAGAAACACTAATTACCTTTACTGAAATTAATCCATTGATGTATGAAGAAGGGAATCCTGTAGGCGTTAAAGCCTTATTACAACATTTAGGGATTTGTTTGAATGAAGTACGCTTACCATTAGTAAAAGCTTCTGAAGGATTACAAGAGCGGATTATTGAGGCACATAAAAAAATTGCATAACATCTTATTGCCTTTAAAGACATAAAAAAAGTCCTACTAAATTTAGTAGGACTTTTTTTATGTCTTTAAAGATCTAAATTAGTTATTCAGCAGAATTTTTCGAATCCTGAACTTCTTTTCTAATTTCTTGTGCAATGTTTTTCAAGTCTTGCATACCTTTTCTTACTCTAGTACCAGCGGCACTATTTTCTTTTTCATAGAATTTAACAAAGTCTCCTTCTAAAGAAGAAACAAGGTCTTTAAGTTGTTCAAATCTGTTCATTGTTTCCAAAAATTTTGAGTTTACTAATGGTTTTATTAATTGAAAATACGAATTTATATGCAATTGACCAATTCTGGACCAATAAATTTATATTTTTTATTTTTAAATTGAAATATTTGTTAAGCTTTTGCTGTACACACCTTGTTTCAATTTCTCTGCAACTTCAGCAAATGCAATTATCGTTCTGTCTACATCTGCAATTGTATGCTCAGCTGTTGGGATTAGTCTCAACATCATAACACCTTTAGGTACAACAGGATAAATAACAATCGAACAGAAAATACCATAATTTTCTCTAAGATCAATTATCATTTGAGCAGCTTCAGATTCAGTACCACTCAAATATACTGGAGTTACAGGCGATTCTGTATTACCGATATTAAATCCTTTTTCTTTTAAGCCTTTTTGCAATGCGCGTACAACCTTCCAAAGATTTTCTCTTAGTTGAGGTTGTGTACGAAGCAATTCCAAACGTTTCATATTTCCAACTACAAATGCCATTGGCAATGTTTTAGCGAAAATTTGAGAACGCGTATTGTATCTTAAGTATTGAATAATATTTTCTTTAGAAGCAACAAATGCACCAACGCTTGCCATAGACTTAGCAAATGTAGAGAAGTAAATATCTACTTCGTCTTGAACACCTTGCTCTTCAGCCGCACCCGCACCCGTTTTACCCATAGTACCAAACCCATGTGCATCGTCAATTAATAAACGGAAAGAATATTGTTTTTTCAATTCAACAATTTCTTTCAATTTACCCATATCCCCTGCCATGCCGAAAACACCTTCAGTAATTACCAAAATTGAACCTTTAGTGGGATCAATCATTTTATTGGCACGTTCTAATTGCATTTTCAAATTATCAATATCGTTATGAGGGAATACCAAACGTTTACCAATATGCATACGCATACCATCGATAATACATGCATGAGATTCAGAATCATAAATTACGATATCATGACGATCTAATAAAGCATCGATAATAGACATAATACCTTGGTAACCGAAGTTTAAAACCATGGCATCTTCTTTACCCATAAAACTGGATAATTGAGATTCAAATTCTTCAATCAAATTGGAGTTGCCAGACATCATACGAGCACCCATTGGGTATGCAAGACCGAAATCTGCAGATCCTTCTGCATCTGCCTTACGAACTTCTGGATGATTCGCTAACCCTATATAATTGTTCAAACTCCAGTTCAAAACATCTTTTCCCCTAAACTTCATATGAGGAGCAATATCACCTTCAAGTTTAGGAAACGCGAAATAACCGTGAGCAATATTTGAGTGCTTCCCTAAGGGCCCTCTGTCGTGCTGTAATTTTTCAAACAGATCCAAAGTAGTATAAATTTAAATAGTTAAATTAAGCTTATTAGTACAATTTTGACAAATCGGTTTAAAACCAATCAAATCTTCCAAATCTAATACTTTAAATGCAAATTTTAAAGAAATGTAGATAAAAAGTCTATTGAGCTGAGTGATTTTTCTGCTTAGATAAACAGCTGTTGTAACACATGATTAATAAATTTAAATTCACAAGTTATGCGCAGAATGAGGTATTTTAAGAATTATTCAATACATTGTTCGAAATTTCAATAAAATCTTTTTTGTACAAAAGGAATATTCAATAATATGAAAAAATCAATTCTATTCTATGTATTTATGTTGTTTGCTCTGTCAACAACTGCTCAAACACTTAATAAGGGTAAAATCTACAACATGCAGGGGCCAAATGCCGCATCTTGGGATTTAGTTGCAAACAAACAACAATTTATTACTGCTAAAGCAGACAATAAAGATTTAGTTAATATTACAGATTCAATTGATTTGCCTGTATTTAAAAAAACGTTTAAATCATACAATTCTACACATTTCGTAAAATTAGAGAGTGGTAAGCTTATTGTTCCTTCCTATGCAAGTCTTGAGTCTGCTTTTAAAGCTGGTAAATCATCTTCTAGTATTGAGAATGTTAAGGTAGGCGAAGTATTCGTTGCAAAAATACGTGAGAATAAAAGTTATGCATTACTTAAAATATTAACTATTAAAGATGATGGCAAATCAAAAAGTAATGGTGGAGACAATAACGATTATATAGAATTTGAATACACTGTTTTCTCAAACTTGGATTTACATGCGTCATTCAATGAAGCATTGTCTTTATATAAAAAGGGTGATTTTATCGGCGCTAGCGAAAAATTCAAACAAGCAGGTAAAGAAGATCCAAATAATTCCGAAGCATTCTATTATTTAGGATTATGTAAATTAGAATTGGGAGACTCCCCTGCAGCAATTGCAGCCTTTGATCAAGCAATTTCCATTAAATCTGACTATACTGCTGCTTATTCTAAAAGAGGTATTGCAAAAGGTAAAGAAGGAATGAGAGACGAATCCATTGCTGATTACACAAAAGCAATAAGCCTTGATTCATCTTATGCAGAAGCATACCAAAATAGAGCGCACGAATTGTTTCTTTTAAGTAGATACGATGAATCAATAACTGATTACACAAAAGTTATTGCACTACAGCCCGATAATTTCCAAGCGTACTATGGTAGAGGGATGTCAAAGGCTGAATTTGGCAAACATGAAGCTGGTATTTTAGATTATACCAAGGCAATAACTTTGTACCCAAACTTCACATATGCGTATTTCTATAGAGGTTTTTCTGAAAGCCATTTAGAACATTATACCAATGCAATTAAAGATTTTGACAAAGCTATCAAACTCGATCCAAACGATTATACAGCTTATTTTAATAGAGCATTTGCTAAAAGACAAGAAGGTGATTTTGATGGTGCAATTAAAGATTATGATAAATGCAATACATTAAAACCACGTTTTGATGAAGCATATTATCAAAAAGCAAATACTCTTTATTTAATGGGTGATAAAGAAGCTGCTACAGCTCAGTATAACAAATCAATTGAATTATTCCCGAATGATGGAGCTGCTTACACGAATCGTGGTTATTTCTTTTTAAATACTAAAAAAGATAAAGAAGCGATGGACGACTTCAATAAAGCAATTTCTTTAGATGGAAATGATGGAGAAGCACATCGTTTAAGAGGTGTATTGAAAAATGACATGAAAGATAAAGTAGGTGCTTGTGAAGATCTTGACAAAGCTGTAAAACTAGGTGACAGCGAAGCAATTGTTTTACAAAAAACTATTTGTAAGAAATAGTGTTCTTACAAACACTAACTAATATCGATATAATTTTGGCTTCTGGTTCTCCCAGAAGAAAACAACTTTTAGAGGATGCGGGATTTCATTTCCGCATCCTTACTAAAGAAGTTGAAGAACATTATCCTATTTATCTTCAACGTTCAGACATCCCGCTTTATTTATCTAAGATTAAAGCGCATTCACTCAAATCAGACTTTCCAGACAGTTTAATTATTGCGGCAGACACTATTGTGGTGCAACGCAGAGAAGTTTTCAACAAGCCTTCTTCCACAGAAGAAGCCAAACAAATGTTATGGAAACTTTCTAATAATATGCATGAAGTTATTACTGGAGTTACTATTTGTTACAAAGGACAAGAACGATCTTTTTTTGAAATAACCGAGGTTTTTTTCAAACCATTAACGGAAGAGGTTATCAACCATTATATTGAGCACTTCAAACCTTTTGACAAGGCAGGAAGCTACGGCATTCAAGAATGGATAGGAATGGTAGGAATTAAAAAAATCCAAGGCGATTTAATGTCAATCACTCCCCCAGGTGTGTAAATATCACACCTAAAAAAGTGATT
>ERZ724508.2064-NODE-2064-length-10953-cov-6.865021_pt1 | contig 10953 bp, 6 predicted proteins | sample MGYA00376041_ERZ724508 | MGnify/ENA primary metagenome ERZ724508 (study PRJEB28724, sample SAMN07190887) | wastewater metagenome | isolation source: effluent of sewage treatment plant in Hong Hong | place: USA: Christiansburg, Virginia | collected 2016-03-01 ... | reverse complement strand
AAAGGACCATTTATTAAGGCAAGAATCATAAGCGTTATTGATTTGTTCTTTTCTATTACAAATTTAACACACCTGACATAGTTTTTCTTCATTTACTTCGCTTTAAGAAAAGTCAAGATTACATAAGTCTAATTTGTTTCCCTAATCAAATTATAGATCTTTTTCACTTATTAATATAAAAGGTGAGTTATTTAGCCAAGCTTCCTGATAATCTCCCTAAAATTTATTTCCTAGTTTTGTAATACTCAGTTTTAAAACCTTTTCCATTTTAATAATTAAATCCTATTTGATACATGAGCTGTTTTCTTTTGCTAATTTTAAATATGCTTCAGCAATAAAAGCACAATGTTAAAAGTTGCCTATTTTATACAAATTATTTACTGATATTTAATATATCTACAATTAATGTTACGGCTATAATTTTCAAGTAGACATTATCCAACAGTATTTAATTTTTCATTCTAAATCCTACTCATTATCATTAAGAATTTTTGCTTTAAAAGCTACATAGTATTCTAAAACTTATTATTTAATTTTATTTAACTCTTATAACTCAATTAATGATTCAATTTTACATATAGAACAATACTAGTAAAACTCCGGTATCATTTATAAGACTTAATCTAGCTTAGCTTCGTTAGACAGTAGCAATATTCTTTCATATATCTATTAAATATAATTAATATTGAAAGGATTTTGAGGTTCATTAACTAATGAGGACTCATTTATTCTTGCAATTTCTTTAGCTTTGAGAAGTACTGGTTTTTTGTTATAAAGATTTATTTAATTCTCTAATAAACTTATTCCTGAATCAAGTTCTCCTATTGAGAAATGTTACCAGGCTATTTAGGAGCTTTAAATCTTCAATAAATTGATTTTATAATCATCCTCAGGTTCACTATCGCTCAATTAAAGTTCATTGTCTTACCAGGCCTCTTAATTAATACTAACACGAGACTACTATTAGTTCTGCTTTAATTCTTTATTATCTACTTTCAACTAAGTAAATAGTTAGCTAGATTATTTTTAAAACATTTCAAGATTGTGTATGGTAATATCTAGTTTCTCTTTTTCATATTCTTATTGAATTGGTAGTTCTTAAACATCTTTTTTTTTCTCTGATTACAATAAATTAGAATATGTTTTTTTGATTATAACTTAGTTATTTAATAAAGGAGAGAGTCTTATTGAGCTTTTTTAATTATAATCAATTAATTTACAGGTATATTCTTCCTAGTTAAGTTTCTCCAAATCCCTAGTTATTTCATATTGATTATGAAGCTTAGCCATAGCGTATGCTAACTTGATTTATTTATTTTAAACTAAGAAATTAATTCTCTCTTTAATGGATCCAAACAAAGTTAATCTATCAAATTCTACACTTGATGTTTAATAATTTTCTTCTTTTAGCTTTTAAATATCTCCATTAATAACTCAATGCATAAATAGTTTTGCTTCATCATTCAAATGTATTAAACATTACTCTGCTAAATCGAATTAATCATTTAAAATACATTTTTAATATAGCTCTTAAAATATATTTTATCAGTCTATTTTTTATGCAGTTTCATAAGCTTTATAAAAATCTTTATTTATAAGTTACCATTAGAACTATTCAATGTCATCGGTTCTATCATTTAACTTTATTTATTATGTAAATTTCTTATGGATTAAATGATTGGCTATTGCTTGCCCTTTATGTTTATTTTAATCTATATATTCTTATACTTTTTGTGGATTATTTTAAATAACATTTTACTTTATCATAATTTCAGTTGTGTCTATTTCTTCTTCAATTATTTCCTCTTATTTTGAAAACTTAATCAAAATATTGCTTTGTATATCTAATAATGAGACTAATTAATTAATTGATTTTATAATACCAGAAGAGCCATCAATTAATATATATTTTAAATGAGTACTTGTTTTGTATACTAGATAATAGTTGTTAATCCAAATAAGATTTAAAACTCAATTCTCCCTTTTTGATATGGCGATTAAATTCAAATTTTTATCACATATTAAAATGATATTTTATTTAGTAGTTATAGAGAAGAAACTTTGGTCCTAATTCCATCTAACCTCCATTAAATCATTTACATGACTGTTGTTCAACTAATTTATTAATTTTCCTTCAACATTAAACTAATAAAGATTTGTTTAATTAGCCAGCAAAAAAGTATTTCTTTATCCTTCATAAATATCAAAATCCCTAATATTAATTTCAGTTTAAACACTACCAATTTCTTTAAACCCTTCTATATTACATACTAATATTTTATTCTATTTTTATACTATATATTGGTCCTCATTTATAAATATTAACTTATCGGCTTAAATAAATTAGGAGTAGCTTTAGAAATCTCGTTTTCTTATACAGAACAAAATGTAAGTATAAATTTTTTAAATGTTATTATATATTTAACAGGCTCCCATAAACTAATTCTGCTTGTTAAATTAATTTAAGGTATACTAATATATTTTTTAGTTTAAGATATTGTCTAAAATATTAATAGATTTACTAGTTTTGTTTCTTATATCAATTAGCAAAATTGTTTTATTAATCTAACTATATTTTAAAGCAAGATTATCTTACTACAACAAGAACTCTTAGTTTATATTCTAATCAAATATTTATAAAGAGTTATCACACCCCACAGCTATTATACTATTTTGAAGCTACTATACTATTATCCATTATTTTTCAATTTGATTTTGTGTTTAAAAAACTTTCTCATAAGTCACTGTGCTCCATATGATAAACACTCCATCTTCTGAGCATGAAAACAATTATTGCCCACAGTTAGAATACTTTACACAGCTAATATTTTTACTGTGTCCAGATAAAATCTATATCTCATTAGCATTAGTACTGTTATAGGAGAAAATTTTAATAAGTTTATCATCAGAACAAGTTGCAAATTGTTTAAGCTTAGGATGAAAATCAATCCAGTTAATACCTTTTTAATGTGCCTCACAAACCATTAATTATTCAACCTCTTAAGCTAATATTGATGTTTCTCCCACCAACATAGAGTATTTGGACTTTAGTTTAGTATAGTCCCATATTCTGGCACTACCATCCAAAGAGCATGATAGAATAATGTCCTAGGTAGGATGGAACTAGCAGCTCATTACATAGTGCCCGTGGCCCTATATAATTGTTAAACATTGTTTAGTCTAAAAATTCCATATTCAAAGTGTTTAATCATCTGAGCAGGACAAAATCCAAGGTAATTCAGGATGACATTAAACTCTTCTTATATAATCTATATGTCCTTATAGTTCAAACTATATTTTATTATCTTAGTAATTGTAGCCTTTTATTAAAAACTCATCAGTTCCAAAAACCAGGACTGGTTATATTGAGTGGAAGTCTACGGATCATACGCAGTGAGTATCTTTGTAGCTTCTAACAAATACATTACTCTAAAAATCATATATGTTTACATACCCGTTATAGAATCCTATTCCAATCCAATTTTCTTATTTGTTATGAAAACTTATACCTTTGATTTTATCCATTTTAAATACATCATGTTTAATCATATTGAATTATAAAATTATTTATTTTCTTTTGTTATTTTTATAATTATTGATACCAATTTAATCCAGCTTATTGTTGGAGAACTATCATTAAAATTCAAAGTGTTTTTATCCACTATATTATTTTAATTATTCAAAAAATGAACGCAAGTTATGTTAAATAGTTTAATTAAACCACACTATTTTCTAATAAAGTACCTTTTAATCTTAGCATTTACTTTTATTATCTATAATGAATAATTGATTGGTATTTTCTTATGTATAATTTTGTGATTAAAGTTTATCAATAATACTCTCTTCAAAATACTTAATTAATCTTCATACATTGTATAATTAATATATAGATCAATCTCATTAAATAATAGATTATATACATTTACTTAAATTAGGAAATTTGTCCCTGTGTTTAATAGCGCCTAGGTAATATTTAGTAATCATAACTTATTTTTGTCTTTAAATTGTTCAAATAAATTATCACTATCAATTAGATAAATATTTATTATATTTTTATAAATGAAATACACTTGAAAAAATATAAAAAACAACCAAGAAACATTAATAGAATAGAATAACCAATAATTAATCGAAAACAAAGCTACTTAACAAATATTTTAAGTTAAACAAAATTAAGAATAATAAAAAGAGAAGCTTCATAATAGATTTAAGAAAGAAATTTAAACAGTAACTTTAAAGAGAAATTTCGAAAAACCAGCAGACAAATATAATGATTCTTATAATGTTCTAGATGAAGAGGTTATTCTTTAGAGTTAAATGTCTGATGAAGAACTAATAAACGATGATGTAACGGAAACTTACTTATGAGAATAATAAGCTTATTCATCCGAGTAAGATTCTTTTGTAGACATTGGTAATTTTAAGTAATACAACCTAGATAACTATTAGGAGATGAAAGAAGAGCAAGCCTTATAAGAAGGCGATAATTAATAAACTAATATAAAAGAAGTCCTGCAACAATGATTTATTTAGAAATACAAACCTTTTGTTAATTCCATCAACTATGTTATAAAAGAAACTTTTGCCGACAAAGAAAAGAGAAGTATACTAGAGTCTCTATGCAAGCTTTAATTGGATATGAGTCTTGTTAAGGAATATTGTTAAATAGATTATAAGATATTCACTTTTCTAACACAAGGCAATTTCACAACAAGAATGTGGTTCATCCATTAATTTGATTCTAAAATGGGCCCATACATATCAATGGACATGGATTTATTGTACTCAAGAGGATTGTTGCAACAGGACTGTCTAGTGTCTGTTTCTTAACAGGAACCTCTTCCTTTAGAGAATTTCTTAATGAGATCTTGAACATCATTAGAACAGGTTCAAATATATCTTAAGCTTTTCTATAATAAACTTTATGAGGAAGAAAGAACAAGAAGATATTATGACAGATTAAATCAATGAAAATTAAAGATTTAAGATTAGTTTTTAGATAAGCAATTTCCATAGCTGGAGATGAGTCAATAAACACAAGAGGAATAAATTACAAGAAATTTTGGCAAAAAAAACAAAAATATTTCCTAATAATATTATCATTATAAATTTAAGTTAATTTTTTAGTTGTTTTATAAATGAAAGAAGAGGCAAAAATGTAAGATAAAAAGAAAAAGTATCTAACTAACAATTATGTCTTCAAATGATATGCAAAAAGAATCAGTTGTGGTAATAGATCAAGACTAATTATATAGAAACTAACAGCCAACAGAGAATGGTTTATTAGATCCAAAAATGGTGATTTAAAAAGGGATTAAGTGATTCAAATAAAATATGTTAGAACTGTCATCAAGATTTTATTTTGTGTCCAGGGCACTTTGGTCATTTGGAGTTAAAATAAAATATTTTTCATAATGGATATTTTAAGAGATTAATTTAAGTCTTGAAGATTTTCTGTCATTAATGTGGTAAAATATGCTGTGAACTTCCCTCGACTCTTAAGATAAATTCTTTATCAAATTTTATTAATCAAAAGAAACATTTTAAGAAGTATTTGGAGCTCTGTAATTTGGTTAAGAACTGCGCTTAATGTGGCACATAGAAACATAAGGTAAAAAAAGGAGGAGTCGGAACTAACAGTATTTTGATAGAGAAGACTTCATAGTCAAAATATACTTAAATAATTGGTAAGAACTATTAGTATTTGTAGAACTAATTATTGCTCTCAAAATAACAAAGAGATTAGAGCTATTAAAATAAAGTCATTGTGGAGCTAACAATTAATGAAATACTTAAGATACTTTAGAAAATAGACCAAAATCACTGGAAGTTCTTATTATAGAATAATAGTCCCTCAAATCCAAAAGATATGATTGTCAACACTCTTCCTGTACCTCCTTTATGTATTAGACCTACAGTTACCATGGGAGCCAATAAAACCAATGAAGATGATTTAACAATAAAATTACTTGAGATATAAAAGCAGCGGAAATAAAATGACCAATATATTAGTGAGGGAAAAGACTGGCTGAAAATTTAAGAATAGGAGCTTAACTTACAAGTGTTGTATAATTAGCTAATAAATTCGGAATCCAGTGAATCAAATTAACTTAAAAATCTAAAAAACACCTGCAAAGGACTACTGTAAAGAATTAAAGGGAAATAGGGAAGATTTAGAGGCAACTTATAAGGAAAAAGAGTTGAGTTCTCAGGAAGAACTGTTATATCTCCAAATCCTAATCTCAGGTTGGATGAAGTGGGCGTTCCTTTGTATATGGCCACAGAGCTTACTTTTCCAGAAATTGTCTCAGAGGATAACATAGAAAGAATAAGGACTCTAGTAGCTAATGGAAAGTTTAAGTATCCTGGAGCCAACTCAGTTAAAACAAAAGAAGGAGAGATCTTTATACTAAAGAATAAATTTATTCAAAAATGATTTGAAGGTTTGCTATAGCCAGGCGACACAGTAAATAGACACTTAATAGATGGGGACTTTGTATTATTTAATTGATAGCCTTCTTTACACAGACAATCAATAATGGCTTTTAGAGTGGTTATACACCAGAGTAAAACTCTATAATTTAATGAGTGTGTTTGCACTCCATTCAATGCAGACTTTGATGGCGATGAGATGAATATTCATGTCTTATAAAACTACAGGGCTGTTGGAGAAGCACAGTAGTTGCTGCTGTCATCAAACAATCTTCTTAATGCTAAAGATGGTAGTCTAAATGTGAGTCTAATACAAGACTTTATTACATTTGCACATCTATTCACATAAAAAGATAGATTTCTAACCAAGCAGCAATTCTCATAAATGTTTATCATGGCCACTAATGCAGAGTGCAGGCTCTAGCTGCCAGTGCCCTGTATCATATACCCTTAGAAACTCTGGTCTGGAAAGCAACTAATACAATCTATATTAAATAAAGGAACAGTTTAGTGTATCAAGATGCTTAATATAATTACTTGAGAAAAATACTATAATAATAAAGAAAACTCAAAATGCTTTGATGATAAAGAAGGCTATGTTATGTTCTATAAAGGAGAATATATATCAGGAAAGCTTGGTAAATCTTCCATCAAGGACTCAAAAGAAGGTTTAATTTACAAAGTCATCAAGTTGATGGGCCATTAGTATGCTTCTGAGTTTTTATTCTAAATGTCAAGATTATCTGCTAAACATATTGAGCAACTAGGCTTTACTTTTGGTATCAAAGATGTTACACCAAAAGAATCCATGTCCTTATACAACTAAGAGGTAATTGATGAGACTATTTCTAAGACAAATTCAATGTTAGAGGAGTTTCAAACAAAAAAAACACAATAGGAACAAGATCAGTAAAAAGACGAGCTTGAAGTCTAAATAAGTTCAATACTTTCAAAGACATGAGATTAAATTGGAAACTTTTTGATATAAAACTTAAGCAACAAAAACCATGCAAATATTATGGCCATGTCAGGATCTAAAGGAAGTGTGCTAAACATTTGTCAGATGATGTCATCTTTAGGGCAATAATAGGTAATGGGACAAAGAGTAAAGAATGGATTTATGAAGAGAACTTTACCTTATTTTGAATTTGGGGAAAATTCAGCTAAGTCTAAAGGATTTGTATCTAACTCATTTTACACAGGTCTTAATCCTGTGGAGTTTTTCTTCCATACTATGGGTGGTAGGGAAGGGCTTATCGATACCGCAGTTAAGACAGCAGATACTGGGTATATGTAGAGATGATTGGTAAAGGTAATGGAAGACTTCTTTGTGGACTATGATATGTCAGTTAGAAATGCTGAGAGGAAAATCATTTCTTTTTGCTACGGAGATGATGGATTCGATCCTTAGTTTACAGAGCATGAGGGACTACCTATAATTATATAAATTGAGAAGGAAATTGACAAAAAAATGATAGATAAAAATATTACTCTAAAATAAATAAATCTTGAAAACTTAGTTGAATTTTTATAGAAATATCATTCATAAATAAATTGTAATTAAAAGCTTAAGGAAGGACTTAGTAATCTTTTAGAAGAGTTTAAGAAACATAAGATGCCTTATAAACAGCAAGTTATCTAGATGTAATATTTATTAGGAAGATTAATAAAGGGTTTAGTTCAGCCTGGGGATGGAGTTGGCGCACTGACAGCCTAATCTTTAGGTGAACCTTGTACATAAATGACTCTTAAGACTTTTCATTTTGCTGGAGTAGCCTCAATGAACGTGACTTTAGGTGTGCCTAGAATTAAAGAGATCTTCAATGCAATAGAAGACATTAAGACACCTATAATTTCAATAGAGCTTATTAATAAGAAAGAATATAAAGATGCACTGGATATCAAAAAAAAAATACATATAGTTTGAATGTCAGATATTCTCGAAAACATAGAGCAAATCTATAGTCCAAATCAAAACTTTATTAGATTGACATTAGATACATAAGCTTTGATTACTCACTGTCATGTAGGCTAATAAGATTACAGTTGACCATATATCATTTGTCTTATAGAAATCCAAACTAAGAATAAAGCCCAAAGACATTAGAGTATCTAATAATGAAATAGAGATCTGTATAAATGTAATTGCTCAAGATGAATGACTCTTCTTCTACTAAGTAGGTTAATTAGAATTTAGTAAACAAAATATAAAATATTATTGTTGGCGGGATACCTTCTGCAGAAAAAGTTTTCATTTCCTAAAATGAGCAGAAAGACTACTAAATATTTGTACAAGGACTAGGACTAAAGAAAATACTATAGATGAATCTAGTTGACTTTAGGAACACAAAGACCAACAACATATTTGAAGTTTATGATGTGTTAGGAATAGATGCAGCCAGAAACCTCATAATAGAGCAAGTTAAGTATCTAATTAATATTTATGGAATACAAGTAGACTATAGACATCTAACCATACTTGCAGACACAATGACACATAACGGAAAGCTTCTGGGTCTCAACTGATATGGAATTGCAAAAATGAAAAACTCTCCATTTATGTTGGCATCATTTGAGAAAACTGGAGAAATACTTTTTGATGCTGCATTTTTTGGAGCTAAAGATTATTTAAGAGGAGCTACGGAGAAAATCATACTGGGATAAAATGTGTCTTTGGGAACAGGATTTTTTGATCTCATAGAATAATAAATATTAAGCTTGAAATTTTTGATAATAAAAAAATTAAATTAAATATTTTATAAAATGGCCACCATCTTGCCAGATGCTTCCCTCGATAGTCACTTCTTCTTAAAGACTTTAAAATAGAAGAAGGACTACTAAGCCAAGAAACTAAGCAAAATTGAACTCTATAAACAAAAAGAGAGAAAAGATCTTTTGAAGGATCAGCTAGAGCTTTTAGGAAAAGAAGAAGAGATCAAACAACACATCAACACAATAGAGCAGTTTAGAAACATCTTCATTGAGAGTTATAAGAAGAGCTAAGAAGGCTTAACTCATGATAGCATTCCTAGAGAAGAATCTACAATTGCTTAGAGCCAGTAAAATGATATTGATTCTTTAATAAAGCTATATAATAGTTAGTTTTTGATTGAGAGTGCCAAAATTCAGATTCAAGATGGGGATATTTAAGACTAGCTTGAGAATCTTTAGGAATAAATCAAAGAGAGTTTCAGTCAAGTTTTTCTCTTGGCTGACAACATTGACCAGCTTATTAATCACTAGGTGTATGCCATGGTATTTACTCAAAATAAAGAATAGACCTAGCTTCTAGACTAGATAAGCCAGACTTTGAAGGAAATAAATATCTAGCCAGCTGTCTTCAAGAAGAAACATATTGAGCCAAAGATCGAAGAATAACATGTAGTTATTCCTGCTCAATAAGAGAAAGTTTAGGTTGAAGAGAAGATTGAAGTTGAAGAGGTTACTGGATAATCAAATATAAGAATTATCCCATTACCTGTGGAAGGGGATAAGAAGCCTTTCAAAAATGGTCATCAAAAGAAAAAAGACTATTGGAATAAAAAAAGATTAAACGAGAAAGGAAATAAAAATGAGAACAATTAAGAACATAGAGACAAATCCAACAAGAAAAACTTCTAAAAAAAAGGAGAAAAAGGTGAGCATAAAAGACCCAGTAAAGTTTAGAAGGTTGAAAGCCAATGAGAATAAATAGTATAATATTTATAATTTTTGTAAATATATTTTTTAAGTTCTCAGTTTATATGTAGCTGTCTTATATAGCTTATAAAATTAATAGATTATTTTAAACTTAATTGTAACAACTTTGTATAAATTAAATTTATTTATATATTAGTTACTTATTTCTTATGATTAATTATGATAGAGACTAAAATAAGGTTATTAGCCAAGTAGTATCTTTGATATAAATCAGTATGAAAGAGATTATATTATTTTGAATATAAACTATCGTTTAAATCGCAAACTAAAATCTTCAATAAATATAAACTATATTTAATAAAACTGTCTATGAATTAAAAAATTTATTATTACATGAAAATACTTGTTAATTTAGTTTATCATTCCAATATAATTTTTTTTTGATTTTAATTAATAGTATTTCAAAATTAATTAAATTCACTTTTTGTTTATTTTGGCTTTAATTGTTAAAACATTAAAATAATTACTTCTAAAATGATACCTAAATATGCTGTAACAAAAGCTATGGCTATACTTGTAAATTAGCTAAAATTTAGAAATTAAGTTGAAATAAAATAGCCCAATAAACCCGAACCAATTAATACTGAAATAATACTCAAAGATTTCGTTATTTATATTTGATTTTGCTGGAATACTTTTTATTTTACCTTATCTTTTATTTAATATTAAATTCTAATAAAAATTATTTATTCCAAATGACAATGATTTTTCTTTAATTTTTCTAACAAGTATTTATGTCTTGTTATCCCTATTATATTGGTTTTTCATTTATTTAATTTCCAAACTAAAGTACAAATTTTATAGGGTTAAAATTTTCTTTTA
>ERZ724508.2063-NODE-2063-length-10957-cov-6.222711_pt1 | contig 10957 bp, 10 predicted proteins | sample MGYA00376041_ERZ724508 | MGnify/ENA primary metagenome ERZ724508 (study PRJEB28724, sample SAMN07190887) | wastewater metagenome | isolation source: effluent of sewage treatment plant in Hong Hong | place: USA: Christiansburg, Virginia | collected 2016-03-01 ... | reverse complement strand
GGAAAATAACAGACGATCACTGAGCAGATATTTGCTGCCTGAGAACTCCAACAAGGGCGTGTGGGATGCAGACGTTAGGCGAATTGTAGTTAGCAACTGTGCAATAATTCTCGCCCTTGTCGGAGTTCCCAAGGCCTCACAAAACAATTAATGATCGCATCATTCCCCTTGGGTCTCCGACAAGCCTATGTTAGAGAGCAATCAGCCAAAACAAAATAAGAAACTTTTTTCACCACGTTTTTATAACACATAAATGCGTTCTTCGCCGACAGCTTGTCGGAGACTCAGGGAAATAACAGTCACTCATTGAGCAGATATTTGTTCCCTGAAAACTCCAACAAGGTCAAGACTACTAACAGCAATTCAACAAATCCTCTTTATGGCCTTTCCCCCAAAACATACAACCTAAAATAAAATCACGTATCTTGCTATTGAATTTAAAACCATAATCCTCTACAAAAATGTCTGCTCTAGCAATTTTCGGAATTTGTATTTTAATAACGCTTGCCTTAATCATTATCCCTATTCTTTTTATTGGTGAGGGTTTAGTTATGTTGGTTATTATATTTCCTTCCATATTTGCAAAAGCAGTAACGGGCGAACGCGGAGTGGATTTTGGAGGTAAATCGTTTGTTTATTCCATCTTTTTATTTTTGTTTGTAGCCATAGAAATAGCGCTTATGGCCTCCGTGTTTTTTGGCTTTTACTGTTTGTTTTTTGGTTATCCAATAACCGAAGCAACTAATAGCTTAGTTGAAACTGCCTTTAGTGACACAAAACTCAATTGGCTGCTTCACATCAATCAGCTATTATTCATTATGATAAGTCTTTTTTTAGGATTATTTATATACAACTCCATTAAACGTTCAGAACAGATTAAAAAAATGAGTCGAACACAAATGCTACTTTATAGACTGTTACCGATTCTTTCATTTCCAATTGGCTTTGTGTATTTATATTCAACCTTACACTATTTAGAAGAATATCCATCTGCAGCCAACATAAGCAGCCCAGCAATTGTAGCTGGTTATTTGTATGCCCTTTACATTATCCATGCACTCTTTCGTTCTATTTCAAGTTATATCACGTTAATACGTTACAATATAAAAAGCATTGCTCCGTATAATTGGCTTATGTTTTTTATTGGGCTTTTTTTTAATTCTACTTTTTTATATTTCTTCTATCAAATTAATTCGCACATTTAGTTCAATGAATAGAAGAATAACGAAAAGCACACACCCGATCTTGTCAAAATTTTCATACCTCAAAAAATAGACTCTGAACGTATCTTTCCAATTTTACTATTTGGAAAATTAAATTAAGTAAGCCTCTTCCAAAAAAAAATATTTTTAGACAACTTTCGTATTTAATAACTATTCATTATTGGAAATTCTCCAACAACCTGTGGAGGCCTGAAAAATATATCAAATGCGAACTTGGACAATAATAGAAAAACTGATTGAATAAAAATTTCAAAGGCTATTAAAAAATCAAATATTAAATCTCATAAAATCACTTTTGTAGAATATCGTCAAACTACTACGCCAACCAAATACCTTATACTTTTAAAGACAACAATCACTACCCAAACTATTGTTAATCCAAATAACTAATCATTAAAAAGGCAAGCATTATAATTTTTAAATGATTGTTGTATATTAGGCATAATTTAAATCAAACCTTCATCTTTGAATATTTTCAAATGAGATTCAGCGATTATTCAAATTACGATGATTACGACGACGAATAAGCATAGCTGTTGAATACACATTCAGATATAATATTCGTTTGAGATTGCACACAATTAGCCTTTGAAATTTAAAGCAAAAACGATGTGTTTATAAAATAAAATTTCCAGACAACATGATCCTTGCCTGGAAATTTTATTTTATAAATGGGTGGATTTTTTATCCGTGCTATTGAATGGCTTTTTTCAAAATAGAACCAAACCCTCCATATTCTTTAACGCCACTTAGATTGGCTAGTATTGAACCCAATCCTCCAATTCGGCCGCCTTGTATGACACCCAATAATGTACCTCCTAGCCCACCACCTAAGCCGCCCTTTTCTAAACTTCCAGACTGAACTTTATTAGCAACCATTTTAGAAAGTATGAAAGGTGCAGATAAACCAATCAATCCCTTTACCATACTCGTTATCGGAATATTGACATCACTAAGCATTTGCATAAAACCATGTCTTTCAAAAAAACCTTCATCTGTAGCATCTTCGGGAGAACTTACTATTGCATGACTCTTTTCTAGTATATGTGCTAATACCTTCTTTTGCTCATCAGTAATGTCAAGATACGTGCAAATATCTTTTATCTTTTCTTCTTCGTCTACCGTATACTTCCCATCTGACTGCGCGAAACTGATAATATCTGCTATCAAAGAAAACCGCAAATTACTTTGTTTTAATACAGACAACTGTTCCGTTAAATGTGTATTGTTAGGATCTTTTGCAGCTTCTTCAGCACTACTCCTACTAATGGCTGCTGCATCAGATAAGGCTGCGAGATAATCTAGTTCGTCTTTCGTAGCGCTGCGATCAGCTGTAGCAATAGATGCAATGACAACTATGTAGGCTTCCTTTTCTTTTGTATTATATGTACTTAATAATGCGACTTCGTTCATGACTCATTTAATTTTTTACATGAATAATATACAAAAACCTTGCAAACTATATCGAAGATAAAAGCATAAATATTTTCTATACGTATAGTATTTATTTAACACCCTCCTTTAGCATAACAACTCAAATAACCGCATCATTCAAACATACTTATCAGTCAGGTGATCCTATTAAAAATTAGCCCTTTGTTTTAAGAATTTTTATCCCATAAAATACTTCATTCTTTCTCAAATCTCTATGTTTTCCCCGAAAGGAAATATTCGAACATATTGAATGAACCCCTCAATTAATAATAATGCCCAATTTTACTTTAGCACATAATTGATCAAAATGGCTTTTTTACAACAAAAGGATTAAAAAGTATAAGCATACATTCCTATTTAATTCGGAATTTTGACATATCAAATTATTTCAATTAGCTATGGAAAAGTTATTTTATAAAGTATTCGTTCAAGAAGACGACAAAGAAGTTCAAAAAATAATCTTAGAAGATTATAAAGATAATAACTATAAAATTAGTTTTTTCTCAAAATCAGATTCTGTTTTTGACTTGCTAAATTTCAATCCCGACATTTTGGTTCAAGACTATCTAAAAAATAAAATTGTAAATTGTTTGGAATGGTCTACTCCATATAATTATTAAAACATAATATTTACACCTACTGCCTATTTATTCTAACAAAAAAACATACATTAAATAGGCAGTAGTACTTTAAAGATTGTACCTACTCCTACTTCACTTTCCACTTCAATTCTACCTCCCAAGGAATCTACTTGTCTTTTTACTAGATGCAAGCCCAATCCTTTACCTTCAACGTGGAAGTGGAAACGTTTATAAAATCCAAAAAGCTTATCTTTATATTTTTCTAAATCAATTCCAATACCTTTGTCTGCTACTTCAATGCACATTAATCTTTCCGTTATACCATAAGATTTAATAGATATGTTTGGAACCTTACCCGCCTGATGGTATTTCAATGCATTGGATACTAAATTATATAATATATTATGAATAAAACTTTTAAGTGACAATGCAACAGCGTGTTTTGAGAAATCTACAGAAATAGTCGGATTAGTTTGCTTTATTTCAGCTTCCAATAAAAACAATACAGTCTCAAACTCATCACCCAAATCAATCGGCGCCAACGCAGATTTTATGTCGCTAATAGATAGCAAATGATTTAAATCTTTAATGACACTATCTAAATGATTTGCAGATTTCGTCATATGTGATACAATTTCATTTTTATCAGATACACTTTCATAATCATTCCCTAATAAATTAAGTAATCCCATGAGTGTGACAATAGGCGCTCTCAAATTATGTGAAATAATATACGAATATTGATTAAGCTGTTCATTTTGCTGGAGCAATTCTGAATTTGCTTTTTCTAATTTTGATTCATATTCTTTTCGTTCCGTATCATCATTACCTATCAATGAAACGCCCACCAATTCGCCTTTACGATAAACAGGTTGCAACATTATATCTAAAATAAAAGGTTTATCCTTATAAATATATTCTCTTGTATAAGAAATAATTTCACCTTGCAATACTTTTTTAAAATTTTCATTAAATTCCTCTCTATTTTCTTCTTTCAAATAAGCATCAAAACGTTCGCCCAAAGCAATAAATTTACCAAATAAAAATATACTCTTGTCGTAAGATGCTCTATTGAACCAAATAAATTGACTTTCTTTATCAAACAAAGATATAATCTGTGATGAACCCTCAAATAATGCAGATAACTTTTGTTCGCTTTTGATGGCTTCCTTATTGGCAAGCACTTGTGATGTGGTTTCTCTACCTACAAAATATGCATATTGAACCTCCCCCAGTTGATTTTTAATTGCAGACATGTGATTCAAAAAATACTTATACCCTGAACTCACTTCCCCTTCAGCTTCATACACACATGTTTCTCCAGTAGCAAAAACGGTATCCAAAACATTCTTTAGTTGTTCTTTCATTGATGGTGGAGCAATATCAAAAATATTCATCCCTTTGTATTTATCTAATTGCTCAGAAGGAACACTAGGAAAATGAGAAAATATAATATTGGCATTTAAATCTAATTGAAAAATAATATCTAGCGAAGATTCTAAAAATAATTTATCAATATTCAATTGAGTTTTCTTTTCATACCCCTCAATGATTAATTTCAATCTGTTAATTTCTTCATTTAAATCTTCCATAGCTGAAAATTTGCAATTCGTATTGATAAATATCAAATGTTTATTTTTACTTTATTTTAATCTGCTAGAAAAAGCAACACCACATGCTTAGCCAAGCATACTCGATTAAGCCCGAGATACGATATATTTTTTTTACTCATGTTATTCTTCAGGTAAATATATTTTAAACGTACTACCTATTCCAACTTCACTTTCAATTTCAATCGTTCCGCCTAATGCATCTATGTGCTTTTTTATTAAATGTAAACCAAGCCCTTTACCTTCTACATGAAAATGGAATCGCTTATAAAATCCAAAAATTTTATCTTGATACTTTACCAAATCGATTCCAATACCTTCATCTTTGACTTCTATACAAATTCTATTATTTGATGTATGATATGATTTTATAAAAACTCGAGGAGGTTTTCCGTATTTACAATATTTTAGTGCGTTGGACAATAAATTAAATAAAATATTATGAATATAACTTTTAAGAGAAAATACTGTACGGCAATCTGAAAAATCAAAATCTATGAAAGCGTTAGATTGATGAATTTCTCTTTCTAATAAAAACTGCACAATTTCAAATTCTTCTTTTAAATCCACGTGTATCATAACCTTTCGCTGGTCATTTACCGTTAACAAATGATTTAAATCTTTAATTATTGTATCCAAATGATTCGCCGTTTTTGTTATGAGCGGAACCATTTCATTACGCTCAACATTACTAGTGCTTTCTTGATCAAACAACTCAATCAAGCCCATTAACGTTACTATAGGTGCTCGTAAATTATGTGAAATGATGTATGAATATTGATTGAGTTGTTCATTTTGCTGCAACAACTCATTATTTGCTTTTTCTAATTTAACCTCGTATTCTTTCCGTTCCGTTTCGTTCGTTCCAATTAATGAAACGCCAATTAATAATCCATCTTGATATACTGGTTGCAATAAAATCTCTAAAAATATAGTTTGCCCCTCATACAAATATTCTCTATAATAGGAAATTGTTTTACCCTCCAAAACACTATTAAACTTAATCAAATAATCTTTTCGGTTTGCCTCAGGCAAATAATCAGAAAAACAATCTCCGACAGCAATATACCTGCCGAATATGTATATACTGTCGTCGTAAGCAGCTTTATTAAACCAAATAAATACATTATTGATATCAAATAATGCTATAATTTGTGATGATCCTTCAAACAGTGCTTTTAATTTCTTTTCGCTTTCAATAACTCTATAACCAGAAGTTCGCTGTTGCGTTATTTCTCTACAAACAAAATAGGCAAACTCTACGTTGCCGTATTCGTTTTTTATTGAAGATACTTGGTTCAAATAGTATTTGTAATCCCCCCTAATTAACCCTTCGGTTTCGTACACATAAGACTCACCTGTTTCAAAAACAGCAACCAACATTTCGCGCATTTTATGAGTCATCGGAATGGGTTCAACATTAAATACGTTTAATCCAATATATAACTTCAATTTTTCAGCAGACCAGCCAGGTATATTAACTGCAAAAATGTTGTAGGAAGAATCTACTTGCACAATAATATCAGGTGACGTTTCTGAAAATATTTTATACGCACTGAGTTGACTATTACTTTTCAACTCTGCATTTTCTGCTTTCAATAATAAATTTTCCTTCTGTAATTCCTCAAGGGTAGTCGCCATATAGAAAGCTACTTATAAGTTTGCACATAAAAAATTATTTTCTTTTCAAAATGTATTTTATCAACTCACATTTCAATAATCAACATAGAAATGAACGATTCATTATTCCGTATCAAATAATAGTTGCGGATATATTTAAAATCCCTAAGACCTTTTTAAATCCCTAAGACCTTTTTTTACTTAACTCTCAGGAAATGCATCCCAACCCGTTAACATTTGTTAATAATTTAAATATCAAACAGTTGTGATGGATAAATTTTGTTTAATCTTAGTATATTAACAACTCATTATTATAAAACATGTTGATGCCTACATTTAAACTTTACGTAATTTGTGCCGCAATTACGTTTATACTTTTACTAGTTATAACAATACTTTCTGAAGGTGGATTTGTTTTTGCATTATTTTACATCAACGTTCTTTTCGTACAGTTGATCACACCAAATATGGCGGATGAAAATGCCATGGGTTTGGCATTACTATTTTTCATTATAGAAATAGTTCTATCACCCACAATTTTATTTGGCGTATGCAAAATTTTAATATCTAAACCACAATAATTTATCACGCTATTTAATACCCACACTAAAGTGGGCCTGTAGTCTTATAGAATAAAATGGCATTAATTGCGTTCTTCTCTCATGCTTGCATAAAAATACCATACATAAATCAACTTATCCACTCAACCTATAAAAATACACTCATGTTAACTTTCGGTCTTCTTATAATTAGTTTTTTTATTGCGTTAATTGTTCTTATACTATTATGGGTAATAAGTGAAGGTGAATTTTTTGCTACTTTAGTTCGCATCCAATACATTATTTTCAGAATCTTCACTGGCGAGCGCAACGAGGAAGATGCCTTCACCTGGGCCATTATTTTTGTTGTAATTGAATTGTTGTGTTCACCAGTACTCGTTTTTTATCTATTGAAACTTTTATAGTAGATTATTAACAGTAGCTTAAAACAATCGAAATTATTTTAAAGCAAACTATTAAAGTAGATAAATATAGTACTCTGAAATGGTTCAATCAAAATCTATGCATTTATTACTAATCAAAAAAGCGATATAACAAAAGATTACATCGCTTTTTTGATTGGTAATTATTCCGGAATGAGTGTTACTTCTTGCTCACTCTCCAAATTGTATTTGCAGAATCATCTGCCACCAGAATGGATCCATCTGGAAGCACTGCAATGCCTACAGGTCTGCCATATACTTCATTTTCATTAGCAACAAAACCCGTTAAAAAGTCTTGAGGTTCTCCAGAAGGTTTTCCGTTTTTGAAAGGAACGAACACAACTTTATATCCTGCAAAGGTAGACTTATTCCAAGATCCATGCTGACCAATAAAAGCGCCTCCATGATAGTTCTCAGGAAATGTATTTCCTGTATAAAATGCCAATCCAAGAGAGGCTGTATGAGAGCCTAATGACACTTCCGGTACAATTGCTGTTTTAACTAAATCCATTCTTTCACCATTCATTCGAGGGTCTACATGTTGCCCCCAATAAGAATATGGCCAACCATAAAAACCACCTGCTGTAACACTCGTTAAATAATCGGGGACCAATTCGTCCCCCAACTCATCGCGTTCATTTACGGCTGTCCAAAGCACGTTTGATTCAGCATTAAATTCCATACCAACAGGATTTCGCAACCCAGAGGCAAATACCTTCTTATTACTTCCATCCAAATTCATAACCAATATATTGGCGCGCATCACTTCATCGTCTATGCCATGTTCTGCAACATTACTTGAAGAGCCAACTGTTATAAATAATTTATCTTTTGATTTGTTGGTAATAAGATTCCGTGTCCAATGATTGTTATATCCATTTGCAGGTAAATCTGTTATTTTTTTACCGGTAGCTGTAATATTCGTTTGCCCTTGTTTATAGGGAAATGCTACAACGCCGTCCGTATTTGCTACATAAAATATTTCCCCGACCAAAACCATTCCCAAAGGCTGATTCAAGTCCTTCAAAAACACTTCTCTCATTTCAAATATGCCATCTTTATTTGCATCTCTAAACAAGGTGATCCGATCAGCACTTCCAGAACTCATTCTTGATTTTGAATTTCCACTTACAAATGCTGCTGCTGCTTTCAAAGCTCCTTTCGTTCCTGCTTCCGCAATTAACACATCACCATTTGGCAACACATATATCCATCTTGGATTTTCCAACTTATCTGAAAACTTCTGAACAACAAATCCCTCTGGAGCAACAGGCATATTACCGTCTGCCCAACCAATTGCTTTACTAAACTTCTTGGCAGATTCGGTCGCATATGGCTGAGCCAAAATGCTACTTGAATCTACAATGGAAACAGTTCCATTGTTAGATTTTTCTGAAACAGTTACAGGACTTGAACAGGAGCAATAAATGCTCATTAAAATTATAACTAAAATAAATCGTTCCATTAAATATGTATTTTATGCTGTCTAATAAAAAAAACTTATTCAGAAATAATAAGTGTTACCTTATTTACTTTATTTAATTCAAGATTTTCCAATTTTTCCCCAGCTCCAAAATTGTTTTTATCTCCTTTTTCTGCACTAACATAATAGTTCAACTCTTTTAGATCTTGGAAATAAATCTGTCCTTTCGCATCGGTTTTGCCACCCGCTACAGGATTCGTGCTTTTTTCATAATCTTCCTTATTAGCATACAAAGTTACGGTAACGTCCTTTTCAACGGAGCCTAAACCATTACGTACAGTTAATTTTACACTTGTAGGAATTAATTGTACAGTAAATGAACTAAGCAAAAATAATATAACAAATAGTGAGTAGATTTTAGTTTTCATATGTTTTGTAATTAAAATACGTGTTTATATGAATATACAAAAAAATCAGACAGGTAAAAATATTTTAAAGATCGTGCCCTCATTAATTTTACTTTGAACCTCAACCCTACCGCCCAATAAATCAACTTGTTTTTTGACTAAATGCAATCCCAAGCCCTTGCCCTCCACATGAGAATGGAATCGTTTGTAGAAGCCAAATAGTTTATTGCCATATTTATCCAAATCAAGGCCCAATCCATTGTCTTCGCATTGGATACAAAATTCCTTTTCGTTTTCTAGATAACAACTAATGTGCAAAACAGGCAATACGTTTGTACGTTTGTATTTAATGCCATTTGAAATTAAATTATACAGAATACTGTGAACATAACTTTTAATTGAAAAAAAGTTATGGCATTCCCCAAAATTATATATTATTTGGGCGCTGGCATTATGAATTTGTGTACTTAATAAAAATTCAATTACTTCACATTCCTCTTTTAAATTAATTTTAGTAAGTAAGTCACCTTTTTGCTCCTCATGCGAAATAACTTCTGTTAGATCTTTAATAATCGTATCAAAATTTAATGCAGATTTATAAATAAGTTGCATCAACTCTTCTACTTGTTGAGAGTTATTTTTTTCATGTTCAAACAACTTTACCAAACCCATTAGCGTTGCAACTGGCCCCCTTAAATTGTGAGAGATTATGTGTGAATAATGATTGAGCTGTTCATTTTGACTAACCAACTCTAGATTTATTCTTTTTAAATAATCTTCATATTCTTTATGTTTCGTAACATTTATGCCGGTTAAAGAAACTCCCACAACTTCTGTTTCCTCATATATCGGACTTAATGTATACTCAATATATATGCTTTTTTTATTTACCGTTGCATTACGTGTGTAAATAACATTTTCTCCATTTATAGCTCTATTGAAATTAGAAATAAATAAATCGCGCTGGCTTTTCTCAATATAAGATTCGGCAGACTCTCCCATTACTAGTAATCTTCCCAATATTGCTGGACTTCTATCCAATGCGTTTTTATTAAACCAAACAAAATTTCCTTTTAGATCTAATATTGTTAAAATCTGAATTGAATTTTCATATACTGTTTTTAACTTTCGTTCACTTTCTAATAATATTTTTTCTGCTTTTTTTTGAGTGGTTATATCTTTACTTACAAAATAGGCAGAAACAATCTCATCCAACTCATTACGAATAGGCGCCACATAATTATCATAGTACCGATAAGCTCCTAATGTGATTCCATCAGACTCGTATTGCACCACTTTACCTTGTTCATAAACGTCTTCTAAAGCGGCAACCATTTTTTCATGTGCATAAACTGGTGTTATGTCAAAAATGTTTTTCCCAACCAAGGCTTGCAATCGCTCCTTAGGAATGGATGGGATATGAATAATTAAGACCTTGTAAGATAAATCTAATTGAATAATGATATCTGGAGATGAATCTAGGATAACTTTATATGCATCTGATTCTATTTGATTTTTTAAACGCAAAACCTCTGCTTTTAAAAATTCGTTTTCCGACCTTAAACTCTCTATTTCAGAAGTCATTTTATACAAATTAAAAAAAATACCTATTGTTAGTAACCGGTGGATTCTAATCATAAATGCAACACCCCTCCATTTTCAATCGTTTTCGAATAA
>ERZ724508.2062-NODE-2062-length-10958-cov-5.652206_pt1 | contig 10958 bp, 15 predicted proteins | sample MGYA00376041_ERZ724508 | MGnify/ENA primary metagenome ERZ724508 (study PRJEB28724, sample SAMN07190887) | wastewater metagenome | isolation source: effluent of sewage treatment plant in Hong Hong | place: USA: Christiansburg, Virginia | collected 2016-03-01 ... | reverse complement strand
AACCCCTCTCTGCTGAATTACCTGGTGTTGAGTATTCATTCGATATAGCAGAGTAGGAGGATATGCCTTCCTTTCTCAGCAAAGACCAACTTTGTATATCTAAACAATTGCCGTTGATGTCGACGCCTCACATAATTTAACTCGACACACTGCTCCTCTGCCGTTTTATTATTCTATGGTGGTCATGACGCTTTTATCGGCAATTCACAGAAGCTCCTCAATTGAAAAACGCAACTTGTTCTGATAAATACAATATCAAACATGGCTCACACTGCTCATAAAACTGAAGATGAAAAGAAGGAGTACTTCGATCCTCCCGAGGTGCTCGATAAGAAGATCAACCAACTTGCCGAACTCATTCTTAACTCCAAGCATTTTATCGCATTCACAGGTGCAGGCATATCAACTTCCTGTGGTATCCCAGACTTTCGCTCGGGGAAGGACACGGTACTACCAACAGGACCAGGTGCTTGGGAGAAGAAAGCACTCCATATTGATCCCAAACCAAAGCTTCATGTTGAGATGGCCAAAGCTCGACCATCATTCACGCACATGTCACTGATCGCTCTCGAGAAAGCCGGACTCCTCAAATTCCTGGTCTCCCAAAACACAGATGGTCTCCACCTGAGGTCAGGTTTTCCAGGGCATAAGCTAGCTTAACTCCACGGAAATCGCAATCTTGAGGTATGTCGGAAGTGCGGTCGACGCTACCTCAGAGATTTCAGGACTCGTGAAGCCACTAAGGTCTTGGAGCATGAGACAAGCCGTAATTGCGAGAACTGCAAGGGAAAGCTTTACGATTCAATAATCAACTTCGGTTAGAATCTTCCTGAAAAGGAGATCCACGAAGCCTTTCACCACTCTGGTAGGGCTGATCTGTGCTTGGCAATGGGTAGTTCACTCACGGTCACTCCTGCAGCAAATGTTCCTGCTGAAGTCGGCAAAGGTCACAACTTAGTGATTGTCAATCTTCAAAAAACACCTCTTGACGGTCTCGCTCGTATAAAAATCAACGCGCTCTGTGATGATGTTATGAAGAAACTGATGGAGCGACTGAAGATAGTGCCAGATGTGTACAGATTAATCCGCTACGTCTACGTAGAGAAGAAGTCAGAGACAATTCTTGAGTTTAAGGGAATCGACGCTACTGGTATTCCATACACATTCTTGAAAGATGCTCGCCAAGACAAAAAGGAAGTGAAGCTGCTCACGGAGAAAGAGAAGAAGGAAGGGCATCGAAAAGAGCCGTATACCTTTAAAGTCGAGAAGGGTGCCGAGAAGTTAAACATTGACTTGGAATTCTATGGACACTATAATGAACCGTTGCTGAAGCTCCAGATTGACCTCAAGAGCTTTGAGATTGATCAGGTGCTGAAGCTGTCTTACGATCCGGACAGTGGGAAATGGGGAGATGTGGAGCCATGCAAGCTAGAATTCAAAGCTGAAGAGCCAGTCTTGAAGAAGAAGTGATACTGGTGTTCTCATCGTCATTCGATATGTTATTCCTTGTCCAGAAGTTGAACTATCCATAGTAAGAACTGCCCAGAGATAGCGCACAGAACTGTTCCGAAAGGTTAATAGAACAATGTGCTTTGGAAAATATGAATCCTTCGATAAATCGTTATCATCTATGGTTTCCATAAGGAATATTCTGTTGCTCAGCGTGCTTGCTCTCGCAAGTGCACAGCTCTGCCAGCCCAACAACCAACTTGACGGACTCGAATCAGGTACTACCTCCCATAACTCCAGCAACTTTGGAAATTGCCCGAGCAAACCAAAATTCATCAAAAAGCGATAGTGCCCAACTGAGGACGTATTCGGTGGTGTTCTCCAGGAAGCATATTGACTTCCCGCAGGTGGTCGTAGGTAAGCGGTACCATTACAAAGCACTCACTGGTTTTGAAGCCTTGCCAACCACATGCCTCAGCTTTTTTATCTCCTGCTTGAAAACAAACTCATCAGAGACGACGCTTGCCATAACATCCACATCAAACGATACCAGTTGGAAGGTCCTGAGGCTAAACCTGTTTGTGAATAGCCGCTCTGACATCGTAGTAGCGACCTGTAAGCTATCTGGTACCGCCCAATACTATTCAGGGATTAAACAGGTGGCAGCCCTTGCAATCGGCCTCGGAATAAAACTCACCAACTCAGAATCACAAATAGCTCGGGCCTTTATCACTGGCATTTCGGCAGTATCATTAAACTCTTCGATCGGGGTATCCCTTGGAGGGGAGTATCTCAACGCTTCACACTTAACCGTGCAGGTTCAGGCACAATGCTCCTTGGATACTCTGCAGGTGTCCTACATTATCTACAGTTCTGTGCTGAAGGGAGCCTCCCATACTTAGACAATCCAACTCAATGGTCTTCCTTCTCTCTCCTACATCTCAATTCAGCAGCAAAAGGTCAGTTCGATGCGTCACTACCTGTACGGTATAGTTGGGTTCCAGGCAAAAGTCAATCCAACCACGAACGTGCAGCTATCGTTATTGGTGGATGACAGCTTTCTCTTAGAGGTCAAATCCCTATCTGTTGCTAGTGGGTAAATTGCGGTCGTGCTCTTGGGCCGAAGTCCCTTCCAGGTGTGTCAAGCCTGCGTTGGAAAGCTCCCCTTTTACAATTACGGATGCCAGGATAGATGTACGAGCGATCAAGCATCCATCACTTACAAGGATGGGTCCCAAGGCTGTGTAATTTGTCATATCCTCGACAATTTTGTGCTCAGTCAAGGAAAATGCCAATGCAGGGACGGCTACTCCCTTTCAGGTTCAAGATGCCAAGCAATTAACGGTTCTTAAACTGCCACAGTAAATCTAAATACTCAAACTCAATTGGATATCGATGGCCTACCAACAGAACAGCAGGATGAATCTCAACGGACCTCTCCAAATAGCCAGCTCAGAATAATATCGATCGGGTTGATTGAAGGTAGGAGAAGAAGATCGAAGGATAATATTCCACTGAAACCAACTTTCGGCCTACCCACACAACAACAACAAGCAGCAGCAGCTCAGCCAATACAGCAATCAGAACAAATCATCTTACCGGTTGTGACATCAACATCCCAAGCAAATCAGCAGCAATCAGTTTCTAGGTCAGTTGTTATTGTTCAGAACTGTACTGATATTCATAGCTACTGGATGGGGAGTAGGTGCGTCTGTCAACCAACCTTCTACAATATCTCTGGGATTTGCCAAACATGTCCTCCTTCCACTTATTGGGCTGGCGACACTTGTGCTCAGTATCTTACTGGGTCTCAGACCATTCCACAGCAAATAACAGTCACAGGTTCCCTGTTTGCTGCTGCCAACCCTTCAGATCTTAATTAAGCTCGCCAACAGTAAAATATTTAAGCAAGATCTCAACCTTCTTCACCATCCCAACACCCCGTTCTTCCTCCTATCACCTCACCATTGGTCTGTCCACCAGATCGCATTTTGACAGGGCCGTACTGCACTTGTATGCCTGGGACTATTGAAGACCACGGAAAATGCATGCTTCAGACTTCCCAGTAGCAACACGAAGATTAATTGCATGAGGAAGCAGAGGAGATTCACAGGAACTAATAGTAATCTGAAGTCATCGTTCAACAATCGTCACCTTTCCGAGATCCTGTTGTTCCATCAATAGCCCCAGTTACGCCGTCAGTTCCTTCGGCACAAATTATCTCATCACCATCAGTACTTCCTTCAAACACAGATCCTACTCCAGCTCCTGTATCTCAATCCTCCCCTGCCGTTCCAACATCGATTATTGTGTCACCTTCTTTGCCTCAATCAATCACACCATCGCCAGTCACAACTCCTGTGCTTCCATAACAACCACAAGACACCCACAACAATGGCAATGTTGTTACTCTGACAGACGATAGTTATGACCAATAAAAGTCAAAGCGTCGTCACAAAGGCGAACCAGATGCGCAAAAAAATTGCGGGCCAAACGGTAAATGGACACCACGCGGTTGTCGTTGTTCTAAAGGATATTTTCGATTTCACGGATAATGTAAGAAATGCCCCGAGAACACCAAATCTTTCAAAGGAACATGCATATGCCCTGCCGGTTCAATATTCAATATGACAAGAAGTGAGTGCATCAGCTGTCCAGATGGAACATACGAATCGAACGGGAACTGCTACTCTTGTCCATATCGGAGCAAATTCGATCCCAAATCAAAACGGTGCATCTGTGATGACGATAGATAAATCTTCAAGGACGACTCCTGTGTTCCAAATCGACCCAACCCAAGCGAGCCAAGCAAATGCCAAAACGGTATCATTGTTAATGGTATGTGTATACCATGCCAACAGAATTCCCATCCTTAACGCAACATCTGTGTCTGTGATACTGGCTATAGCCAGAGTTCATCAACACCACTTTGTCTCAAGATAACAGTATGTCCTAACCACTCATCACTGGACAATGAGGGCAAGTGTATCTGCCATCCAGGCTACTACAACGATCGCGATAGCTGCTCACAGTGCCCAGACCCACACAGCACCTGCAGTTCCTTCAGTAACTGTACGGGATGCCTTGATGGGTATTTTATGGTCAATGGGCAATGCATTAGCAGTGCATGCCCTGTTGGTCAATACCTGGCCAAGCCTGGCTGCACGAATTGTCTAAAGTGGTGCGAAAACTGCACTGGGCCAAGCGACTGCTCTAAATGTACGAGTGGTTTCGAATGGAACTCGACGTGCAACCAATGTGAGGAAATCTGTGGGGATGGGAGAAAGTTTGTGCTTGCATGCGATGATGGTAATTTGAAAGACGGAGATGGCTGTAGCAGCAAGTGCACAATAGAGCCTGGTTACATGTGTGTTGGAGGTGGACCTTATTCTCCTGATATGTGTTTCTGTCCTGAAGCAAGCAAGAACGGGAAGCCAGCTGGTAGCAATACCCAACCTTTAGCGCTGAGTCTCAAAACTCCTCCGAAGACAACGGTGAGTAACTGTGTCTTCACTATCAACGTTCTTCCCGAAATCAAGACCTATGATGATGACTCTAAAGGGAATCCAGCACTCATCGCTGCGAAATCTCGATCGATGATAAAGATGAGTTTCCTTGGCGATAAGATAATCAAGCTAAGTGGTTCGTGCAGCCAGCAACCCAGAGCACTGGACACATGGACTTGCACTGTTAGCTATGACAACCAACCACCTTCAAGCATGTTTGCAGTTGTGCTTCTGGCCACCACCACTGACGGTCGGACAGCTTCTATGAACGTAGTGGTCCAGCCACCTAAGCACTCATGAGAACTTGACCACTGCATACACCATATGTCAAAATTCATCATCAATTTCGACGAACTCGAGTCCACTCGTGTCTGGAGGCTGGTCATCGATATACAGAAAGAAGTCGTTCTTGAGTTTCTGCTTGAGCTGCAGCAGCCACTTCCAAAAAGCATCGAGTTACTCAGTGGGAAATTCGAATGCTATGCACATCGAGGGGTCGATAGAATTTTCATCGATTTATTCGGGTTTCCCTACGAACTCGTCCAGCCGTTTTTTGAGGTCTGCTTCACTGGCGATTGCTTTCAGTGTTTTATGTGGATCTAAAAACCTAAATCTCTTCTTGGTAGGGTTGTAGCTGGTAAAGAGATGGGCGTACTTTGGCCGACCTCCCAGAATACCTGCGAAGTACTTGCTATTGGCGAACTAAGCGATCAATTCGATATACTCTTTCTGTGGGTTATCCATGCCTATTCTGCACATTAGCAGCACAATGCAGTTCGCACGGTCGACACTAATTTCACTCCGAAAGAGACAGTTGTCGTTGCCAATGCTCACGCGGTGAGTGCTAAGCATTTTATCCAGAAGATCTTTGATGAGGTGTCCAGCTTCCGACGGGTTGAACCACTCGAAGTTCTTCTTATTGAACAACCGCATGGCCACACACGTAAGCATCTGAATACTGAATGGAGCAAGCTCGTTATCCACAAATAGCTTCACAACTTCCTCGAAGGGTTGCTTCAGTCTGCGATGTAAAAGATTGGCCACGAACATCTGAGCAACTCTCAGCATACATCCCCAGCCTGAGTCCGAGTCGTAGTAGGTGCTCGGTAGCACCGGTATGATGCCGCTACGGTAGGTCAGTAGCACCAGCCTATCCTCATTACTTTACATACGCTAATCAATATAGCAGCGCTACCGATAGAAACCTATAACCGTCAGCGACATGGAACAGCTTCGCTTTCAACAATTCGGCTACCGAACACCTCATAAGTCAGTCCCCTTGGTGGATCCCAGAGACCTGCTAAGGTACTTCAGCTCAACAGAGCTACAGCCTCGCATTCGGGTGGGATTCGACTTGCTAACGAACCTTCGGAGGGCCGTAACAGCCTCCCAGGATAATCTACTGGGCTTCAGCATGTTCTACGATGAGGCTGTTGAGCTTGGCAAGCCACAACCATTGTTTAAGTACTACGTTGCAAGGTTTCAGCTGCAACGTAAGGATAGTATGCTGGCACTGGTGGAGATAACTTGCAATGTCCTCAACTACTTACGGATGGCAATTTTGCAGGCCAAGAAGGCGATGGATTCTTACTTTGACGATGAGTCATAAGATAACGTGGTCGTACGAAGCTTGTTGGAACTCGAGATTGAAAACAACCGATTTGATGAAATCTCCCAGGAGCAGCTACCTCTGCGAGGTTTCTCCAAGATTGTGCACTATAAGTTTGAGCAGAACCGGTAGGATGAAGTGACAGTCTTTGTCGGCTTCTGCGACCGTTCCCAACAATTTGTGCATATGCTGCTGAACTTTCGGGAGGCCAGTATGAAGCGCCTGAAAGTCGAGCATTTCGAACTGACTGTTAACAACCTGGACTCTGTTATCGAGCATCTGATTGTCGTGATGAGAAGGATTGCTGGAGAGAAGGACTATAACTTGTTCGATGGGGGCATCCGAGCAGTTCTGGAGACCTATATCTGGCCGGGTATAGAAGGCACTGGGTTCGCTCGCAATGATCTTCTAAACCGTTTTAGAGAACACCAGAGGTTGTTACTACTGTACGAGTGCAACTATGCCTACTTGCAGGTGTACAACACGAGCAGTCGTTCATAAGTTCGGAAGGTTTTGGAAGAACCCTTCAGCCTGTACCACTTTCTGTTTCAAGTGCTGACAACCAGCAAGGGTCTATTGCTCCGCAACCAGGATATCTCCTACTGTTCCAGCAGTTACCTTAGGCAAAATGGTGAACTAACCACCATAATCGGCTGCGAGAAGAAGAATTCCGGAATGCTGGTATTCTGGTCGGTGGATAACTTTGTCTCTGTTGTCGTCGAGAGGTTGGTGGCTTTCTTTGAAAGAAAGTTCATGGAACGTAATGCTGAACCCAATAGTATCAACGAGAGCATCCGGTCGACACTCCAGATGCTAGGAAGTTCAAGAGCATTGGTAAAATCAAGACTGGAGGTTCAAGGAGACTATTTAGTAGCAGTTCCGATTAACATTCGGTTGCAGCACGAACATTTCAGCCGGCAGTTTGACCGGTTGCTCAAGGTACTGGACCGCAAGAGATTCAACTCGGAGTATATCGAGCAGCTGGTACACCGAATATGCAACTCTCACCGCAAGAGGATGGACAGGCTTCAGAATATCGCAAGAAATCAACGACCAAGCCGTCTCTCCAGCAAAACGAGTGAGCATATTCTGAGGATGTGCATAGCTAAGACAGTCAAGTTTCTCACACTCACTCCCGAAGCCCTTGTTCATGTGCTGGATTCCACCAAAGAAAGACTGCATGCTGTTCTACCCTTAATGGTGCGGTCCAACCCTTACTCCAACGATTCAAGCCATTTTAAGGTCATTAAACTTTTGCTTGGAAGGTGCCTCAAACGCAACTATGAATGGTTTCTACAGTCAGGTGGCATGGAGAATACTCGAAACGACATCCTCTATCAATACCTCGCAGCTGTCTTCGAAAGCCGAGAAGTGGTGTTGGATATCTCGCAAATTGGGTTGGAGGAAGAGGTTGTGGGACTACTTACTGCAGAAAAAGCCGAGCGCCACCTGTACTACTACGGTTCGCTGCTTGACAAGCTATCCCCGCTCATCTTCACACCGCTTTCACCCGAGGAATGTCAAGATGCAATCTTTATCAATACAACATTCAAACTTATTTAGGAAGAACTCAAGCTCCTATCGACACAGTAGTCAATCTATAGTTTCCTTGGCGGCCTCTACTTTGAAACTGTATATGGCCCACAACTCTCGAAGCCTGAAGCGGCTACCTTCAAACTTAGCAATTCAGCGTATCGCACGAAGACTGTCAGCCAATTGACTGCTGATATTAAACGGACTAAAGTTCTCTAAATTGTCAAGGCTCGTGGTCTGGCATCTCAGATGTTTGCGGTTCATAGTTTCTTTGGAAAGCTGGGCTCCACTACCCAGTCGTTCCTGGGAATCGCGTATCAAGTTTATAGGGACTTTAACCCCTCGAACTACCCGCTTCGATTGGTGCTGAAGGAAGTTGCAAGGACAACCACATCCATAGACATGATCCCAATTTCAAAGTGCATCGCCAGTTTAGAAGATGAACTAGAAGCCTTACTGGAAAATCAGCAAGGCCAACTGCTGTTTACCCTCTTCGACGAGGATATAGAGTGCTTCATCCTTCCAGAACCCACGATGGAACAGCTCAACTATACGATCAGTGGGAGTGCCAAACTCAGCAAGGACTTACAGTTGAACAAAAGTACAGAGTTTGTTAGTTGTAGCCTTTGAAGAATCAAGGATTGTCAGAGAACTCTATAACGCGAATCCCAATGCCAAGCTTGCAGGTGTGGAAATTCGTGATCTGTTCACCGACCGGTCTTCGGAATCCAACCCAGCTGCTGTTGACCCCTCACTTTACGAAAGATAGGTTGTACTTCAAAAAATCCTTGGCATGGGCCTCCAACAAGCCGACGAGCTCCTGACCATCTACTAGAGCCTGCGTAGCAAAGCAGTCACATTCTCTGACATGTCAGAAGAAGAGAAATCCTACTTTAACGAGCAGGTCAACAAGCTGCTCGTTCACGAGTCGAAGTTGAAACGGTGTATGACCCTCACGAGCGACTTGGAGAGCTATCTCCGATGGCTGGACCGAACCCTCCAGTGACCTTCGTTTTCTATATTATAAAATGAAGGAAGCGTCCAAGATTCCACAGCAACGCAGGATAGAGCTATGTTGTGCGGGCGAGCAGGTCCTGTTCGATAGCGACTTCGATAGTGGCAACCTAATGCGTGTGGATAATAAGTTGGGTGCTTTTCACTTCAGTATGTGGACGGCCAGCGATTGCGCGGGCACAGCTAACGAAGGTTACCCGAAAAGTTGGTTCTACTTCGCTGTCGAGGGTATCGTCGGAAGGAAGGCTACGTTTTCAATTCACCGGTTGCATATGCTGTATCCCATGGTACCAGTTGGAAGGAACTCAGCTTAAATCGCAGAAACTCTATCGACCGGTCTACCGTGTACAAGGTGAAGAGTGGCGGAGACTGGAACACGATATCACTGGGATGGTCCTTAATGATGAGGATGAACTTATCCTGACCTTCGACTACGAGTTCCCATCTGAATCCGCACGTATCGAGTTCGCCTACACCTACCCTTATAGTTACAAGGAGTGCCAACAGGATTTATCTACGTTGGGTTAGCGTTGCTAACAGCATGCAAACTACCACTACAAACGACACTTGCTGATCAAGTCCCCAGAAGATAGGAATATCGATCTTGTTATTATTAGTTCTCATTAGGGGAGGAACGGTGTAGAGGATATTCAGGATCAAAACATTCTGCAGAAGGAGCCTCCAATTCGCTTTCAACCCTGGAAGCCAGTGATTTTGATTACTGCAAGGGTGCATCCCATGGAAACACCATCCAGCTATTGTATGAAGGGCGTGCTTGAATTCCTAACTGACAGCCAGGATGCCCGTGCATACTTCTTACGCAAATACTTCGTCTTTCTGTTGGTGCCGATGCTGAACCCAGATGGCGTGGCCCGTGGGCATTGCCGAATGGATGTGTTTAACCGTAACCTCAACCGGTACTACAAGCAGCCAAGCCTGACCGAGCAACCCTCTTGCTACGCCATCAAACAGCTAGCCCAACACTATGCCCGAGATCGAAGGCTATTTATGTATATCGACTTGCACGCACATCCATCGAGTAAAGGGAGTTTTATCTTTGGAAACGCCATTAATGACTTCGTGCTTCAGGTTGAGAGCAACTTGTTTCCACGCATAATCAGCCAGAATTGTATCAACTTCGAGTACGAGCAGTGCAACTTCAGTCGCAAACATATGAAAGCGCGAGATCGATTCGAAGAGATGAATAAGGAGGGATGTGGACGAGTTGTCTTCTTTAAGGAACTCGGCATCATCCACTCGTACACCCTCGAGTGTGGCTACCACAGCAACACTGTACAGAACCGCATCAAAGAACCACTTGAGATCACTAAAATGTACCGACTGAGATCCAAGCTAAAAGAGAAAAGCACAAGCAAAATATATTAGAAGGAAACTGCTGTCACAGACACGCAAGAAGGCCTTGAGTACGTAGGGTACAACCCCGATGAACTGGACAATCCCAGCAGCAGCTACTACCAGCGCAGTTTAGTGCTCTACGATCAAAGAACATTCACAAATCTAGGTCGTAACGTTCTCATCTCAATCCTGGACATTTGGAATAAGAACCCATACCCACGAGTGGCTTCGAATGATCTCCGAAAGGAAATTGCTCACTCCAATAAGAGGCTAAGTAGGTTTCGAAAGTAGCATGCAAATCTGAAAGTCAAGTAGAAGCACATCGTTCAGCTGATCGACTAGCAGTATTACCTGACGTGGTACGTGAGGGGCGTCTTCAACCAACCCCAGCCACTGTACAGGTAAAAGCTGCTGCTGATGAACGTGCACAGCCTCTCGAGTACTTGAATTGTAACTCAGAAAGAAAGATTATGGAAGAATCAAAGGAAAAA
>ERZ724508.2059-NODE-2059-length-10977-cov-5.336111_pt1 | contig 10977 bp, 5 predicted proteins | sample MGYA00376041_ERZ724508 | MGnify/ENA primary metagenome ERZ724508 (study PRJEB28724, sample SAMN07190887) | wastewater metagenome | isolation source: effluent of sewage treatment plant in Hong Hong | place: USA: Christiansburg, Virginia | collected 2016-03-01 ... | reverse complement strand
TAGAGATGCTGGCGTTTATTCTCTCATTAATAATTTCCTACTCCTGAGGGCTAATTTTGTTATTTTCATTAAAGAAGCTGTTCATTAAGCTAAAAGAATTCAATCTATCTTCAGCTAAATTTTTACGACTTGCTCCTAATTAAATAGAAGACTCCTACTATTCGCACATAAACATAGAAGTTTCACCATTTCCCTTATTATTTTGCCCCTTGTTCCACTATTTAGGTTGGTTCCGATCACAATTCTCAGGCGTGATACTCTCCTGAGTATTCATTGTCTTTGCTGAAATAGTTACAAATGATGTGGCCTGACCCATTTTATTGAGATTTTGTTTGATATTCTAAATATCCTCCATCACATTCATCAAATTAATTTTATTTTCATACGCGAAATTCGTCTCCTTATAAACTGCTTATTTGAAATTTAATAAGATGAGCTAACTTATCTAATTAGCTAAAATATCCGATTAAACCATCTTCACAGGTTTACCCTTCTCAGGCGATTAATTCCCACCCCTTCTTTTACATTAATTATCCTTAATTTCCGAGATCCTATAAAGTTAATTTTTATTCTAAATGTAATAATGCTAATACTTGCTGGAGATCATTATAGTTCTGAATTTGTAATTCTTGGAACTTCTTAATAAAATAAGTAGAGTTAAACAGCGTATCTATGGAAAGCTAACTGAAAATTTAAGTATTGGCGTACTGCATTATATTTATTTATTTTCAAAATATAAACTAAGTTTATTTGGTCTATTTTATACATAATTAAATCAAGATTACATCATATATTTTTAGATTGATTCTAAAACTATGTGTTACTATATGGGATATATATTTCTTATTACTAATAATTTTCTCGAATAAAGTTACATTATTTTCAATATAAGTAGTTATTTGAATGTATAAAAAATCAACCACGGAATTTTTGTTGATTTTGTATCTGTTTCAATAAGTATGGGTTATCGATGTGATATTCTATTGGGTTTGTGATAGGGTTATGTCTTGATATATTGTTATAATTGAAGACTGATTTTCTTCCTTTTTTTATTCTCTATTATTCGATCTGGTTCAGGATCTCATCTCGGTGCTTTTATTTCTAGTTTATTGTGTTCTACATTTGTTTTAATTCGTAGTATTTCTGGACTTATGTACGGTTTTTTATTGCCATTTGCTAATTTCGTAGATTTTTTTATTCGTTCTATTTTTCACGATATTTGTGACCCAATTGCTTCAATAGTGTGGCTCGCATGTTCTAGAGCTCTGTTTTTTGGTTAGCTTGATGTATATCGTTACTTTTGTAGAATCCTTGGCCTCCGTCATAGTTTTTCAGTGTATGATCTAGGGCTTTGGTTTATTTAAGTAAGTCATAGTTTATATAGCCCACATCTCTATAGTTTAGGTTCGGAATATTTATGGCAGAAACTGAGTTTTTAAAAGGTTAATGCTTTGAAAGCGAATAAATTTTCTGATGCTATCCAGCAACAAGAATATCATAAACCCTCTTAGTCTGCTCCAAAGTTTTCTTTTGATCATACAATTGAACAGATTTCTGAAGCTAATCATAGTACAGAGATTTATAAGCATTATGATAATTCTGACTAGGAGTACGACTAATTTAAATTTGATCAATCATATTCTGATCAATTTGATTTCTTAGCACTTCTCTATGATGAGGAGTTGTTTCATATTTAAGTTTCTATAATTTTACGTCTAGCATTTCTTCTATAATTAATAATTTAACCAAATTTACTAGTTTTAATTATCAGATTATTTTAGTTAACGTTTTTATTCAACTTTTATGTACGAAAATATGGTAAAAATTGTTTAATTTTTTATATTATATTCGTCAAATTAATTCTGTGTGTTAGTTACATAATTATTATATGAGATTCTTGTAATATAAATTACAATAAATTATGCATAATTTAAAATATTTCAAACATGGATTCAATCAAAGCACCGCAGATAATGGAACATTTAAGTCGAACTCTCAATTATACGCCATATGAAGTTAAGTGGATACCATAATCGAGTAAATTTGTTGTATGTGGTGAAAGACCTAAGGCCACAGGTTTAATCTAAATCACGCAACTTACAAAAGGATAATTAAAAGTTATTTCGACTATTGAGCATCCTAGGGGAATAAAAGCTGGCACCTTTGCTGCAAGTCCAACTGCTCATACATGCTTTGCATTTGGAGATTTGTAAGGAAAATTAAATATTTTGGATTTGGAAAAATAGAAAGTATTTTGGCAAGTTCAAGCTCATCATAAGGTAGTAAACACAGTAGATGGAGCTGGATCTGATGGTCATGGGTATGGACCTTGCTAAATCGTAACAGGAGGAAGAGACGGAACAGTTGCATTATGGGATCCTAGACAAAAAACTCCCACTATTACTTTATAACCAGTCTAGGCTGAAGTAAAACCTGATTGCTGGTCAGTTGCTTTTGGAAATGCTCACACAGCAGAAGACAGAGTAATTGCTTCAGGTTATGACAATGGAGATGTAAAATTCTTTGATTTAAAAACAAACATGCTTCTTTGGTAGACAAATTTAAAAAATGGAGTATGTGGAGTCGAATTTGATCGAAAGGATATATTAATGAATAAATTAGGAGCAGCAACATTAGAGAGCAAATTTACTATTTTTGATTTGAGAACTTTTAGCAATACGACTGGTTTCGCTTCCTCCACTTAAACTGCACAAAAATCCACAATTTGGGGTATCAAGCACACCCCACAGAATAGAGATCTATTTGTAACCTTAGGCGGGAATGGAGCTTTAAATTTATATAGATATGTATATCCAACCCAGAGATCTTTGAAAGATCCAGATGGAAATGAGAGAGGAGTGATGGGAAAAATATAAATGCTCAATCAGAGAGATGTATGTCAACAATGTATAAGCAGCTTTGATTGGAATAGAGATAAATTGGGACTGAGTGTTCTATGTGGCTTAGATCAGACTGTAAGAGTCATGATCGTTACTAAGCTCAATTTGTATTGATATATAAATCTACAAATTATATTAACGAATAAAATAAGAAATAAAATTGTTGAATCACGTTTTTAGATATATTTCATGGATCTTGATGATTTTTTGAGTATTATACATTCTCAAAAAATGACTTATTAAATTCTTAGGATAAAAATATTTCATAATATATTTATTTATTTCATGTTGATTAGGACAGTATTTGTCATTGCATTGGTACTCACTCTTTGCAATGCCCAGAGTTTTTAAGAGTACAAGGATAGGTTCCAGAAAACATATGAGTCCGTCGAGAAAGAAGTTATTGCACGTGCCAACTATGAAGCAAATAGAGCTTCAATTGAAAGAGAAAATGCTTTGAATCCTAATTTCAAAAGCTCTGTCAATCAATTCAGTGATCTGAGTCCAGAGTAGATCGTAAGTAATTTTACTTTTTATTGTAGAGGCTGCTGGAGTAAAGAAAATCAGAGTCCCATAAAATCAACCAAAAGTTCAACCTCAATCTCGAGTCGGAGCTTCAGGAACATTACCCCTACAAGTTGATTGGAGATCTGAAGGCAAGGTTTCAGCCATTAAAAATCAAGGAACATGTGGTTGTTGTTGGGCATTTACTGCGACTGGATTATATGAGAGCTTTTTAATGATTGGTGGAATGGCTGAGCCTGATCTTTCTTAATAGTTTGTATTAGAATGCACAACAGCAGGATCACCTGCAGGTTATGCAAGCAGTTGTGGTGGAGGCTATTTGGATTTTGCTATTCCATTTATTGTTTCGTCAGGAATTCCATTAGAATCAGCCTATCCTTATGCAGCTGGAAACTTCGGTTCCACTGCTGGTACTCCTACAACAGCTGGAATCTGTGCAGAAACTAATAAAATTAATGACACTACCCTAGCTGGAGCCTATCAAGGAAATTATGAAAATCTTACTGCCCTTCAAATTAAAGAGATGGTTTCATTTGCTCCTATCGCAGTAGCAATTTTTGCTAACGGAACCTTCTTCCAGTATAGTAGCGGAGTCTATACAGGATGCCCTGATTATGTCACTTCTGTAGCCAATGTTAACCACGCAGTCATCCTTGTTGGTTATGATTCAAATGGAAACTATATCATCAAAAATTCTTGGGGAACATCTTGGGGAGAAAATGGATTCGCTACCATTAGCAAGGATAATGATTGTGGTATTGCTTATCTACCTAGAGAAATTAGAGGAACTAACTCTCAATTGTTAAGTGCTTTCAACTTATTCGTTGGCTTCGTTATCATGTTGTCTCTCTTGTTTATTTGAGCTCTCTGATTCATTCATTGATCATTTTCTATAAAATAATAACAAATTAAGATAGATATATAATTAATCAGCAAGTTGTTTTTATTTGCAAGTTCTTCATTTGTTGTCTCTGCTTAATTGAAGATAATATCCCAATGTTTTTGCTGGAATTTTTATTTGTCCCTTTTTCGATATTTGGTCTCTTGCTTAAGGGTTTTGACCAGCAGTCTATTGCACACTTTGTTTTTTAAATTTTTAGAGTTAGTCTCTTGTTATTTCTTTCTCTTTCTTCACTTTTTTTCAATATTTTTGCAGGTATCTTGGTTGGCAACGTTTTATATTTCCTGTTCGTTCTTTCCTCACTGCTCTTATCTTTTTTTAAGATTTTTTTCTCACCCTATTAAATTAACTTCTTCATTAAATTAAGCTTCTTTTCATAACTATTTTATGTCTTCTTTCTTTTTACTTTATTCTGTAAACTTTTAAGATCTGTCCATGAGATAACTTTTGGAGGCACTGATTATACTCTTTATATCATTTTCATATTCTATTCAAAGATCCTTTCATTCTTCAATTATCTCTAGAACATAAGTTTTTTGTCTCTTTTAAACTTTTTAAAACTCCATGCATCAACTCTAGGTGGAACAGATTATACTCTCTGTATCATTTTCATGTTTTCATCAAATATCCTAAACTTTTCATTCGTTCTTTAAAGCTCATTTATTGATTTCTTACGCTTGTAGTAATTCCAATTCTAAACCTTAGGCACTATAGTTTATATTCTTTTAATTAACTCCATATTTTTTTCGAAGAGCTAAATATTTTACACAGAACCTTTACTACTTCTTTTAGGTTTATAAAAGTTCCATGTATCTACTTTCGGAGGAGTTTACTAAAGTTTTTCTATCATCTCCATATTTTATTAGAATATCTATTATTTACTTTTTCTTTTCAATATTTCCATTCGATATTTTATCTTCATCTTATTCAAGTCAAGTAGTGAAGTTATTGATTTCAATTAGTTATTTTTTGGTTTTTAGATATTTCTTGTATTTCTCCATAGAGCTTTTGTTTTCTACACTGAATAATAGTACTTTTACTTTTATCAAAATTTGTCAAAAATACTGATCGACCATAACTTCTCGATTCATCAGATCTAGCACTGGCCTATGGGTTTACTATTTTATTGTGATCATAGTTGCGAAAAGTAAGATTAGACATAGAGTTGTTAATTCGATCTAGATTGTTTTTAGAGCTAGTTGACATTTTTGTAATTATTATTTTTATTTGATATAAACCTGTAATTTAGAGAAATTTCTTTAATTAATTTATAAATTAGATTCTCTAATATTTGTAGTTATATGAGAATAGATATGATATAGATCAATAAAGAAAGAATAAATATTTTTAAAGAATATTAAAAGATCAGTTATTTATTTTGAAAAGCTGTTTAATTTCTTAAAAGCAATAGATAACCTTTAATTAACTATATGTTTTTTCATTTTTTACTGATAATATTGCTAATAACATTAATTCGACAAAGATCAACCAAAATAATATTTTTAATAAGCAACTTACAATACTAGTTCTTAACTAAATTTTATAAGCTAATCATTATATTAATAAGTATATCATAATAATCTTTTAATCTTTTTATTCATTTTCAAAATATTTATTTAGATTAGATCATACATTTCTCTTTTTCATTGGTACCTTATCTTCAATTTCAATTCTGGATTTTTCTCGCAAAGACCCTTAATTTAAGATTTTTTTTATCAATTCTTTATAGTCCTTGGCTGTTTATATTTCTAAAATTATTTTAAATTTATTTGTTGTGGAAATTTTTTTTGTTTACTTTTCAAAGAGTTTTTTCTTTTCTTAAAAATATCTGTATACATGTTTAGCTTCTTCGATGTCTAAAGTTATTTAGTTATTTATCAATTTAATTTATTTTTTCTGAAGATCATGCACAATTAAGATTCCTCTCAAGATTATTTTATTCACTCTTTCTTGATACTAATGATATAATTTTATTCCAAACTATAAGTAATTTTTCAGTAAAATTTGTTGGATCCCTTCTTCACATGTTTAATTTTAAATTTTTTTATCTGTTTCCTTATTCTAAATATATTTGTATTAGTGAATAACTAGATATTTTTTATCATATGGTATGTCCATATTTTTGGCAGGAAAATAAACAGTATCAGCTCTACCATCACCAGCATTAATTTCTACAGCTGTTAAAAATGATTTTTATTCGCTATTTTTATGACCCATAGAAACTCTTGCACCAAAAATTGCTGAGAATGCATATTAACTTCTAAAAACATAAAATTCTTTTAAATCTTCATATGCTTTTATCATTTTTTATTCAAATTATGAGTAATTTAGCACATTAACTAGGGAGAGATCAAAAAAATTATTTTAAGAAAGCCATTTGGAAAATTAATTTTTTATGAAAATTCCGATTTATTTGTTTGGCATATAACATTTTATTGATTAATCCTGAGGATTTATTTAATAAGCGGTTAAGTATCCCATATTCACTAGCATAAACGATACATACTCCTATAAGCTAAAAGCATGATCTTTAATTTTTCCCAAATTTTTATAAAGATCGATTATATTTGAATTCATAGAATATTTTAATACAATGTAATTGCTCTAACTTTCAAAATCCTAAAAATTTTCTAATTATTCATCCCATTTGATGCATTTGACTAGCTACAACAATTTTATTAACAAATTTTTTCCTTTTGCAAGTGACAGTATTTCTCTTAAAATTGAATTATTAGATGCCTAAATCCAATAAGGATTTCCATTTTTTATCATTTTTGTCGATATGCAATTTGTTATATATTGAGTCACAGACCAAGGATTATAAATTTTCATTTTCTTTATTCCCATGTATAAATTATAGCCATTGTACCATTAGTTTATTCTTTTAAACAATAATTTTTAGTAATGAGTTGGAAAAATTTATTAAATCAACTCATTTATTTCTGTTTCAGTAAATCCAAATCCACAATAACTGTTTTGATGAACTATTCCGTCCATTGCAACATTATTTAAACTAGATTAATTTTCCTTCTTTAGTATGTTAAATACTCCTGCTAATAGAATTAAAGATGTTGATGAACTGTGTTTAGATACATTCTAGTACATTATCGTAAATTATTCAGCTAGTTCAATGCATAACTACATATCTTTTTTCTAATTGATCATTTTTACAACATATGAGTCGAATTAGTCCACAATAATGATACATTTTTTTTTATGAAACTTAAAAATAGCTTCGCAAACTATTCTTAAACATTGTGATAAGTTAAATTATTTTATCTGTTTGGGTTCTATTGATGATTATTTTTTATTGTGAAAGATCATCATACTTTACATGAGTTAATAATATTTACTAAAAGGCGCGGTTCTTGGTAAATATTTGAAATTTTATTTTAGATGCTCGTATAAGACGTTAATAAAGTCCAGTTTCATGTTATAATAGTTTGTTTGCGAAGAAGTGTGATTCTTTCTCAAGACCAAATATATCAAAGGGTATTTAGCTTGATGTTTTAAACAAAATTATCGCTAGGCAATCCAAATATTTAAAGCTTGAAAACTTTCATTGTTGTTAATTGAACCCCCACGAAAATAATTTAAATACGGTTGAACTTCAAGTTATTTTCCTTCCTAATCTACTTCCATTTTGTAAAAATATTTTAACATTGAACAGAAAAATGATTTTCCCCATCTTTTCGGTCTCGTGATCACTAAAAAAGAATGACTTTATAAGGATTTAATAAAAAGGGATTTATCAATGAATGAACTCTACTAATTTATTATTTCTGCAAAATCACTTTAATTCTTCAGTTTAGCCCCTTTTCTCAGCTCTAATGCAGAAAAGTCTCCTGACAGAAAGCCTTCTTCTATACGAGAATTTTAAATGGTATATTTTTCAAAAGAGTTTTGGTTTTTGGGCTCCATATTTATTTATTATAAAAAATGCGCTCTAGATCAGATTTAAATTTATTGAGAGGTATTTCAATTTAAAAAAGTATTAATTTTATCAAATTTATAAAAACTGAATCGATTTGATTATTTTTTCTTAAATAAGAACAAATTTTAATATTAACTTTAAAAATCAATTTAATTTTAAATAGTAGCATTAAAAATATTAAGCAAGAGTATCTTTTCCTGATACATATTTAAAATTCTATTCATCTAACGAGAATATAATCAATTTATTTATGGAATTAGAAAGTCAGTCAGAGTCATTAAGTCTCTCTCTAGCATCATAGGAAATTTTTAAGAAGCATTGGACCTTTCATTTGGTTATTGTGCTATCTCTTCTGCAAGTTATAGGTCATTTTGTAGCTCTCTACCATCTAATTATTTTGAAACCTCTACCCATTATTATTTTGCTAATTATCACATAAAAAGAGACAAGGGAACAGAAGCTATTCTTCTATGGTCTCCTGATGAGCCTGTTGGGAGATATACTGCTCATGTTCAAAGATGATCTCACTTTTCAAGCAGGGACATTTTGCTTTTTGATTGCACATCTATTGTATATTAGAGCATTTATATATGATATTTCTGAGAAAAAGTTACGCAAACTGAGAAAGAAGAGGCACATTGCACTCTTAGCATTTATATCATTCATAGTAACTTTATTAATTTTTAATGTCAATGAGCTATGGAACAAGACCCCTCTTTTACCTCTATTTTTACTCTATGGAGTTGTCTTATCAGGGATGGCCATCACAGCTTGCCTCAGGTCAAACACCGATGCTTCATATTTGCTCATTTTGATAGGAGCATTGCTTTTTGGAGTTTCTGATAATACTTTGGCTTATTTCAAATTCAATAAAATTCAAAGCTAAGCAGCCGCAGCTTTTATTATGGCAACCTATTACACAGCTCAATGTTTAATTAGCGAGGGGATAAGGGTCAAAACATATGATCATAACTGATATAATTTTTATCTTTTATTTTATCATAAAATTCGTACTTTATTCTCACTAAATAATATTCTAGAACGTTATCCAAAATTAAATATATTTACTATTCATTTTTTATTAGTATAAAAATCACCTAGAGATTAATAAAATTTTGGAGGCACTCGGATAAAGGGATTACGAATTGGCTCTGGTTGTACACCTGATTACTTTTCTCGCTTAGCACCTAATGTATATTTTAAGATATCACTGATGTCTATATTATCAGTTGTCCTCTTTGGCACAGATTTTCCGAATTTCATTTGTTCCAGCTTATCAGTTACTTTTGTTTATTGTTCAATTAATGCGGCTATGTTTCTTGTTTTTGAGTTTATCTTTATATTTTAGAATTTATGGCGAATGGCATTCGCATTAACATTTCTGTCGTTGTGATTTTAATAATTAGGCAAAAAAGGACTAAATTTTTATTGTCCTCCAACTGATTTTATTGAACTTTTATTCAGCATTTTAGATCCTTTCTGAGAATCATGAACATTTGCTAAATCCTATTATTTTTATGCTTAACTTGGCTTCATAGCCATTTACCCTTCAGTCATAACTAATTTAAATTATTCTCCTTCCGGTCTCTAAATTTATTCTTATTTCTCTGTTTTAAGTTTCGAATCTAATTTAAATGATATTTTACTCATCTCATTAAAATGAAATAGAACTGGTTTAGTTACATTTTCATATTAGTATGCTCTAATTTAAATATTCTATTACTTATTTTTGACATTCCCTAACATTCCCGTGAATATATAATCAGGAGATTATTTTTTATTTGCAGTAGGGATCATACATTGTGGCCATCTTCGAAATAATTCTGCTTTATTCCATGTCAAAAGCCTACATATAATATTTTATTATACATTTCATCATTTTACTATAAGATAACTTTAGGTTTGCCTTCTAAGAGTTATTAGACTATTTGTGAGAGTTATTTTTAGTACAACATGCCTATTTACGTTATAATTATTATAATTAGAAAAAGAAAAGTATAATATTAAACTCAATGGATCCATAACCAAAAATTCATAAATAAAAATAAGAATAATTCAAGGCGGATAAGATTATTGTAATGATGAGAATAACTAAAAAAACAGATCCTCTCTTCAAGCCATTAAAAAAACTTAAAAATGCTCTTGAGGTAATTCATGGATAAAGCAGAGTATAGGCTATGATAAGATCTCGTTAATTCGAACTAAAATGTTGATAGTATTTCATTTTGGATTGGGAAATGATCTAGATTTGTAATTTTTGAAGAAGACTAAACTTTCTTAAAATGTTATCAAAAATAATCCGATATTGCCAGGCAAATCTTACTGTTACTTGAACTTCTCTACATAAGATGAAGCCTAAATATATTTTAAAACTAATTTTATCCCCATACTAAATGATCTTGAAGCAGGCTTCAGTGAACTAAACCACGAGAACTTAAGTAGAGTGATGATATGCTTCTATGGTAAATAAAAATAGATAAAAAATTTGTAAGAGATAGTCGATATTTAAGATACTCCTTATCATTATATCCCATAAACTATCCCTGGCATCATCTTAGCATAAGAATTCATCACAAAAGATGAATAAATAGAACTGCTATAAAAAATAGATAAAGGAGAATGGTCTAAGCTCAATAATAGAAGGGTACAACACTATGGCTATGAATTCAAATATGGGAGAAATCAGATAGATAAAGAAGAGAAATATCAAAATTAAA
>ERZ724508.2057-NODE-2057-length-10981-cov-5.417628_pt1 | contig 10981 bp, 19 predicted proteins | sample MGYA00376041_ERZ724508 | MGnify/ENA primary metagenome ERZ724508 (study PRJEB28724, sample SAMN07190887) | wastewater metagenome | isolation source: effluent of sewage treatment plant in Hong Hong | place: USA: Christiansburg, Virginia | collected 2016-03-01 ... | reverse complement strand
TGGAGTTCGATCTCCCCTTCAAATTCCTCTGGATAACTGATGCCAATAAACGAATGGACCAACCCAATCTTCATTTTCATAAATGGTTTCTCATCGTGGGCACATATCGGCAATCACCATGAATAGGTGTATTTTCCCGCTTTCCATTAGCGCTCGGCGCGAGAGGTTCTTCCAATCGTGGACGCGGAAGTGCCTGGCAGCACCGAGCTGGAATACCAACATGAGTGCTAATAGAGCGAAGAGTATTCGAGCCTACATTGACGGAAAGCTTTCTAAAATAAATGCACAGACAGGAATTTCCGATTTCGGCTGGATACATACAAATGATGTGAACGAAGAGATCTTGATTGCCCGAAATGGGAGAGATGTTATGTCGTTAAAGTCAATATATTCCAATTTTCCATTTCTACGATATGCATCCCTTCCAAAGCAACATGCGAAATCTTAGTCAGAAGAACTTTCGGCAACAAGGTGATCAGCAGAGTCAGCATGGCAACCTCATTGAAGATCTGCGGCAGCGGGAGAAGGTGTACCTCGATGTCATCTGTGACCTCACCAACCGGAATCGGTAGCTTGAACAGCAAACCCGCATGTATGAGCAACACTGTCAAATGCTTGAAGAGGAACTTCGGAAGCGATAGGGTATGAACAACGTCAACGCCAGCAGAAACAGGAGCAGTAGCTCAGAGAAAAATTTGTTTCGGGTATTCTCTGGAAAGCTGCCGGAAGTGGAACCCTAAAGACAGCAGATAGACGTACTGAGAAAGGAAATAGAGCAGGTCGACGAAACACCTGAACTCGCCAATAACTCCAGCCGGTTTGTGTAGAGGATGGCATTGATCCTCGACAGTAATTTCGGAGAAGGGAATAAAAAGGAGCCAGAAAGAATGGAGGAGATTCAGGAAATCGCTAGCACGACTAAAACCGACAGTATAAAGTCTGAGGAAGGGAACGGGGGGAGGGCTGTTGAGTCCATAAAGCTGATCCAAGGAGATGGCCCACTCGATTTTTCCTCGAAGAATACTCAGATCAGAAATGTCTATACTGTTGAGAAAGAGGCCAACGAACGGCCACCTTTGCACAGCCCCTTTTTGAAGACTTCATATCGCCCTTTGCAGCTACAGCTCAGCTCGAATTATATCAGTAATAGCAATGGCAGTGGTCAAACCTCCAGAATGGTAAAAGACGGATTAGATCCTCCCACTGTGAGGCAGTCCAATCTGCATAGTTTTCATCGGCCAACTGTGGTCGAAGAAAAAGAGAATCAACCCCGACAAAGTGTTCATTCTATCTTCGCCCAGCCAGGCACTGTTAAGGCAACCCTCCAGCCCCAGATCTATCGAGCGAGCAACCGTTCCCTGACGCACAAGTAGTACTTGAAGCATCCAACCGAAGGCTTGGGTTTGAGCAGTAGCAACTCATACCACACCAGCAGCCATGCCTCCCTGACCTCCTATCAGCCCAGCAACAGCAACTCACAGCTGCGAATTGGTTCGCACTACTGACAAGCATTTCATATTTCTTTGAAATATCGACTCTTGTCGGCAGAAAGTAGTCATGCTCGCAGCTTGCGTAGAATATGGAAGTCCATGATCTTCACAGGTTCGGGTTGAGGTTTGCGACGCTTGCAACCCAACGAACGAATCTTTACAGTTCGGGTTAGGTCTGTCTCACGGCTTCGCATACGACGCTCATTAAATTTTCTTTTCCAATTTTCTAAGGTGCCGCTCCGTAGGAACATGTCTCGGGTTGGATGGCATTTGCTGAATACAGTGTGTAGCTCATCAACTTCCATCCGTGCTGGTTTGCTAGTGCGCTTGACGGTCGGTACCTGGTGAATTCGCTAGTAGAGGTCTTTGCGGTCTTTGGCTTCAACGGACACTACGGACAGCTGGTGGACAGTACGATTGCAGTTAGTAGCAAGGTCCTTGAAGGTGCCTGTTCGATAGGTGTGCGATGTTGTGGCTGGTTTACACTCACCACGCTGTTTTCTGCGGAGGATGGCCTTAACTGATCGCTACGTTGATCGTTTCAATACCTTCGGGTCTTTGGTTTGTCCAAGCGAACAGCTTTCAGTCTTTCGATCTGCTACAGGGGAGATTTTGATCTGAGGATGCCTTTTGTTTGAGAAGTCTTTCACAAGGGATGATTGCTGTAGCGGTTGGGTGGTCGATTACTGTAGTTCTCCACCCGACTAGTTTGGCTTGGTTGGAGAATCAAACTTCACTTCGAATACCCTGTCGAATTGCTCAAAGAATTCATCTGTCTTTAGCCGATGGATGTGCTGCCGAGCCGGCGACTCAGCATTTTCGATTTCGTTGAGAATGCTACGAGCCAGCAATCTCTCTTCCTGCTTCATCCACTCACCCACTCGAACTCGTTCATATGGTGAGACTGCCCGAGATGGATTGTGTTTGTTCTTGGATTGTTGCGGATGTTGGCTGGTTGCCGACAACCCAAACGATAAGTGCTCTTTGGAGAGTCCCTGCATCCAGGGTGTTCGCTGAGCTCATCCACCCAACTACCTTAACACTCGTGTCCTCGAAGTTGAAGTGCACCGAAGGCGTCGCGTCCATATTTTGAATATCAAACTAAACCTAACGTTCGTATCGAGCAAAAAGGAAGTCACTTAGACTGCTGCTGCTGATCGATAAGCTGCTGCAGGCGCTCGAGGTTTTTGTCGACCTGATCGTTGAAGATCTTTAGAGACGGCCAAAGCAGGGAAAGTTACTTCCAAAGTGGTGCTACCATATTTTCTAAGTTAATGGAAACGGTACTTGAAAAACCCAATTGACCTTTATAGAAGGTCGGTTTATCGACGTAACGGAGGAAACCAGTAACTTCGACACCCATAGCTGCCTATTTCTTGGTCTGGTCGTCAAACTACTGTGCCAGTAGAGCCGCCCAGTTCATATAACTGTCGAACTCCAAACATGGGTTTCCGATGTCGCAGGAGTGAACAACAAACTCCAACACCATCTGAGTTGTCTCGGAGATGTACCTCTCGGTCTTCAGGTCGTGATCTTTGGAGAGAACTTGCTTCGTTAAGTTTGTTGGGGGAAAGGGTAAATTCTTCGGTTGCTTTCCTTTTTGCCGAGAATACATCCAAAGCTGCAGCGTGCTTACTCATATCGGTGGCCAGCACACACCCGATGAGTAAACGCTTAGATCGTTCCCTCATCAATGGGTCCTTAATGGATGACACGATATCGAGTTCGGGATAGTCACGGAATATGCGGAACAACGTGGAAATGTGCATATTTTCCAGCACGCTCTGGTTATTGTATTTTTGGGCTCGTTCAGTGTTGAGCTTAATTTCATACAGGTTATTGGTACCCTCATGGTTGAGATCGTGGGATATTGCTGCCAACAGCGCACAGAATATTTCGAAGGAACTGATGAACTTACGGAAGTCTTCGCTGAAGGAATAGCACTGGTTAAGCATCTACTCTAGACCTAATGGCTACCAGAAATAAGGAAAACGCATGTGAGAAGTTATGGTAGCTCACAACGTTGTAACTTCGGCATATTCGCATCATCAAGGCATCTATCTTGTCTTCTGGAAGCCCCTCCTCCCGTGTGAAGCTAACTGCTTTCAGAGTCTCTGCAGCCAGCCTCGCTAGCGTTCGATTTTCGAACTGCAGGATCGGGAAATTGACATTACCAAGTTGCTCAAACTCTACCTTGACCAATGGGAGTACTTGGCTGGTCGGCACTACGCTCGAGCTTCACGATATCAAGGATCGGCACCAAGGGAAGCGCCAGCTTATCGTACTTCTGCCGGAAGGCTTCGTAGTCGGTGCGTTGCAGCTTCCAATCGTTTTCGATATCCTTACGCAACAGCTCCAGCTGGCGTAAGAGACTGGAGAACACCACTGTAGGATCCTCGTCTTCCTGGATAACGTCCTGCCTCAGCCTCTTTGTACTTTGATGCTTCTTTGCGCATCCTTACAGATGGCTTCGATCTTCTCAAGGTTCTTGCGCTGCTCAGCTGTCAGTATTGCACCATAGAGCCTACGAATGTAGTCGACCTACTTCGATTGACGCTAATTACTTCCGATGAGTAGCATAACTCGAAGCTGCGAGGGGCCTTCTTCATGTGGAAATTAAAGTTGTAATATGCAATTCCATGGCAGGCATGAGTTGGGGCGCCAGCCATCCTAGTTTGTGGTTGATGACACCACCAATGATGGAAGCACTGCAGGGATGGAATTTATATTTTTTATGGCGCCCTTTAAGAACCTTGTACTGCTGGCGGTGCTGGTGGTGCTTGCAGTGCAGCTCGAGTTCATCTTTCACATTAGCGAGCCACTGCTCTATCACTGGCGGCAGCTGCTCGAACGCCTCGTTAACACAGTCTTCATCGTTGGGTTTTTGCTGTGGGTGTACCTTGCCTACGAAATTGAAAAGCTCAAGCGTCTTCTTTGCGAGTACAGCTACATCAACTACAAGAAGAGCGACGAATGGGAGAGGGAGATAGCGACCACCACCAATGAAGAGTTGCGTAAACTCACAGACAGCGAGGAATATAAGCAATGGCAAAGGGCTCGGAAGTAGCATCGGGAACAACCAACATCTCAGGAACTTGACCATGTTGAGCTAAAATTTATCGGGGAAATCGAGCGAGCCGTATTTGGTGAGGACGTACAACCTTCCACGGTGGAGACCACCTGGTGATTGTGATTTTCTCCCTTGTGTATTGCCGTCGTTCGGTCCACATACCGTATAAATAAATAACTCGTTCAAACCAGATGAACAGCACTACCCCCTTGAACCTTATTATGCTCAAGTCTCAACGTAGTGAGATCATAGCTGCTGGATGCGCCATCCTATTCGGCTACTTCGTAAGTCAATCAGACTATTCAGCTCAACTTCGTTGCTGTGAGCCTACTGGAACTCATTGGTAAAATCCCACGAGCCAACCGCATCAGGCTTTACGTCAGCCGCATCATGTACCTCTTCGGAGTAGCAGGTAACAGTGTGGTTAAGTGTAGGAATGGCCTCGACATGTTCGTTTCCCGGGCTGTTTGGAGTGTTTCATGCCGTAATGGCGTGGCTTACCTTCCTCGGGCTACTAGCCCTTCACGTTCTCTACGCCATAGACTTCAACGATGTAAGGGGACTTACTCGAGGCATTGCTTGGGGCTTTTTCTGGGTTTGCTTGACAATCTGGTGGTGGGGCATCATGATCTACTTCCTGAAGAACTTCAAGGAAATCTGATAGCGATGTATTGCTTGCAAATACGATGTTCACAAAGGATAAAGCTTACCGTCAGTGTATATTTATCTCGGCTAAGAAACGTCTGGAAAATTACTGTCTGACGGTTTTCAGCTACCAATAGTAGACCTGACTGTATGGAATAGTTCTCTGCGTTGTGTACGTGGCTATTTGTCCAAAGCTGCTGCCACACTTAATTATAAAAGAGTAAGATTCCAAATGTAGCTTTGGTTGTTAGTGCTCGTCGTCACCACGTTTTGTGTCGGGCTTGCCAAGTGGATGCTTGGTGGGGTGCAGGTGGTGCATGAGAAAGCAGAAGAGTCCCAAGCTCCGAAAGAGGAGAAAGTAACACAATCCAACAAAAAGAAGAGCAACGAAGGTGCTGGTCTAAAAGAGAAGGAGGTGTAGTCTCCAGCTAATAATGAGTCTTCTGGCAAGCCAGCAAAGAAGAAGAGGAAAGACGAATCAACCAAGGAGCCAGCATTTGAGCCCCCAACTTCCAGCGATAGCGATGACACATTCCTGGGCCATCTGAAGACTCCTGGTGTGCAGTCCATAGATTTCAAGCTGTCACGCATTCTAGTAAGCTCTCCCAACAAGGAGTTGACACTGTTTGACATGAAGCACTACACCAAGGATAATCCAGGCAATAGTAAAAAGGGATACGTCATGCTTGAGAGCCAAGGTACGGCAGTAGCCATTGGTGACCAACACTACTTCGTTGCGCTAGAGTACGACCGAACCATCTGCTACTATCAGTTTGTGGGTAGTGATGGAGTCTACTTCAAGCTTGTGAACAAGTTCAAGAACAAATTCCTGCATAAGGAACCCATCATGGCTATGCACGTCGACGATAAGGAGACCTTCATTGTAACGGTGGGTGCCATGGCTGATACCTTCATTAGGGTGTGGAGTCTCAAAGGTGAGATGTTATTCGAACTCAATACCAGCCAAGTGGAGCATCACAAGGCATCGTTTGGAGAGGGAAACATTCTGCTCAGGTCGTGGACACCCGAAGTTAAGCTATTCAACATTACGATGAGTAAAGATGGAAAGGAATTCAGCAAGATCGAACGAGGAACTGAGATGAGTCACTCAGATGGAGTGCTTGAAGGGGCCTGTGATTTGAAGGGTGAAAACGGTGTGAGCCTGAGAAAGGACCGAACAATTCAACTGTGGAAGCTTGACCCACGAAATCATTCATCCAAAGTGAAGAAGCTTATGGACCACGATATCTTCGGCCATGGAGAGCTGTCGGTATGCGCTATTCATACTGTCGAGAATGAGGCAGGGCGTACCGTATCGATAGTTGCTTTGTCGGATGGAAATGATATCGTACTGTGTGATGGCGACACCCTCGATATTGTAAAGGTCTTCAAAAGTCCATATGGCGGCAAGGATACTGTGCAGGAAATTCGCTTCACCGGTCGTAAATCTGTGGTTATGTACTGCTACAGCCATAAGGTTGGGAGGGTATTACTGTGGAACATCTCTGCCCTGCTAAGCCAACTCACTGGGCACAAGTAGTGATCAATTTGTATCGAAACAACAATATACGATTTAATATGGACGGCTGACAGCCGATATCACCCAATCACTCATCCTCCAGGTATCTCTCCAAGTTAAGAACCGTATTCTTGTACTTGAAGTTGCTATGGATGTTGTAGCTGTGCAGCACGTTCAACGTTTTGGTGGCCTGGCTGAAGGGAATCAGCTTACGGGCTGGTTGATCGGTGTCTTTGGTCTCATAGCAGAGGCTGCCCAACCAACCGAAGAACCTCACGACGGTGTTGTAGAAGAGAATGTAGAAGAGAATCACGACTGCTAGCACAAGAGTGTAGCTGATGTAGAACACTCTAGGGAACATTCCAAATACATTCTGGTACTGATCGAGGAAAGGAATTTTAACGCTCATTGCAGTGTTGTAGATGTAGGTACTGGCAGTGAACATCCACATGGCAACCAAGCAGCTAATTAGCATAGCGATGGGAAGAATACCGATGCTCAGATTGCTGAAATCTTCCGTCAAGCCTTCAATTCTTTTAGAGTACCTGAGAATGAGGTATTTGTTGGCGATGTACCTGCTAACAATATTGATCGCGCCAAGCACAACCATCACTGGAAGCCCACCAGCGTACATGAGACTGATGAACACCACAAGGAACAACTGGGCGGTTTCCTCAACTACGTCTACTTCGAACGATGAGATGTCCTGATTCATAGTCTTCTGAAGTATCTTCCCTTCCTTGTCCTTGAGGTTGCTGACTCGGCAGCTATTCCCGATTGACTTGACCGCAAACATGACCCAGACCATGATCAGGTTGATAACCAAGAAGTTCACGAAGTAGGGTGACACATTCCTATACCAGATGTTGGTAAAGTCGTCATAGTACGTAAAGGCATCCATATTGAAGAATGCGATGTTGGGGTTGATGAGTTTGATGAGCGATACGTACGAGGATATTTTGAACCCATAGACATCGGCATAGATGAGCAACGGTAGCACACACGTGTTGAGGAACAGGAAGATAAAGAGCACGACGGTCTTGGTGACGAGCCCAGACGAGTAGGAGTTTGGTTTGGTGAAGTCGATGATCTTCTTACTGATGATTGCGAACAGGAAGTTGGTGACTGTGGAGATCACTGCGGCAGCAATTTGCAGTCCATTTTCTATGTATAGTTGCTTGAAGATCTCCTTGCAGATGTTCTGGATGGTGCCATCACTGAAACTGAACAGGTTGCTGTTGCAGAAGCAGGTCACCTCGGTTGTGTTGGCAGTAGCAGCAACTTGGGCTTCCGTGGGGATATTCACACCGTCACAGTTGATGGAGTTCACGTTGATGAAGATGCTGCACAGTGACACCAGGGTGCTGCATACGACAATGAAAACGATGATGATGATGAACGCGAATATGATTCGAGTGATTTTACTGCAAGTTCCGACATCGAGGCTTTCCCAGTTGATCTCTTCGGGGTCACTCACCTTCTCCGCCTTGATTTTGAGCTGCTCACCACGGAACAGATATTGTGGGCCAGGCTGCTTAACACAACATCCACAGATAGCACTCACGCAGCTATGCACGCACGAATTGAACATCCAGTGGTCGCTGTAGTAGTTCAGCAGGTCATTCTTGCTCTTCTCAAACTCGAAGTGTACATAAGCTGACATTATGTGCGGTGAGATCTTCATCATGTTGATATTCTTCACCAACTCCTGTTTGGTCTCCTTAAGCTTTTTCAGATCATCGAGATCGCCGCCTCCCAGCCGAATTTCCAGCTAAGCCTACTTTATCTACTCGTCAATTTCGTCCACCTCCTGGAAGTATTTGAGTTTATCACGGTAGTCCCACACCAAGCTGCACTCGTACACCGGTCCGAAGTTGTTGAAGAACTGCTCGAGCTCATCATTGGTGACGCCCTTCTTGGGTAACCCACACATCTACACGCAGAATTTTCTGGGGTGGATGACATCGTTGTCCACCTCAAATGACTCAATCTCGGAATACTTGTGCGCCTTCCAGAAGAGGAAGAAGATGAAGAAGATCAGCAGCGTCAGGCAGTGGCATCCAGTGATAATATAGGCATCGTAGCTAGTGAACTGCTTGTTGTAGTTGCCTAACATAAGCTACTGCATTACCGAGACTCGTCATGATGAGATAGGTACCGAACGACATGCTGTACTTGCTGAGCCCTGTGCCTTGGACGTGCATGTAGATCGGTAGTGCGTTGATCAGTGCGAACAGCAAGAATATCCAGCCCAGTCTTCTGAACAGTTCGATGTAGAGGTAGATACCAACACCGAAGCTCTTGAGCTCCTTGCTATCGCCAAACATGTCAAGCTTGCGCTGAGCATAGAACTTAAAAGTACGTAGTCCCCTGAAATCAACTTCTAGCGGTAGCTATGCTCGAAGTAGTGCTTGACAGCTCGCTGGTAGTCAGCGGCTTTGTAGTCCTGCTGGTAGTCCTATTCGAGCTTGCGCCGATTGGTCTTGTCCTCCAGCTGGATTTCCTGCAGAGCTTGCTGGTAGGGGTACACTTGTCCATTAAACTTCCCCTGTGGGGGTGGTGGCTGACGGTATGCAACTTGCAGAGAAGCACCCGAATTATCATTGGGTCTTGCGCTTCTGTACATAAAGGGCTTGTGGTGGGATATATATATTTTATACGGTGGTTTGTTACTTGTGGTTATGGGGTCCGCGGCTACTTGCAAAACCTTCTGCCCAACAGCTCGCAACCAGGAAATTGAAATCATCAGTCCAATAAAACCTGTGGCCCTACACGAAATTACCTTGGAGCCGTTGGACAGGCACAGTGAGCTCACCCTTGCGAGAGGGCCTCGTTCCGATAAGCAATAAAATACTGGAGAAAAACAAGCTGTGGAGAAGGAGCAAACTAATACTAAATCGATTGACTTGGAGGATCCTTGGGCTTCTGCTGATGGTCCCACAGAACGGCCGTCAGTGATAGAACCAGTCTACTCTCACAATCACATTGTGGTACCTTTCGAAATCATTCGGAGCAAGCTTCAAGACGAAATTATACTCTTACTAAAGAAGTAACTGCCCAAGTGTCCGTTGTTGCAGGATCAGGCGGTGTGGTACCTACTGCCTTCAGGTAACTACTACAGTGGGGAGTTCACAGATGGGGAGCTTGGTGACCAGGGAACTTACCTGTTGTCGAATGGTGCAGTATACAGCGGAAAGGTTGTACGTGGAAGTCCTTAAGGAGTTGGAGTGCTCATCCAATGCGAAGATGCGTAACGAGGTGGACATGTTTACAAAGGCTAGTTCAGTCGAGGATAAGCCAAAGGAAAAGGACGTTTTGAAACCGAAGAGATCATTGCTGAGGGAACTTGGGCCTCAGGTTACATGACCCACGGAAAGATCACGACAAAGAAGTATAGCTACCATGGAGAGCTCAGTTATGGGAAACCTTCCGGTGATGGAACATACAAGGATGTGGAAAAGTAAGTTACTTATAGTGGTAGGTTCGTCTAGGGACTGTTCGACTGCAACGCAATTTGTCCTGTTAAGAGCGAGAATAAGGACGATCCTCGAAGCTGCAAGACAACCTACCGATGCCCTGAATACACCTACGAGGGTCCCTTCAAAGCTGGTAGGCGCACTGGCGAAGGCACGATGAAATATAGACGGGACGGCCAGTAGTTCACCAGGCACGGCGTGTGGCTAGCCGACCAATTTCAGTCGAAGTGATTATGTTGATACTTCTCCAGTAAGAACTCAAATAGTTTGGCAGTTGCTATCACTTCAGCAAGAAATCTTTGGCCTCGTTAATCTTGGTAGCGATGAAGGTCGAACCACCTGGGTTAATTTGACTCTACCATTATCAGGATGGTTGATTAGCATGAGCTTGCGATGTCTGTCCTTCACCACCTTGGCATCGCTCCCCTACTTCACGCCTAGGATTAGCTGGGCCTACCGTCGTGTCATATCGGGGTAGAAGCCACCTCAGTAAGCGGTTCTGTACCTTTGTACATTTTGAAGGCGTCCTGACCTTTGAGGAATTCCTTGCTGCGAATGGCTCGGTATGTTCGGATGGTGGTTCGACCGACTGCATGAATTGATTGATTACCAAGACCAATAACGATGAGGGCGATCCCGACGTTCATTAGCCACCTATTAAAAATTATGCTAAACTGAAAGTATGAAAGTGACGGGAGCAGGCGTAGTTAAGATCCTTGCGACTCGAACTTTCCTTACTGAGTGGTGCCGTAGCTAACTCCGATATTTTTATCCGAGGTGA
>ERZ724508.2055-NODE-2055-length-10987-cov-14.260337_pt1 | contig 10987 bp, 10 predicted proteins | sample MGYA00376041_ERZ724508 | MGnify/ENA primary metagenome ERZ724508 (study PRJEB28724, sample SAMN07190887) | wastewater metagenome | isolation source: effluent of sewage treatment plant in Hong Hong | place: USA: Christiansburg, Virginia | collected 2016-03-01 ... | reverse complement strand
AAACCCCAAACCCCAAACCCCTCTTTAAATATATATTCAAATATATTAAAATAAATAAATACCTTTAAAACCAATTTTGACAATTTCATTATATAAATTATACTTATTACTATCCCAAAGGAAGGCATAGATTATAGAAACCTTTATTACTAAAATGACTTATATTTGTCCAGTAAATTGCCTTTGATTTTTTATTTAAAATCATATCTATATTATCGGGTCCTTTATAATGAGGATCCATGATGAGAAACATAGTATTTTTAGGAGTATCCTCATCTATATTAATTCCTAATATAGTAAAAGCCAAATTTCCTCCCCCAATCATTATGGGAGTTTTATGAACAATAAAATGATTTTTAAGCTGCTAAAGATGTTAAAGTAACTAGTCTCATGTATTCAGATTTAGTATAATGCAATCTTTTTGGCACAGCTGTCTTATCACATGAGAAATCTCAAATGAACCAATCCATTTATTAGTATTAGAGAGGGGTTTTTCTTAAGGGTCAATTTCATCAAGAAGTTTTTAAATGTTTTTTATATTTGGAATTTGAATGTCTTTTTGATAGTTGAACTTGAACCAAGATAAAATTGTTTATAAAGATCTATAAGCACATCCCCATCCCTCATCATGTTCTTAGTCTTAATTATAATGATAATATTGAAAGTTTGAGGAACATTAAATTGCATAAGGATGAGTTAAGAATAGGCTTTAATGTATGTTGAATAATTGTGTATAGTTTTTAGAGTATATTTTTTTAAGTAAAGTAAATATGCTTGTTTCTTACTCGTTTTTTTAAGCCATGTTTTAGTTGAGATTATTATCAAGCAAAAAAGACTTAGTTTGATTATTGTTTTAAATCAACAGTTAAATGTTAAGATCTTTTTTTTATAGTAAATAAATCTATGTATTATATTGTTTATTTATATTATTTTGCTCATCTTCTTATTTTTACTCATAAATATATTCTTTGGTTAAGAAATAGCTTTAAATAAACAAGTCATTAAAAATACAAATTCTTTGACAGTCATATTAAAATGAACTTAAATCTATAATGTCTAAACTATCTACTAGTTAATTATTAAATTTAATTATTTCTTAGTTCATTTATTACTCACTTTTCTTAGTTTCTAGCTAGTAACCAAATATACAAAGATCTTATTCAAACTCTTTGGATATTAATTCTCCGTTATTATTTTTTACAACTAGTTCTTCTTCTATAGAATCGTAATAAAGAGCTAACTTATCATTATTCTGCTCCAAATAAATATCAAGATCATCTTCTATATTAAAAACAGCACCTATGTTATATAGTAAATCACCTTTAAATATTTAATCATCTACAATATTCATAATATATAACTCATCTTAATTCTCATCGCCAAAAATCTTCATAGCAGCTATATACATTTCTTTTCTAGGGTATTAAAACTCTTTCTTTATTCTATTATTAATTCTCTAATTTAAAATAAATTTCATTATAATTTATAAAATTTACTTAACACCTACTAGAGTATTTCATACAGCTTTTATAATATTATCAACTTGGGGTAATGCTGCTTGTTCAAGATTCTTTGCATAAGGCAAAGGAACATCCCATGCAGTCACTCTTTCAACTCAAGCATCTAAGTAATCAAAGGCCTCAGTCTCCATTATACTAGCTACTATTTCTGCACCTATTCCGCACATTGGATAGCCATCTTCAACAGTAACAAGCCTATGTGTTTTTTTAACACTATTTTAAATTGTTTAGGTGTCCATTGGTCATATTGTACGAAGGTTAACTACCTCAATATTTATATTGTAATCTCTTTGTAGAATCTCTGCAGCTTAAAGAGCCACTCCAACCATTCAAGAAAATGTCACCACAGTACAGTCACTTCCTTCTTTCATTATTTTTGCCTTTCCTATTGGCACTAAAAATTCACTGTCCCAAAAATCATTCTCAACCTAAAACTCAGCAGAATACATGAGTTCATTTTCTAAGAAACATACAGGGTTGTCATTTCAAATAGCACTTTTTATAAGACCTTTGCAATCATAAGCATCATATGGAGACAACACAATAAGACCAGGAACATTGGCAAGACTTTACGCCAAGCATTGTGAGTGTTGTGCAGCAACAGAGGCAGCCGGACCATTAAGACCTCAAAAGACAATTGGTACATTAAAATCTCCTCCAGACATATAGTGTGTTTTGGCTGCAGAATTATAAATGTGACTCATTGCTTATAAAGCAAAGTTCCAGGTCATGAACTCTACAATGGGTCAAGTATTGTAGTATGAAGCTCCAATAGCAAGTCCTGTAAAACCATTCTCTGTTATTGGAGTGTCAATTACTCTCTCTGGTCCAAAGATATCCAACATACCTTTGGATACTTTGTAGGCACCTTAATACTATCCTACTTCTTCTCCCATAAGAAATACATTTTTATCTCTGTGCATTTCCTCTACCATACCTTATCATATAGCTTCTCAAATTGTAATCTTCTTTGCTTATTCGCTAAAATTTTTTGTTAGTTTTTTAAGAGTGCAAAAACTTTTCATAATTATTTTTGTTTTTAAATTATATTAAAATTTAAGTATAAATAAAGACAAAGATAATATAAATTTATTTAAAGTTATTTATTTATATTGTTAAATTTAAATTAAATATAAAAATGCTAAATGCAAAGGAATGAATAATAGTGTCTTAAATATGGCAGTGCTATAAATTATAAGGTGATTAAAGTATGCCTGCTGAATTACTAGATTAGTTTCTCAAAGACATGTCTTTATTTATTGAAGATAAAAAATTTCTGAATTAAAATTAAATCTATAAAGAAATACTTCTTAGTAAGAAAAGTAACGGAGTCAAAATGAAAACACTTATAGACATTCTTTAGTTTGCTAATAAATAATTTTTACTTTAAATATTTAAAAAATATAAGGTAGCTCTTTCCTACATACTGCACATTGCATTTTAAACTCCATTGCTTTTACCAAACAATTGCTATGAAAGAAATGATCACATGGAGTCTTCATTACTGTTCCGTTATCAAAGGCTCCAAATTCTGTCAGAATCTGTGTAGTGCTTTCATCGAAATAACTTTCATTATCTTAAATATTATTTTCTTAAATTTCACAAAAACAGATTGGACAATATGATTTTTTTTATTCTTCAGTTAATGTATTTTATTCAACAAAATAATGCCATTCTTCCTTCTTGAAAAATCTACTTAAAAGTCCTTATTTTCCTTTCATCATTTAAAATATCTAAAAAGTAAACAGTACCATGATTATGCTTAGACTAATTAAGTACAAATTTACTCTTTTATAGCTCCAAAACTCATAAGTTGCAATATCGATGCCGACCTTTTTATCTTACCAAGAATAAATACCTTATTAGTACCAAGTACATGTTGCATTCTGAGTTGCAGAAAGCTCACACCCCTTACTTAGCCTCAGTATAAACCTAGTGTAAATATACTAAAGGAAGAATATAGAAAACTAGTTGAGTTAAATTCTAATCAAAGCCATTTTAAAGCCCAAAAAAATGAAAAGAAAATAAGAGCCAATGAACACTTGCCAGTCTTTTTTCTCATTCTCAAATACTAGGCTATAGACTAGAGTTCATGGTAGACAAAGCTATCACGTTCACTGTCTTCTAAATTATGTTAAAAACAATTATAAAATTAATCAACACCAAGACTAATGGTATTTAAAATCCAAGAACCCATTTCATGTCTTAAGAAAACATTATCATTATAGAGAGCACATTATAGAAGGACACTCCTATCCAAAAGTACAAGCTCTGACTCTTAATAAACATATAGAAGTTCTAATACCTTTTAAAAGTCATTAAAAGCACAGCAATGTCATTTATAATCATAAATAAACATATAACCATAACATAATAGCCTTGTAAATAGAATACTTTTTCATCAAATTTAAAAGTAAAATCAAGATCCATTAAACAAGATTCTTGAACTGATTTTATATTGAGTAGTATTTCAACATCTTCAAGTATTTTTTAAGTTTTAAATTTATTGGTCTTTATTTCTAGATTCATATCAAAACTACAAGCTATTTATCTTACTTATTGGCTCTTTTTGGCCTTTAACATATCTCCTGTTTTATACTGTTTATTACAGAGTAAAATTTTCAAATAAATTAATGTCAAAATTTTCTTAAATTCAAAAGCTTCCTTTTTTCTCTTCATTTTCTCCTTCATCCTAAATGACTGCCACTAGATTATAAAGTCCTTTGTGTCATTTATTCTATACACTCTCTTATTATTAATCCTAATTTCAACCTAGATTTTGTTTATAAAACTCTATAAAACATTATCCTGAACTAGACTTTATCTATCTGATAGTCTAGTTGAGCTTTCCACTTTTGTCTTTCCAACTGCCACTAAAAATAAACTTGTCCTCAACAGCATCAATAAAACTTTATGCTGTAAAATTATCCTCTAAATTTAGTCTAATTTTATCCATTTTTTTAATCAACACTATTAAGCCATAAGATAATAGACTCGTTGCTGTCAGCAAGCAAAAAAGTTTAAACTTTATCTACATTATATTTATTTTTCTAATAAATAAAAGATAAAAATAAAATATATAAAATATGAACACAATTGTTGACTTCTTTAAAAATATGCTCTAGAGACTCGGCCTCTTCAAGAAGAATGCCAGCATAGTTTTTCTTGGTCTTGATAACTCAGGAAAGTCAACCTTGTTAACTCTGTTGACAACAGGAAGAATAACCCAGCTTGATCCTACGAAACACGAGCACACAGAAAGTGTTAAAATAAACAACGTCAATATTAAGGTCTTTGATCTGGGTGGTCATCAAGCCATGAGAAAGATATGGAGACAACACTTCATGAACATACACGGAATTGTCTATATAGTTGACAGTGCCGATGCTTCAAGATTTGAAGAGTCCAAGAACGAGTTTGATCAGATACTAAAGAGCGAAGAACTTTAGAATATTCCAATTGTTATTTTAGGCAATAAAATTGATAAAAGAGAAGCCCAGGGTGAAATGGCTCTTAAAAAAGTTTTTGAACTCGAAAAAGAATCCAGCTTTGGGGCCCAGCCAGTTGAGGAGAAAGAAGGCAAACCAGTTAAGTTATTCATGTGCTCAGTTGTTAAGAAAACTGGAATAAAAGAAGCCTTTGATTGGCTGACTACAAAACTCAAATAATAATTGTAAAAATAATCTTATTTATTGAGAACTTGTTGGACTATTATTGGCAACACAAGAGTGGCTTCAGCAAAGACTTTTATATGCTTTTTATTGTCTTTTAAATATCCTCTCTTTATCTCATGTTCAATTCCTTTTCCTGAGTCTGAATGATCATACTAAAGACCGTCGTTGATGAGTACCACTGAGTCATATCCATTTCTGTTTTATCCAGCTTGCAAGACCCAATGCTTGACAAAGCCACCTCCAATAACAAGAGCATAAGCTTTAGAAGCATTTCTTACGATGTCATTTAGTTCAAAATGATCTGCCATAATATCCATCTATAAATGTTCAAACTTATATGACTAGAAAAATAAAACATCTCCTACAGAGCCATCAGTTATTCCAGGACAAAACATCTTAATATTATTCTTATAGCACTAGTAGTAAATTGACTTTTCGTTTTTAATCCTTTTTGCCATCTCAGTTATGACCATTGAGGAAGTAAATACCTTATTTTCCTTTCAAATTTATCTCTCCATTTTTTTGACAATTGGCAAGAAAAAATCCTCAAAATCCATATAGTTTTTATTAGGAACAAACATGTTTCCAGTTCTGTTAATGCCGTTCATTCTTAACATGAGATCATCATTGAAAAATTTGCCTCTAAAAAAATCATTTTGACACTTGATAAAATCCTCTTCTATTCCTCCACATGAGGTGACCACTGCGTCAACCATTTTTTTCTCACATAAATATCTTATGACTTCTCTCATTCCAGATGAGATTATATTAGAGGTATATCCAAGAACTAATTTGGCATTTGGATCTTTCTCTCAGATTTGTAGTATTTCTCTTAGCAACTCTATTGCTTCCGAGAGATTGCCTAATTGACTGTGACCTGCCTCCAAATACCCAAGAATCTCCTTCATATCCACACCAGTATTATAATCATACTCTTTGAGCACCATAATTTATAAAATAAAAATAACAAAAAGTGCCCAGAGCAGGGATCGAACCAGCGACATTAAGATCTTCAGTCTTACGCTCTCCCAACTGAGCTATCTGGGCAGTTACTAAACCTTTCAAAAGCAGCATAAAACTATTTATGATAATTAATTAATAAAAACAGAGTGGAGGATTCTCAGGTTTCTCAGCATGTGAATTGGAAAGTCAAAATAATCAGAAAGTTATTTTAGATTTTTTTCAAAATTTTGATCAAATTCTAAAAAAATCAAAACCGAAAACAAAACAAATTCTCTAGGACAAATTGCAAAAAAGTTGAGCTTTAAAAGAGACTTTTAAAAACTGATTCTAAGTTTTTGCTCAACCTCAGGCTGAATGTTTAGCATAATGACTATGATTTCTAAGTATAGATAATGGCTTGGATAAGGTACTTAGTAGTCCACAGCCTCAAGTAATTCGCATTCTCTAACAAGATATACTTTAAGATCAAATTCCTCACCAATAATCTCCTTCAAATCTGGCCATTAAATCTCATTGTATTTTGCAGCCACAAAAAATGCAACACTTGAATAATAATTTATGTTTAAATTATCAAGATCTTTATTGTAGTAGCCAGAGGATGATCTTTCTGCAGTTGATTTTGAGTTTTGAGAATTTTACTTCTTTTTTCCTTTTTTGTTCTCATTAGAATAGCTTATGCAAATCTAATTGAAAAACTTTCTTAATAAAAATACTCCTATCAGGGCTGTGCTCTCACTGAGTCCAAATCTCTAAACTAATTCTAAGATATTGTTTAAACCTTTTTTAAAAGACTATTATTCCTTACCTGAGTAATCTGCTTGCAAAACAAACTAAAAATCTTGATCTCTTGTATGCTACAAAAGTTGTTATAAATAAGGATAGTTTTTTATCTCTATTTCTTGTTCAAAATTAATAAGACTTTTTTCATCCAAGTTTTTATTCTAATATCTTTTTATTATTTATCTTGATTTCTTATCTTTTTTATTAACCTCTTAGCTATCCCTAGTCTCTTCAATTTATTTGTTTATCATGCTCTGTGACTACACAGTTGATATGCTTGCTGTGTTTTTTGGCTTAGGAGGTCTGCCTCTTCTTTTCTTAACTTCCTCAGCTCCTGCGATAATCTTATCTATCATTATTAAGATATCTTTTATTCAAAAAATATCATTCTGCTTGACAAATTATGGAACTGTTCTTACTATTAAATTATATTATAAATGACAGACAACTCACAGCCACTCAAAAAAGAAGGCGAAACTTAAAATAAATCAACCAAGACCGAAGACATAAGAATATAGAACATAAGGGCTGCTATTTCTATTGCTGATCTTATGAAGACTTCCTTAGGTCCAAAAGGTATGGACAAACTTATTGAGACCAAAAAAGGTGAGCTTATAGTTACCAATGACGGTGCCACTATATTAAAGAATCTTCAGGTTTTTCATCCAGCTGCCAAGCTACTTATTCAAACCTCAAAGGCTTAGGATATCGAAGCTGGAGATGGAACAACATCAGTTGTCATACTTTCAGGAGCACTTCTGGAAGCAGCTCAAAGCCTTCTAGAATATGGAATACATCCTACAAGAATCTCAGATGGATTCGCAATAGCCTTAAATAAATCCCTAGAAGTAATTCATGAGCTTGGACTCAAAATAGATCTTACTGATGATGAGTAGCTTATCTAATGTGTTAAGACATCTTTGAGCTCAAAAATTGTTTCTCAAAATGCAACAGAGCTTGCCCCTATAGCTCTTAGTTCCATTAAGAGTATTTGCGACATAACTTCTGCCACCAATGTTGATCTTAATGACATTAAAATATATCAAAAGCTTGGTGGAACTTTAGAAGATATATAGCTATTTAAAGGTGTTTTGTTTGCTGACAAGATGCCGATTTCTGCTCCAGGATCTCCTCTTAAAATGGAGAATCCAAAAATTGCTATGCTCCAATTCTGTATCTCCTCTCCAAAGACTAACATGGAGAATAATGTAGTTATTTCAGACTACACTTAAATTGATTAGATTCTTAAAGAAGAGAGACTTTATATTATGAAAATTGTTAAGCAGATCGTCAAGGCAGGAGCCAATGTGATTCTTTTGCAAAAATCTATTTTAAGAGACTCAGTTAATGACTTAGCGATTCATTATCTAACCAAATAAAAAATAATGGTTATCAAGGATATAGAAAGAACTGATGTCCCTTTTATTTGTCAAACTCTTGGTTGCATTCCTGTAGCTCATGTTGATAATCTTACTGCTGACAAACTAAGTACTAAGGCAACAATGGCTCAATAGGTCATACTTCCAGATGGTTCAAAGGTTTTCCATATAGATGTTGCCAACTCAACTACATCAACAATCTTGGTAAGAGGATCTTCTTAGTTGATCATTGATGAAGCTGAGAGATCCATTCATGATGCTTTATGTGTTTTAAGAAGTCTTATTAAGAACAGAAGTATTGTGGCTGGAGGCGGAGCCATTGAGATTGAGATTGCAAAATAACTTGAGAACTTTGCCTAGACTCAAAGAGGAATGCTTGGAAAAGTAATAGAGAAATATGCTGAGGCTTTGGAAGTAATTCCTTATATACTGGCAAGTAACTGTGGTTTGAATAGCATAAGAATTGTCACTGAGATCAGAGCCAAGCACCAGCATGGACTAAAGTACTCAGGTCTTAAGGCTTGAACAGGATAGCTTGTTGATAATGCTTTCGAACACAAGATTATGTAGCCAGCCTTGGTTAACATCAGTGCTCTTACTTTAGCAACAGAGGTAACTTGAATGATACTTAAAATCGATGATATTGTTGAGTCTAGATAAATATTATTATAACAAATATATTTTTAAGTTTTTTATTAATAGTTTATTACTCAAAGATTTGATCATACTAAGAATTGTTTAAAGACTCTATAATAACTTGCTTGTTATCAAGAAGATATTTATTTTCTAATGATTATTATTTATATGGTTATCTTTTGAGAAATTCCTTGAACCAAATTTTGTTGATTTTTTTAGACTTTTTATCTTATGAGAATTTTCAAGCTTACTGTAGGAGTTCTTTATCTAATGGATACTTATGATTTTACTCATAATATTCTTTGATAAAGTTTTCTAAGTGTTTTTCAAGGCTGTAAAACTCTATGCTATACTGAGCCTCTGTTTTTTCCATCCATCATTTGATGTTTTTCTAAGAAACCTAATATAGATTCGCAGTCCTGTTTAGATCACCGCTTCTCAGCATGTGATTAATAATTCTGTTTTTATCCATTTTTGAAGTAATTGTATAAAGGCCAATCTTTTAGTTATTATTAGGACTGAGATCTCATAAAGGTCTTCGTGATTTTTCTGAGCCAACATAATGATTCTAGCTTTGTTCAAGATCCTATAAGGAATATATTGGAATGGTTTAATTGTGTTCAGAACTCAAATGGTATTATTCAAACTTATCTAAAATTTGATTATCTTTTTATTTTACTCTGAGAAATAAGGATAAAAACAATGCCTTTATGACAGTTAATTTCCATCAAAAGTTATCAAACACTTTCTTAGTCATGACTCTCTTTAGTTATTATAACGTAGTTCTCAAAGTCTATCATCTCCTCTTATAATAATCATAAATGGTCTCCAAGCTTTATATATCTCTGGTACACAAGTTGTTTGCTCATTATAATTATTTTAAACTTTTTTCTTTTAGTAAAATTTTCATCCGAAAATCTTAAAATTTGCTTAATAAATAAAAATTATATTTTCTATAACAATTTAAATGAATATGCTGATAAATAATTACTTAGTAGCCAGGGTCTTTCCAGTTAATTGGAGGAGCACCAGTTACAGGATCACAGTTTAAAGGTCTTCAAAATAGTAATATGAATGGCTCAGGTTTGTGGACATCATAGTGAATCCAGCCACGACTTTACTACACTCTTATTATTTTACCCAAGACTTCTCCATTCATTTTCACTCAGCAATTTTCCTTTAGGCATTTTTTTGTATATAGCTTTTGGCAATAAAACATGTCTGTATTCATAGTAGTCATCAAAGTACTTGTCACTGTACTCGATGTCATCAGGAAAATGTGGCATATTATAAAATCATAAAAGAATAATTTATTAGGCCTTAAGAGCATATTTTCTCTAAGGAAAAGCATTTTGTCTTTTGACTTGCTTTGGTAGCAACTTAGTGGCTTATTTCTTAGTAAGTTTTCTTCTCAAAGCTCTGGTCAATCTTGGTCTAAGATCTTTTGGAGTTTTGTTCAAAGAGTAAGAAGTCTTATGGGCTTCGTTGTACTATTTAATGGACTTTCTGTTTTGGAAAGCAGACTTGATCTCCTCTCTCTTTTTGAGGTTTATAATAGTAAGAATTCTGGCAATGGACTTTCTAATGACTCCGATTTGAGAAATTGAGGTCTGAGTACCAGAGACCACTTTTTTGACCTTCAAATTTGAAAGCTCAGTCTTGTGTTCTTCTAAGATTTCTCTGAGTTCCTCTAAAGTCTTGGATCTGAGCTTGAAAGCAAGGTACTTCTTGTGTTCTGACATGATTTATATATTTTTTAATTTTTATTTTATATGTTTATTTTATAATGGAAAACGAACTGAGAAAAAGACTCGTTGATGTTCAAACTTTACTCGAAGAAATTAAAGATGAAAATATTACTTTGGAGGAGAAAATAGTTGAGCTTGAGAGCAAGAACCTTTATCTCATGGAAGAGAATCAAAATGCTTAATAAAGACTAGAAATGACTATGAAGCAACTCTCTTGATTTTAGAATACAAATTTAGAGAAAAATGAAAAAATGTTGTTATAAATTTAAAGCTAATTAGATCAGAAA
>ERZ724508.2054-NODE-2054-length-10988-cov-6.662215_pt1 | contig 10988 bp, 13 predicted proteins | sample MGYA00376041_ERZ724508 | MGnify/ENA primary metagenome ERZ724508 (study PRJEB28724, sample SAMN07190887) | wastewater metagenome | isolation source: effluent of sewage treatment plant in Hong Hong | place: USA: Christiansburg, Virginia | collected 2016-03-01 ... | reverse complement strand
CCCAACCCCTCAATGGCAATTGGAGCACTATCGCATCATCCCAATGTTCGCATCACAGTAATATTGTTATGATATACCAATTAACTTTTATCAACTAACTATCATTCCTGACCTGCTTCGATATGAACGTCTTTGAGACCCTGCCAGCAAGTGGCGTAGTCCTTCTCCACTACAACATCCTCGAACGCGAACTTAGTTGTCTTCAGCATGTAGCAGCTCTCGAACATGAAGGCTAAATTTGTCTCTGGGACCTTGTATGGGGCATCCTTGGCATTCGAAGCCTGAATTAATTCGTGCTTTCTTTACCTTAACGTAAGTGTCTGTGTCGGGTCCATGGGGAGTCATAGTCGAATGCAAGCTAGAGCAGCCAGCATCGAATCCAACTTCTTTGGCATCGTAGGTTCCTTGAATGTTTCCCATGAACTCGGACATACAGTTGCGGTGGAAGTAAGGAGGCTTAAATGTGTGTTCTTGAACTAGCCATCTCGGCGGGAACACAACAAAGTCAAGAGTCGCAGTGCTAAATAGGTGAAGAGTGTACCCTTCCTGTCCGCTTCCGCAAGTCATGACTGTGAAGATCGATGGATCAGGATGATCAAAGGAAATTGATCCAATGGTGTTGTACAGGTCGAGGTTGTACTTGTAGGGAGCGAGGTTGCCACGCCACGCCACAACATCGTAAGGAGAGAATTCATTCTTAGCTTCGTACAGCTAGCCGATGTATTTGTTAATGAGCTGCATCAAGCAGGAAGTACCGTCCATTCCTCCTTGGCGTCCTCATACCAAGCGGTTGGGTAGCAGAAGTCCTTGGGGTTCGCCAATCCGTTAGCTCCAATAGGCCCGAGTTCTGGAATATCGAGGTGTCCTCGGAAAATTTCAGCGATCCATCCCTTCACTGGTCCGTCAACATCCACTGTGAATAGGATGCCTCGTTGAATGGTGCATATTTCCCTTGGCTTGACTACCAGCTTACCGTTGAGCGTCGTGATGTAGAGTGTTCCAGTATGAGGTACAATAAGGAAATCTCCGTCAGAGTTGTAGAAGGACTTCTTGCCCATTGACTCGTTTGCACTGTATATGTAGATTGATAGTCCTTCCTTCATCGACGGATCGCCAGCGCCTAGAATAGATATCATTCCCTCCACGAAGTTCTTCTTTTCATCAGCTTTGAGGTCAGGAATAGGTCGCCATCGAAGTTGGTTGGGTGTGACCTGTATGTTATCCTCCTTCAGGTAGCTTGCAATGATCTTGGAGTTGATATTGGACTTAGAATACTGACCCTGCACAGCCGACGGACGCAGCTTGTACAGCCAGGTCTTCTGGTTGTGCGCTCGCTTGACAGTGAAGGCAGAACAACTTAGCTGTTCTGGGAACAGCCCGTACTTGAGCTTCTGTGGACTGTTTTGATCTAAAGGATAAGGAATGATGGTACTTGCAGGAAGAGCGTCGGGCTTTGCCTCGCTCTAGTGTGTATTCCCAAAGCCTTTCTACAATAACGCCGGTCCTTACATGATACTTCAGATCGGCAAACCTGCTCTGAACTGTGCTCTCCATGGCAATGACGCGATCAAATCTATATTATTAATAGGTAGTAGGTTTACACTCTCGGCCAAACAAGTTGGGTTGGGCCCCTCTGAATTAGTAATATGAAGTTAGCAATTACACTAACATTGATTTTGGTGGGATTGCTGCTTGGCTGCCATTGTTCGCTCAACCATCAGGAAAACATTAGAGAGCTTGACTCACAGCTGTACAAAATCGATACTGCTATCAAGCTGATCTCAAAGAACATTGCCCAGCCGTACACCGAGAAGAAATATTCGCTGAAGTTCGATAGCGATCCCGAAGTGGAAATTTTGGATAGTCTGAAGATTCCATCGCGGAAGGACAACTCCTACCCACTGCTGCTGCGTGTCGATCGAGCCTACTACAATATCGCAGGTGAAGAGATGTTTAAGATTGCTTCCAAGGACTTCATGCTATCCTCGAGCAGAAACGACTTCTCGCATTTCGCTGAGAGAAGCCTATCGAGCAATCGGCAGTGGACTATTTCGCAGTTGGAGGTATTGGGGAGGTACTGTAGTCTCAAACCGATCGCTACATTGACAGAAAAGGATGGTGAGCAAACCACTACCTTCATGTCGTTGATGTTCAAAGGAAAGCGAGTATTCCTACTGGGTAGCAGCAAGGGCAACATCATTGTGTACGACAAGCAGGGTGCCTATGAAAGGACGATGGAAGTCGGAACAACGCCAATCATTCAGATGATAAAGACCTCCGCGAATCTGTTCATTAGGTCTAGCGAGGGCATCAGTTGGATTGGCCTCACACACGATCGACCGCTGACCAAATGTGAACTTCCCGATGAGTAAGTCCTGCAAATTATCGTTTCGAACGACCATGGATCCAATAAGTTCTATGCTCGGACTGAATCTCACGTGTTTGTGTACGAAGTTGGAACATCCTGCAAGCCCAAACGAGTGTTAGATATTCCTCGAAACTCGTCCATCCATATTCTTGCTGATTCACTGTTGGCCAGCAACAACCTCTCGGCAATACTGTTCAACAGTACTGTGGGTTATAGGGCATCATGGATGGATTTACGCAAGCCAACGCTACAAGGCAATCAATACAACCTCAGCATCTTCAAGAAGTCTGAAGGGGTCTTTGGTTTGTTTTACTCCCACTACAACGAAACAACTAACCAAACTGAGCTATCGCTGTACCAGTACCAGCTCGATGACGATGTCACTGGCGAGGGTTTCAGTCTGAAGGGTTTTAAAGCACCGATATTCATCATATCCATCGGAGTGGTGTTCTACTACAGCTTCCTTATGAAAAAGAATAAGACCTCGGCAGAGGAGCTCAACGATTCGAACGAGTTGGAGAAGACTTAATCAACTGAATTGCCTTCTAAACAGCAGCAAGCCCCCACCGACCCGATTAGGACGGAGACCAAGCAGTACCTGCCGAAGCTGGGTAACAACCTGAGCCAGTAGGAGTTCAACCGCATTGTTATGGACAAGTACCTGCTGGCACGGGAGATCGACAAGAAATCAAAGTGAAGTCTACTGATGGTCTAGCGGTGTGAACTCATCACGTTCGGTTAATGAATCTGTTTATTGGCACAACGATCTTTGTCTTGCTTCTCGTGTGATCGTAGAGTTCTGATTCGATGCAAGTTGGGTCGGCATTGTCGTAATTCTTGATAATCGTGCCATAGCAGAACTTGTCTTCGGAGAAGAAGCCCTTATACTGGATCTTGTCCCTCAAAAGGGTGTATGTTCCAAAACCGCTCGCCTTGCCTGATTGGAATACTCCAACGAACTTGAACCCTTCCCTGGTGTCTCGATATGTTCCCGGGCCGTGGAATTCATCGTTAAGCCAATCCCCAATGTACACGACAGACTCATGCTTTTTAATGCCACTTCTTTGCTTCGGTGGTGCAGGTTTTGGAATGGGTTCAGGAGGCTTGACAGGATGCACTTCAACCACGATCTTATCTATCCTCTTCTTTTCTCCTTCTCCTTTCATACCTGCTTTCCTTGCCTTTACGTAAAGAAACGAATCGTCAGGCTTGCTCCAGTTCTTCATCAACGGCTCTCCATACAGCTCTGGAATTTCACTCGCGATATTACAGGTAGCTCCCATAGCCCACTAAAATATAATTATCTCGCTGAGGCGTCGTTAAGGATGAAACGACTAGCAGATGACACGCAAGAGCTCGTTAGAATGCTCGATCTCAACAACATGATCAATGAGTATATGGGCAAACGCAAGCCGGTGGAAGAGCCCAAACCCCGTGTCAGTATGACACGACCACTATTGGTGTTCGACTTGAACCTGAACTCTAACAACATACCAAAGCCCTCACACCAACGCTCGGGTGAGAATGTCAAAGGCAAAAGTCTCATTCCCGTAAACGTGAACCGTCTGAGATCGCATACCACCCTATCATGCAACGACTAATATCCATCGAGTAAGAGAACCGGCAACCAAATGAATATTGACAAGCCGCAGCTCGATCGAGTACTGCACCGTTACCAGAGAGTTCAGTCAGCCAAGATAGCCGTCAACAAAATTACCCCCAAGTCCTAACCGCTCGACACAGGGCTTGGGAAACCTCACTTCTCATCGTTGGATGCCCGCTGTAGTACAACATTTTAGTGATGTAGAAAGGACGATTTCGAATAGAACGGTCCTCAAAAACCGGTATGAGCTAATGACTATTATTGGTCGTGGACATTTTTCCGTGGTTCACCGGGCGAAAGATACTCTAACGGCAAAGGATGTTGCCATTAAGGTAATCAATGACCCCGAATCGCCAGAACCTGCGATCTTCAAATATCTCGAGCATCCCAATATAGTGCAGAACCTCAATACCTTTACACTGGATGGCAAGCTGTACCTTGTGATGGAATACCACCCCCTGACTCTGAACAACTACCTAAAGTTTCAGCAACTAAGAGGAGACGAAGCGAAGCTGAAGCCACTGTTTAAACAGCTCGTGAGAGCAGTAGAGCATTTGCATACCCAAGGCATTGTGCATAGAGACATCAAACTAGAAAATATCCTGGTGGAGCCACCTCACCTCGAAGAGTCTGGGAAGCTACATCCATGCATCAAACTTATCGATTTCGGATTAGCAGTGCGCATAGGAGATAAAGGATCCAAGTCTCTTGGATTTCGAGATTTCTGCGGAACTCCAAATTACGTGGCACCGTAGATCATCGAAGGCGATGGTAAAGAGTATGAAGGAAAACCTGCTGATTGTTGGGCGTTGGGAGTTGTACTGTACCTCATGTTGATTGGTCGTTTCCCGTTCAAAGCGAAGGAGGAAGCTGAGCTGTATCGTAAGATTAAGAAAGGGAAGCTGTGTTTCCCAAGCGATATTTCCTAACACGGTCGAACTTTAATTTCGCACCTGTTACGGCCAGAGCCGTCAGAGAGGCTGAATATCTACGGAATTCTGAATCACGCTTGGATAGAGAACTGAAATTGACGGTGGTGCATTGCCCGTATTGTAGTTTAACCTTACCTGTTCGTTGATGTTGCAGTTGCACGGAAAGCCCGAAAGTTGTTGGAGGGCGGTGATACTGGCACATGATGTTCTCATTCATATTCACTTGAATCCAACAATACCTACGGAAGTTCCTAATAAAATCAAGAGTGTCTGTCCTTTTCGTAGATTTTTCTGAAATTCTAGATTCCATCTTAAAGAGGTTCGAAGGGATAATGCTAAACACGAACAGAAAGACAAACAAGGCTGATACCACCGTTACCAAGACTCCAGTTAAGACAGCTGAGACTGCCAAACCAACCTGCAGCATCTGCTACAACACAATTAACCTTGATAAGCTCAATCCTCAGCTTCGCTGCTCCAACAACCACAGTGAGCTGGTCTGTAATGACTGCTTCTTTGAGATTGACAAATGCCCAATTTGCCGGACAGCCTTCTAAGAGCCCAAAGATTGCAAGGAAAAGCGTCCGAATTAACTTGAGAAAGTGAAAGATCGCTGATAGAGTTTCTATGCTTTTCATTTTCATGCAACAACCCAATGTCGCTTTTGACAACGAAGACAAGTTAAACTTCAAATTGCTGAAGCCAAATTCCCGATGCAAGTCAGCTGCTCTTCTCCCTCTCCTCTTTCTCCAAAAGTGTATTCGTTGGGATCGTCAGTTCCTTATCGTCGCTTTGGATGAGTTCTCCTTTGCCTGAGCCTGTCGAAGACCTCGTCACGCTGAAGACCTCCCCAAGCCAATTGAACCACCCTTTTTAGCTCTCGTCGGGTTCGTCATATTCGCAGTTCCGCCTTGCATACAATCTCCCAAGAAATTGAGCTGACCCGCCAGTTGAATTGCTAGCACGAAGCAATTCTCTTTTCTTCGGATGGTTTTCAGGAGTCTGCTCATTGAGCTCGCGGAGCCCAAGATCCGATATCCATATTACAATGTCTTGTGCCTTCGAAAACGTCTCATAAGCCAAGTAGCCTCTGGTCGTGCACATCAATGCAGCCGCGTTGAAAAGTGCTGTTTAGGATGCTTCGCAAAAGGCGATGTATTAGACGATCAGGTCGTCTAGTGGGGCCCTTTTAGATTTGATGATGTGCTTCATCAGTTCATTTGTTGTACGACACCGCCTTACGAGTTGTTCCTCTTTGTCCAACATTTCCAATATCAGCCGTTTGCTAAGCTGAGCGTGGAACCCTTTGCATGGCAGCGAAGTTGCGATTGATTACACCTTGAAGTTTTACCTCTCGAGGTTGTTCGCTTAGTCTCGGAGTGAAACCACCATTGTCGTTCGGACGGGGCCCTCCGAATTCGGCAGTGAGCCCATCGTCAGAAGCTGCTGTAGCCTATCGATGACTCCCACAGCCATCCGCGTAGTCAACTCGATTTGCTTGACACCCTCTTCCGGCTATTCCCAGAAACGGATGAAGGTTTTCATAATATTCTATTCCTCTTTTGTACTTGTTCATCAGGAAATCATCTCTTAATCATGGTGTTCCATTATGAAGGCTCAGCTTCATCCAGTTCGCACGAGTACAGAACTATGTTATGATGATATCATTAAAATTCATAATGATAGCCTCATTCAGTTACCGAGAAGATAAATATTAGACAGGGCGTAGGTAGTCATTATAAGTTCTCGCAACCGTCGCACTTACAGAACACGCTGCATGGAGTGCCACTGTTGAAGCATTCGCAGTACTTTTTTAGGCATTTCGTCTTCTTGCATTTACAGCCTTTCTTGACATCCTCCAAATCCACACCAAGCTCAAAACAGCCCTTCTCTGGGTTGTCGTCGTCAAAGGCTCGGGGGTTTCGTGATAGTGCTTCGATTATCGCTTGCTGCTGCAAGTATGATCGTTCCATATTTCCGCATCCCTTGCAACTACAATTCTCCCCACAGAACACTTGAAGGTGAAAGCACTCACAGTACATCTTCAAACAGTGAGACTTTTTGCAGTTACAACCCACGCTTTTCAATTGTGCGATTCTTTCGGCTCTCTACTTGGTTTACTTCCTTGCCGAAGTGCGTACTGGGTAGCGCTCTGGGCGACTTTTCGGTGGCGTTGTGGGGCGTTCGGCCTCCATCTCCACACTCAATTGTTCCGGAGCTTCTTCGATTTCCATATCCGCGGTATTGCCGCCAACTACCTCGGGGAGCAGTTGAGCTTATTCTACACTTTCTTTCCTACTGAAGTCGCTTCGTTAGGACCTGTTATCAGTGTCGTAGCCCTTGCTAGCTACAACTTTCTCGCACTCCATTGAACTGTCCGGACGATCCATCACCTCCAACTCGCTACTCGATGAAGCTATGAGTTTGCGACACTAATGATTGTCTAGATAGGCGCCCCTAGAATACTTGTACTCCTCAACGATTTCGAGTTGCGAGGTGCGTTAGGCCTCCTCAGTCATGCTCTCTAGAAGATCATTTGTGTAGCGCTAGTCTACATAGACTGCTAGCTTGTCCTCCAGAAACATCGGTTGGCTACGCAGTCTAGCGGGGAAGGCGTAGACTCCTTCGTAACGTTCAACAATGTTGCCCCTACCAATGAGCTTCTTCAAGTCGTTCATGTCTATGGTGATATATCGAATTTAAATGCGGGAGCTGATCTGCAGGCACCGTAAGAAGCTCATAGTTTTCAGCTAAGCTGTTGGTGCTCGTACCGACTACTGAGCTCTTGGGAACGTTGTGGGCCTCCACGGTGCATCTATCGCACTAATGCGTCGAACTCGTCCTTGAGATTATTCATGGTTTTCTGGGTTTCCTCCCGAATCTTCTCGGTGTTGTCCAGCTGCACCCTGCGTCATCGCCAACCAGTACTGAAGCAGGCGCCTGAGCTTTTTGTTCTACTACTTCACTTCCTTTAGCTTTCGGGCCTTCCGCATGAGACCTTCCAGGTCATCGCCCACGCTCATCGATGGTCGTTCCTCCAACTGCTTCATCAATTCCTTAACTCGTTCGTACCGCTCATTCAACTTCCGATTCTACGCTGTGAGGTCCTCCAACTGCATAAACGTAACTCCTTTTTTACGAGCAGAGCGTACTCAGTTCGTTGATGTGTACTGCCACTTGGTTCTCTCTCTCATATTCCCTTACAGTAAAGGCTCCGACGGGCAGCCCAAGCACCTTAGACACTTCTTGTACCTACATTACATGGCTTGCTACCACATCCACAGCTTCGTCCACAATCATCAACGGCACCATGACCGATACGAACCTTGTCATTTAAATTATTATCACTGCATGTTGAACACCACCCGTCAGGTAATGAACGTTTGCGTGAGTGGAGCTGCCGGTAACATAGCTCACAGCTTCTACAACTCGTTAGGCTCAGGTGAGGTGTTCGGCAACAACGTTGAGTTCAACCTGCGGCTGCTGGAGTTACCCGAAAAGATGAATGATCTTAAGGTACTGGGTATGGAGCTTGAGGATTGCTGTTTCCAGCTGGTCAGGAAGATGAGCATTCACTGCAATCCCGACGAAGCATTCGAGGACCTCGATTTCGCGATATTGATGGGGGGTGCCTCTCGTAAACCTGGCATGGAGCGCAAGGATCTCTTCGATTGCAATCGCAGGGTGTTTGAGGAGCAAGGCAAGTCACTCAACACCTACGCTAAAAAGACGTGCAAAATTTTGGTAGTGGCCAATCCAGCCAATACGAACTGCCTCATCGTCGCCAACAATGCTCCTTCCATTCCTAAGAGCAATTTTAGCTGTCTCACAAGGCTAGACTATAACCGTGCAGTTAGCCAGGTTGCTATCAAGTCAGGCAGTTGCAACAACTAGGTCAAGTCTGTTATTGTTTGGGGCAACCATTCTCTAACACAGTTTCCAGACCTCACTTACTGCACAATCAAAGGCTAGCCTGCTTTCAACTATGTTGCCAAGGAGTGGGCGGAGGAGGAATTCATCAGTACTATTCAGAAGCGAGGTGGTAAGATACTCACTGCGAAGGGCATTAGTTCGTCCATCTCAGCAGCTATCGCCATCAAGGATCACATCAAGGACTGGAAGTCAGGTTCATCTGAAATAGTCTCGATGGGTGTGATTCTACAGTAGAGCATTTACGGAATTCCCGAGGAACTGTGCGTATCTGTTCCCGTTCTCTGCAAGGGTAACTACCTCGTTGAAGTGGTCAAGGATCTCGAACTAAACGATTTCCAACGCAAAAGAATAAAGATCACTGCCGACGAACTATTCAAGGAGCGTGAGATGATCAAGGTCGAGCTTGACTGTGACTCTTGAAACCAAACAATATTGATATGGTTGAGTGGGAACACAAGAGTAGAATATAATGGTCATCGTCAAGCAGCCAGTTGCTTGATTTTTTCAAAGTAGGGAACACGCCGTGATTCACTATAAGTCGGTCGTTTTGTTTCCGACAAATCTGTATCGGGCTCATCATTGAGCAAGCGTCGGAGCTGTTTGAGGGTCTTCAGCTTCGGCTCGGAGACCATCGAACCAACCTCCCGAGAGGATGGGCATTCGTCGTTTCGCTGAGCGATTAATGTGAGTGCAGTTGATTTTCTCTTGTATTCTCCAAGGGAGTTCTTGAAGCTCAAGGCCACCAAATCCAGGCCAAGCGGTAGGTAAGCATCTTGTTTAGTTGCTTCCGAGAGCACTGAAGCGTTACAGTTCTCAAGGATCGGGACAAAAGATTTCCCGTTTCGTGTCGCCGAAGTTTCGGTCGGCACCTCCTTGTCAATTAGTTGTAGCAGATCCTCGTAGACCCTGTTGAGCTCGTGCCTCAGCTGTCGTTCTTTGGTCAGCTCTTGCTTGTAACTCTCAAGAATCTAGGACTGGTTTTTCTTTTCGGTTAGTTCCATCAATAAAGCGTCCTTCATCAGTTGTAGCTCGTGCCTCAGCTTATTGTTTTCGTCTTTGAGAACTACAATTTCCTTCTGCAGGGCAGACTCGCGAGTTTTTTGGTTGAATCTGTTCATCGTGAATCGTTCAATGGGATTGAATTAATAATTCGAAATGTCCGTCTCTTAGTTTTAAAGACCGTGGGTTAATCTTGTATGGTGAGGATTCGCTATGGTCAGTAAGGTTTGGTAAAGTCAATCGGGCTGGTAGGACAATACAGTCAGGCAATCCCATCGTCAAATAACTCAATCGGGAAAGGTGAATGTCACTCTGCACACTCAGTCGTGGCAGTGAGCATCCTGTTTGTCCAGACAGTTTCATCGTCGTTATGAAATACTGCGAACCCAACTGAACTTTTTACTCATAGATCGGCCCTTCAATTCCAACCACGAACAGACCATGAGGGCGCTTGTTTGATCCTTTTAAAAGACCAACTTCTATTATTGCTATACATCCATCTCCAAAAGGTGTCTGTTCGATAGATCCATCACTGGGGTAGTAGAGGCGGCAGATGAGCTTCAAATCCCCATAAGCTCACGAATGCGGCTTGAAATGCGGTCTCGTTCGTTGGCCTCGCTGTCCTCGGTCGCAGCCTTGCTGAAGCCTAGCACACTTCCTTTGTTGCGAGCAACTCTGAATAGAATACGCTTCATAATAGTCTGTTAGGGATCCTCCGGAGAGGGTTGCAGCTTGGGCATGGACGATTCATGTTTGGGTGAGCACTCAGTGGAGTTTTCACTGCGCAGTTTGACCTCTTTAAGGCGGTAGCAGGGCCTTACTTGCAGCTTGGACGGGTCGGCTGTCGACACTTCCTCCGAATTAAATTTAACTGACTCGCTGCATTCTTCCTTTTGTGACTTAGCTATAAATCCTTCTTCCAGTAAGAGGTTGAAGACGTGCTGCCGGTCGGGAAACACCGATCCCGCAATCGGTTCGAAGTCGATTTCATGGCGCTTACTAGCCAGCAACCTTGCAGCCAATATCTGCTGATCCTGGAAGTGCTTCTTATTGTCTTCTTCAGTGACTTACCGGTCGGGGTCGATACGATGCAGGAACAGGCAGTCCCGCTTCTGGCAGCGGCCCTGCCGAACGAACTGGGAACAGTATTTGT